>ERZ1292633.1086-Hain-H41-02um-R1-1086-length-29933-cov-6_pt1 | contig 29933 bp, 25 predicted proteins | sample MGYA00564406_ERZ1292633 | MGnify/ENA primary metagenome ERZ1292633 (study PRJEB36523, sample SAMEA6512639) | groundwater metagenome | collected 2019-01-08 | study: AquaDiva: Metagenomics assemblies of 32 groundwater samples
CCCGCAACCACCGGCGTGACAAGCCGGTACTCTAACCAATTGAGCTACGGCCCCTCGTGCAGCGATCTACCGCCGCCCTTCTCGGCCCAACACGCCCGCGCCGACGCCATGCGTCGGTCGGGTGAGAGGGCAGGGCGGGTATTCTTATCCTCAACCCGGCGCCACGTCAAGCTTTGCCAGACTCAAATGGAACCGCGCAGTACCGCTGTACGACGCAACTCGTTTTGTCGATATTGAGAAGTGGCCGCAAGCCGCACGTCCGGTTCGATGAGCGGGACGTGGAAACGGAACGGTGAATCGTCACCGCGCCGCGTCTCGACTCTACTCGCGCATCCGCACAGGATGCCAGTCGTCGTAGCGTCGCCTCTTGTGGGCGGCGCGTTGCGCAGTCTCCCGCCCTGTGACTTTATCGGAACCCCTGGATTCAATTGAAAAGACACCGCCGGCGCGATATCATCAGCGGACGCGAGGGAGGGGACGGCGGCGGCTACGCCCCGACGGCTGACGACGTCGGGATTGTGCATTCCGCCGGACAATGACCAACCATCATTCCAGGTACGGCGGATTGATCGGCTTCATCGGGGAGGGCCGCTTGGAATCCGCGGGAGGGGAACTTGCACCAATTCAGGCGGTTTGCCGTGGCGGTCGGAGTCGCCACGACGGCGGCGGCACTATCTGTCGCTTTGGCGTCGCGGTTCGGGACTGATCCGGGGTTTTCCGGCGGGCCCGGTGCTCTGGGGCTTGGTCAGAACTGCACCGCCTGTCACCCATTCAACTCGGGCGGCGGCGGGGTGGAATTGTTCGGAGCGCCGCGGCGCTACCAGCCCGGGCGCGTCTACGACCTTACGATTCGCGTCACCGACCCGGTGCAGAAAGGCGCCGGATTCGAAGTCAGCGCCGAAGGCGGCGGCCGTTTTCGCGGATCCTTCCTCATCACTGATGCGCTTCGGACGCAGTTCGCCGAAGGCGGCGCCTCTCCGGAATACGTCACACACACCTTCGACGGTGTGGCCGACTCCATTGCTAGCTGGACCGTCAACGGCGGCTTCTACGAATACAATCTCGCCTGGCAAGCGCCCTCTTCTGATGCCGGACCCGTCACCTTGTTCGTCGCCGGAAACGCGGTGAACGATCTACAGGCCTCCTACGGCGATCGTTTTTATTCGACTTATGCTGCCATGGGTTTCGCCGAACCGGGCGATCTGGACGGCGACGGCGACGTGGATCTGGCTGATTTCGCGAATGTTCAGACTTGTTTCGGGAACGGCGCGAGCGGCGGTTGCGAATACGCCGATCTTGACGGTGACAGCGATGTGGCACTCATCGACCTGGAAGCCTGGGTCGCCGCCGTCACGGGTCCGACGGCTTCCCTGCCCGCGGGGTACGTTCTTGCCGACCCGATTCGCGGCGGGCTGTTGTACGACAAGTGGTGGCTCGTCAACGGCGCGCCCGTACCGGCTGGAAACCATCCGCTCTATCCCGACGTCGGGCAACAGGCGGGCGGAACGACCTTCCGCTGCAAGGAATGCCACGGATGGGATTACAAAGGCGCCGACGGCGTGTACGGCGCCGCCTCCGGCGCCCATTTCACCGGCATTCGCGGTGTCGCCGGAACGACGCTGGGGCCGCAGGCGATCTTCGATCTGCTCAAGGCCGACCCGGATATCGTAACCGGCGGCCACCGGATGGGCGTCTTCGGCATGACCGACCGTGATCTTTGGGATGTCGTGAAGATGACGTTGACCGGAGTCGTCGACACCGACGACTTCATCGCCCCGGATGGGTCGTTCATCGGCGATCCCCTCTTCGGGACGTCGCGCTATTTCGACAATTGCTTCTCGTGTCACGGCGACGACGGACGGAATCTCAACTTCGGCACAACCCTTGACCCCGAGTATGTCGATACCATTGCGAAACAGAATCCTTGGGAGTTTCTGCACAAGGTTCGCTTTGGCCACCCTGCTTCGCCGATGCCATCCGGCGACCTGTTGGGTTGGTCCCGCGCGGTCGCTGCTGATATCGGGGCGTTTTCGCAGACCCTGCTGGTCCCGTAGCGGCGACCGGTCGTCTCCGGCAGCCCGTTGAAAAACGCGGGCGGGTTCGTGATTCAATGTAGCGTCACCCCTCGTGGGTGACGCGGAATGATGATTGCGCCGCCCCTCGCAGGTGACGCGGAACGGCTTCTTGCGCTGCCCACAAGGGGTCCCGGCGCGCCGGGGCTACAGTTTTTCAAGGGTTGCTAGCGATGCGGCTCGTCAGGCGCCGTTTACTTGCCGAGGAGCTTGCGAACGGCTTGAGTCGCCCTCTTCAGATCCTCTTCACTTTCGACGGCCAGGTAGAAGACGGCCTTCTTTCCAATGGCCGCCGCGGAGGCGCCGCGAAGGTTGATGCCCTTTTCCGCGACGGCATTCGTGATCTTTGCGCCCAGCCCCGCCCGGTCCGGTCCTTCGATGCGCAGGGAGTGCATCCCCATAGCACGGGCCAGCCCGACGGCCGACGCGGCCCGCTGCTGCTTGGGCCCCTTGATCGGGGCCGCGAACACGCGCGATGTGCTGTCATCCACCTTCCGTGCGATCAGGAACTCAAGCTGCGCCCCCGCGTTCGAAACACCTTCGAGGATGTGCGACAGGGTGCCCGCGCGATTCGGAATGTCCGTGGCCCAAACGTCGACTTTGTTGATCGTGTACGACATGAGATAGCTCCAATGTGTCCCTTGTTTTCACCTTGAAACAAACGATGATCACGAGCATAATGCCAACCGCCGCCGGGGTCGAGCACCCGCCGCGACGGATCGACCGCACGGGTGCGTGACAGTTCCGGCGGAGAATGGGCGCGTTTATCAGAACCCCAAGCGCAAGCGCGGGGCCTTGATACGCACCATGTACATAGCTTCCGGCTCGTCGCTGGCGCTCCGGGTTCGAATCAGGCGGCGTGTCCGGTCCGGGACAGGATCGCCGCAAGTGTCACAGACCCCGGACCGCCCCCCTTGCAGGGTGGGCCACAGGGGGGTCACAAACCGAAAGCGCCGGCGCGGAGTCGAATCAGTACCGCGACAGGTTTGGAGCGGTCACCGGCATGGCGCTCCATTAAGCGCCGCGCGACGAACTCGTAGACAAAATCATGACCCCAGGTCTGACGACCTGGGCCACTCGTCCGTTTCCCTGGGGACGGTGTGGTGTTTATGGCACCGCCCCGCGCTGGCGCTTGGGGTTCGGAGTCGCCCTCGACGTTGACAGGTTCGCCCGATGTTCGGTAAGCTCTCCGCATGGCGAAGAGACCCAGGAGCATGCCGAAGAATCCGAGCGTGCGTGAAGCGCCGAGCCGCATCCCCTCAACGCGGAAAGGAGGCGCCGTGTCCGAAGCCGCCGTTGCCGCTCGCGTCCCCGCGTCCGCGTCCTCCGACCGCCCGTTGCGGTCCCGACCCTTCGGCGCGTCGAACACCACGGCCCCTTGCTCAAACCAATCCTTCTGCCACCGATAGAAGAGAGTGGGATGAATCCCGTGCTCCTCGCACAGGTCCGACACCGGCACCTTCTCCACCAAGTGCCGCCGCAAAATCGCCACCTTCTCCTGCCCTGTGAAATGTCGCCTTGCTTTCGTGTTGCTCATGTCGTCTTCCTCCGTTGGGGTCCACACTACCCAGCACGGCGAAAAACTCCATTTCCGACTGAGGCAACACAAATCCGCGCGCGGTTTGCATCAGTCGCAAACGATTCGGATAAGAGGCCTCATCCCTTCTTCTCGATCTTCGCCCATGCGTCTTTGAGCGTCACCGTCCGATTGAACACGAGCTTGTCGGCGGTCGAATCGGGGTCCACGCAAAAATAACCCACGCGCTCGAATTGATACCGAGCGCCGGGCGACGCCGCTTTCACCGACGGCTCCACCCACGCGGGCAAGACGACCTCCAGCGAGTTGGGGCTGAGATTGGATTTCCAATCGCGTTTGTCCCCCACCCCAAGGGGCGGGGTGCCTGGCCCCGCAGTGTGCGACGCACCCTCACCCCGGCCCTCTCCCTGAAAGGGAGAGGGGGACGGCCCGCTCCCTAACGGTCGCGGCTCTGTTGCGCCACCCACAAGGGGCGACGCTACACGCTGGCCCAGTGCATCGTCGTTGGGATCTTCATTCGCAAACAAGTGATCGTACAAACGCACTTCGCAGGGCAGCGCTTGCCCAACCGATACCCAGTGCAGCGTGGCCTTCACCTTCCGCCCGTCGGGTGCGTCGCCGCCGCGCGTCGCGGGGTCATAGGTACATCGCAACTCGACAACCTCGCCCGTGTTCGGGTCCTTTATGATGCCCGTGCATTTGATGAAGTAAGCGTATCGTAGCCGAACCTCCACGCCCGGTGAGAGTCGAAAGTATTTCGGCGGCGGAACCTCGCGAAAGTCGTCCTGCTCAAGGTAGAGCACGCTTGAGAACGGCACCTTCCGCGTGCCAGCCGACGAATCCTCCGGATTGTTCACCGCGTCCAGCATCTCGATCTGTCCGTCCGGGTAATTTTCGATGACGACCTTGATCGGCCGCAGGACCGCCATCACCCGCGGCGCGCGTTTGTTGAGGTCTTCGCGGACGCAGAACTCCAGCTTGGCGAAATCGACCGTGCTGTTGAACTTGGCCACGCCGATCATCTCGCAGAAACGCCGGATCGACTCCGGCGTGTAGCCGCGGCGGCGCATCCCGGAGATCGTCGGCATGCGCGGATCGTCCCATCCGCAAACGAACTTGCCCTTCACCAGTTCGAGCAGCTTCCGCTTGCTCATCACCGTATGGGTAAGCTCCAGCCGGGCGAACTCGATCTGTTGCGGATGATGAATCTTCGGCCCCAACGGGCTGCCCGGCCCGCGCCCCTCGTTGATCGCGTCGATGAACCAGTCGTACAGCGGGCGGTGATCCTCGAACTCCAGGGTGCAGATCGAATGCGTGATCCCCTCGATCGAATCCTCCAAGCCGTGCGCCCAGTCGTACATCGGATAGATGCACCATCGGTCGCCCTGGCGATGGTGATGGGCGTGGACGACGCGATACATCAGTGGATCACGCAGGTTCATATTGGCGTGGGCCATGTCGATTTTCGCGCGCAGCGTCTTCGATCCATCCGGGAGCTCGCCGCGCCGCATCCGCTCGAACAGGTCGAGGTTTTCCTCGACGGAGCGGTTGCGGTAGGGGCTTTCGCGCCCCGGTGTCGTGAGCGTCCCGCGGTACTGACTGGTTTGCTCGGCGTTGAGGTCGCAGACGAAGGCCTTGCCCTTCCTGATAAGCTCAACCGCCCATTCGTGCATCCGCTCGAAATAGTCCGAGCCGAAAAAGAGCCGATCCTCCCAGTTGCCGCCGAGCCACTTCACGTCGCGCTGGATCGACTCGACGTACTCCTCTTCTTCGGTCGTGGGATTGGTGTCGTCGAAGCGCAGGTTGAACTGACCGCCGAAGTCGCGTGCGATGCCGAAGTTCAGGCAAATCGACTTCGCATGACCGATGTGCAGATACCCGTTCGGCTCCGGCGGAAATCGCGTGTGAACGCGCCCGCCCCATTTTCCGGTGCGATGGTCATCGACGATGATGCTTCGGATAAAGTCCGGCGATCGGCCTGGTGTCGATGGACCTGCCGCGCTGGATGCGTCGCTGTCGGAGGATCGGTGGTCGGAACTCATTTGTGCATGCGCCAAGTCCCGGTAACCTCACTTCAGCCGCCGACGCAGTCCGATTCTCGGAACGTCGCGCCGCGACAAACGCCTTGCGCCCGGGAAGCAGAGCGTCCGGCTGCGCGATTTGGCGCAGAGTAAAAGCTAACTCTAACCGTGCCCCGACCACCGTTCAATTGACAGCACCGACCGCATGGAGAGGTCCGTGTCGCCCGTTCGTTTTCCGCCTTGACCGGACAATCCGCTCGGCGATACTAGAGATCGGCGACGCCAGCCTTCCCGGCCTCGCCCCGGCAACGTCGGGTTCCGCAATGAAACCAGCGACCCGCGAACCCGTGCAATAAAGGTTTCAAGGTAACGGAGGCCCAATCTTGGCGATCCATCGCAAGTTGACGACCGTGGCGCGGCGGGATGCGGTGTATCTCGGATGCGCCGTCGCACTGGCCGCCGCCGGCTGCTCGGCATTCAATCCCGCCTTTTTGAACCTCATCGCCCCCGGCGGCGGGGACGCCTTTATCACCTTGCCGAACCCGCCGGGGTTCGTCGTCCTGGCGCTGGTCAACAACGCCCAGGTTGACGAGTCGCTGGTGAACTACCTCAACCAGCGACTGAACCTGACCGGCCCACAGTTGGCCGAGTTGCGCCCGCGCGTGCGCATGCGGCTGCGGATCACCTATAGCGATGGGACGTTTCAAACCGTGGAAGTGATCGACGGCAGCGGGAACTTCGTTGATCCGAACTTCAACGCGCAGTCGCTGCCCGACCTGAATCAAAACGACCTGACCAACGTCGTCGCCCGTTGTGACGTGGCTTCGATCGCCCTCGAACCCGGCACCAACATTGAGGTCTTCGTCCCAGTTCCGTTGATCGGGTTCCAGCTCGTTGAGATCACCACCGGAACCGTCGTAACCTCAGAATTCCGACCTCGAACTCAGATACTGCCTCAGTTCCGCGCACTCCAGATCGACGACGTTGATGCCGACGGAAACACCGTTTTGCGGCGAAACATCGACGTTCGTGACGTACTCAGCCCGACGACCAACGTCGTCTGCGGATCGGTCGTGGCGGTTGTTGTGGACGGCGTGCTGTCCGTTCCGTTTCTGCGGGGCGTGCCGGACAACGACGCGCCGAGTTTCGATCAGGATGACGCCGCCACGGTCGCGTCGATCGGCGGCAGGTTTGAATTCCGGGTAAGCGTACAATGATAAAGACTGTCGTGCGTGACGCACCGTCAGACCTTCGTGGAGATTCTCGAACCGTGCGAAGCGGACTGAAAACAGCATTTATGGTTTCCGCCTGCGTCTTCGTCGCGGCAGCCGTCGGCGGGTGCGGAAACGCGACCGTGTTCAACCCGGCCTTCGTGAACACGGTTTCCGGCGGAATCGTGCCCGTGACGCCCGGTCCGGGCGCCAACTTCATCCTCGTCCGCGTCTTGAATTCCACAAATCAGGTTCTGGAGTTCATTGTCACGATTGAACGCGAAGTCCTGGTGCTCGACGCGGACGGCAATGCCCAACGGGATCAGGACGGCAATTTCATCACCAACACCAAGCGGGGAAGCGTTCGCCTCAATACCGGCGGCACCGGCAACGCGACGGAACTGGGAATCCTCTTCCCCTGCGACGTGTCACCCGTGACCAAAGTCGGATTGGGCGAAAACCTGTTGCCCACCGATGCGGCGGTGTTCGTCGGCGGCGGCGGTGCCGGCGGTGCGACGGGCTTCGGCGTGCCGGCGGGCGACCTTAATCCGCTTGATCTTTTCGCTGGAAACTTCAACTGCGGCGATACGATCGTCTTTCGTGCGTTCGTGCAGACGGGTAAGGCGGGTGGAATCGGACTGCAATCTTTCCTGCTTCCCGGCTTTGAGCAGCCGTCGGTCTTTTCGGGGCCTGACACGTTCGTGAACTACGAACGGTTCCTACAGACCCAGCTTCGGGAGAACGAATAACGTCTGACGTTTCTGTCGCTGCAACGGACAGGCCGGTTGCTCTTCGCCATACTGATACCGGCCGCACCCATTGAAAACGGAGTGCATTCCCCGATGACCTGCAACCCGCCCTATCGTCGAAAACGACTTACTCTCGCCCTGGCGGCCATGCTTGCCGGAGGCTCTACCTTCACCAGTTGCGACACGCGCTTGCGGACGGCCGTGGTCGGCGGGACCAAGAATTTCATCTTCAGCTTGTTCGATCCGGCAGTCCTATTCCCCGACGTTTTCGACCAGTCCGCGAGCGGCGGCACCGGCTCGAACCTGCCGTGATCCCACCGCCGCGTGATTGGTGGTTCGCCTGCGTCCCGGCCTGCATGCGCGATACTCCCTGAGTTCCCGGCCTGTCCGGATGGACGATTGCGCTTCGTACGGTATACTATCCTTCGATCGCGCCGAACCACCCGAAAGGTCGCCAGCGGCCCTCATGGTCTCGCACGGTACGAGGATTGCTTAGGGTCTAAGTGGACGGGCCGGCTCCGCAGATCGACGATGAAAGCGGCAACGCCGCCGGCGCTTTTCGGGCAAGGCGAACGATGGGATTCGCCGGGAAAAACATGAACCCAGGTTCCGAGATAATCTTTGACACTCTTCTCGGCCTTCGCACCGGCGAAAGCAGCACGATTGTCGGCGTCACGGCCGCACAGACGTCCGCGAAGCGCCTGGCCGACATGGGCTTCGTCAGCGGTGCGCGAATTGAGATGATCCGACCGGGCAATCCATGCCTCGTCCGCATCGGCGGGACGTGCGTGGGCCTCGGAACGGCCAATCAGAGGTGTATCCTCATCGCGGATCGGACCAAGAGAAAGCAAGACAACACGCAGGGCGCGGAAGAGCTTCTTAGCGCCTACGACCGACTCACAACAGCCTGACCGGGCGACGAAACCTCGCCTGCTTGGGGTCTGCGGGTGGCACATGCCGACATCGCTTCCAGTTCATTCGCCCGCGAGAACAAGAACGGTGGTGCTCGCCGGCAACCCCAATTCCGGCAAGAGCACCGTCTTCAACGCGCTGACGGGCTTTCGCCAGCGCGTCGGCAACTATCCGGGGGTGACCGTCGAACGCCGCGAGGGATTCATGCGCGATGCCGTCGGCGGCACGTCGATCGAGCTCGTTGACCTTCCCGGCGCCTACAGTCTTGCCGCCAACGCCGCCGACGAATCCATCGTTCTCGACGCCCTCCTCGGTCGTCACGACAAACATCCCGACCTGATCGTCAGCGTCGTCGACGCCGCCAACCTGGGCCGAAACCTCTTCTTTACGACCCAGGTTCTCGAACTCGGCGTCCCGGTCATCGTCGCCCTCAACATGCTCGACCTCGCCGAAGCCTCCGGTCTTGAAGTAGACGCCGAAGCCCTCGCACGCGACCTCGGCGTACCCGTTGTCCCCATCGTCGCCTCCAAAGGCGTCGGCATCGACGCGCTCCGCCAGGCGATCGTGGATGCGGCCGGCGCGCCCGCCCAACATCATTGTCCGGCCTTTCCTGAATGCGTTTGCGCCGAGCTTGACGGACTGTGCTCGTCGCTCGCCGCCGGACACGACAACGGGCGCATCGGATCGGCCCGGGCCGAAGCCATGCAGACCCTACTCAACCCCGGCGGGTACCACGAGTCACAAATGGTCAACCGTTGCGGACTGGGACTTGCCGGGGAACTCGCCGAACGCCGCCGCCGCATCGCGTCCGCGGGCGAGTCGCTGGTCGAGGTGGAGGCTCGCGTCCGCTACGCCTGGATCGACCGCGTGGTCCAGCAAGTCGTCCGCCGCGTCCGCCCGCAACCGACGTCTCGAACGGAAATCGCGGATCGCATTCTCACCCACCGATTGGTAGGACTTCTCGTCTTCATCGTCGTGATGGCCGGCTGCTTCCAGAGCATCTACGCATGGGCGCAGCCGGTCATGGATGCGACCGACGCCGGGTTTTCCTTCCTCGCCGGTTGGATTTCGGAGGTCCTTCCGCCTGGTCCGATTCAGAGTTTGATCGCCAACGGCGTGATCGCCGGCGTCGGCGCGGTTCTGGTCTTTTTGCCCCAAATCCTCGTCCTTTTCTTCTTCCTGGCGATTCTGGAAGATTGCGGTTACATGGCCCGGGCCGCGTTCCTGCTCGATCGTTTGATGGGACTGCTGGGGCTGAACGGCAAGTCCTTCATCCCGCTGCTGTCGTCCTTCGCGTGCGCGGTGCCGGGCATCATGGCCACGCGAACCATTGAGGACCGCCGCGATCGACTCGTAACCATCCTCATCGCTCCGCTGATGAGTTGCAGCGCGCGCTTGCCCGTCTACGTTCTGTTCATCGGCGCGTTCGTTCCCGCGACGCCGCTTCTGGGCGGCGCGCTCAACCTTCAGGCCGCCACGCTGTTCGGAATGTATACCATCGGCGCCGCCGTCGCGATCCCGATCGCGCTGCTGTTGAAGCGTACCGTTTTGAAAGGTCCGCCGCAGTCGTTTCTCATGGAGCTTCCGACGTACAAGTGGCCGTCACCCCGAACCGTGTTCTTTCGCGTTTTCGAGCAGGGAAAGGCGTTTTGCGTTTCGGCCGGCACGCTCATCTTCGCCGTGACAATCGTCATCTGGGCGCTGGGTTACTATCCGCATCCGTCCTCTATCGCCGCCGATCACGACGCTCAACGACTGGCCGCTCGCGCGGCGCACGAAGACGTCGTCCGCCGGATCGCCGAAACCGTCGATCCACTGGTGTCGGCGGAACAACTCGCCGCGCGTCCGGCGGTCGCAGCCGTGCTTGCCGAGCTACAACAACTGGACGATGATTTTGCCCGCGACGCCGCCGACAAACGCGTTCGTCCGAATTCCGACGGGTGGCTGGCTGCGCAGCGCGAAGCCGACGCGAAACGGTTCACCGTCGCCGCGGAGTGCGGCGATGACGGTGCCATCGCACTACAGCTCTACGCGCTCAATACGTCGCTTCGCGACCGACTCGCCGACCTTGATCGTCACGAATCCGGCGCCTTTCTGGGCCAGAGCGTTTTGGGTCGCACGGGGAAGTTCATCGAACCGCTCGTAAAACCGCTCGGGTGGGATTGGCGGATCGGTACGGCGGTGATCGCCGCGTTTCCGGCCCGCGAAGTCATCATCGCCACGATGGGCACGATCTACAACCTCGGCGGGCACGAGGACGAAACCTCGTCCGGGCTACGCGAGCGCCTTCATGCAGCCGTCTGGCCCGACGGGCATCACGTGTTCAACCTCGCCGTCGCGATGTCGATCATGGTCTTCTTTGCGTTGTGTTGCCAGTGCGGCGGCACGCTCGCAACGATTCGGCGTGAGACTCGATCGTGGCGTTGGCCGATCTTCACCTTCAGCTACATGACTGCCATCGCGTATCTGGCGGCGTTACTGACGTACCAGTTTCTTGTCCGTTTTGCCTAGCGGAACCAGCCAATGAGCACCCAGGACATCATCGCATTGTCAGTCGCCGCGGCGGCCCTTGCCCTTGTCGTGCGCTTCGTATGGCGAACAATGACCACCCGCGCGGGTTGTGCAAAGGGTTGCGGGTGTGCGAAATCTTCGCCCCAGGGCGCCGCTGATGAAACACGGTCGCTCAAGCGCGTCCCGCTGGTTACGATCAGCAGGCCGGAGCACGGCACGGAAGAAACGCACGCGAATCGCGATTAACTCCGTCCGCCCTACCTCCCCCCTTGATAAGGGGGGACAGAGGGGGGTGACGCTGCTACCATTCGCTCATGTCCCTGATCGTCCAGAAGTTCGGCGGAACGAGTCTCGCGGACGCAGACAAGATTCACCGCGCCGCCCGCCGCGCCATTCGCGCCAAGCTCGAAGGCCACCGCGTCGTGTTGGTCGTGTCGGCCATGGGGCATTCGACGGACGAGTTGATCGCCCTCGCCCGCGGCATCTGCTCCGATCCGCCCAAGCGCGAGATGGACATGCTCCTCACCACCGGCGAACAGGTTTCGATCGCGCTGATGGCGATGGCCATTGACGCCGCCGGACACGAAGCGATCAGCCTCACCGCCGCCCAACTCGGCCTATTCACCGACAGCGCCCACACCCGCGCCCGAATCCAGCGCATCAGCCGCGAGCGGATCGACAGGGAGCTTGAAGCCGGCAAAATCGTGATCGTCGCGGGATTTCAGGGCGTCGATGCGGGCGGCGAGATCACCACGCTCGGTCGCGGCGCATCGGACACTACGGCCGCGGCGCTGGCTTCCATACTCGGCGCCGAGGTGTGCGAGATTTACACAGACGTCGACGGCGTCTACACCTCGGACCCGCGGATCGTCCCCAAGGCCCGCAAGATCGACGCAATCAGCTACGATGTGATGCTGGAAATGGCCGCCGCCGGCGCGGGCGTCATGCACTCGCGGGCGATCGAGTTCGGAAAGAAGTTCAACGTCCCCATCCACGTGCGAAGCTCGCTGACCGACGCGAGAGGAACCATTATAATGAACGAAACCTCGAACATGGAGGCGATTTCCGTCCAGGGCGTGACGCTCCGCGAGGATCTTGCCGTCATCACCCTGCACGGCGTGCCGAACACGCCGGGTGTGGCCGCCCGAATCTTCGCTGAAGTCGCCCGCAACAACATTCTCGTCGACGATATCGTCCAGAACATCTACGACGACGGACGGCTTGCAAACCTGGGCTTTTCGACCAACGCCGGCGACGCACGCGAGGCCCGAGCCGTTGGCGAACGCCTCGCCGAGAAACTCGGAATCGCCGCCGTCAGCGTCGATGAAGGCGTGTCCAAGGTCAGCGCCGTCGGCGTCGGCATGCGCACACACAGCGGCATCGCCGCGACGATGTTCGAGGCCCTCTCCCACGCGGCCATCAACATCGAGAATATTTCGACGAGCGAGATCGTCATCAGTTGCATCGTGCGCCGCGAGGACGGCCAGCGGGCGCTGCGCTTCCTCCACGACGCCTTCAAGCTCGACCAGTCGCCTGCGAGCACGGGGGCGGATTGATGCGCCTTCGACGCCGACGCCGTCCGTTGCCCGTCTCGATCATCCTCCCGCCGCGATGGCGACGGCAGGGGGCGATATTACTCACGATTCTCGCCGTCGCGGCGGTCGTCGTCTGCGAACGCTCCGGCCTTACGCCGCTGACGACGCCGCGTCAGACCGCACTGCCCGATTCCGCCGATCGCGACGACCTCGACCGTTATCACGACCGCACGTTTCGAGTCGTTCACGTCGTCGACGGCGACACGCTCGACATCGACGCCCCCGACCACGGAAAACCCAAGACTCGCATCCGCCTCTGGGGCATCGACACGCCCGAAGTCGCACACGGCGGGCAGCCCGACAGGTACTTCGGTCCCGAAGCGAAGGCCTTCGCCGAAAAAATGCTCGACGGTAAGGACGTGCACGTCGTTCTTTCGCCCAAGCGCACCCGCGACAAGTACGGCCGGCTGCTCGCGTATGTCTTGCTCGAACGCGGCGGGACAATGTTCAACGAGATGCTCATCGAGGGAGGGCGCGCCTACGCCGACACGCGATTTCGTCACTCATACGAGAAACGCTTCGAGGATGCGGAAAAACGCGCCCGACAATCCGGCGTCGGACTTTGGACCAACGTCAAACCCGAAGACATGCCCAAGTGGCGGCAACGGTCCGAAGAACGGGACAGGAAAAAAAGAGGATCGCAACCCGCGACCACCGACGCGCCCTAAAAACTTGTGCCGCCCCTGGCGGCGCTTTCGATCTGCATCACGCGATGGGTCCCGAACTCGAGTCCGGGCTGCCGTCTGCCCTCCCCTGTGGGAATGTACCGAGCCGCATCACACGCGCGAACGCTCGCCGATCAGAAACGGGCTGCTATGGCCGGTGCTCTACGGCCATTTGGTCGTAGGCTTCTCCGTTCCAGAGTTTGTTGCTGGCCGTGTAGGACTCGTTTAGAGGGTCTAGGATTGGGACGGGAATCCCGTCCTTGTTGAGTTGGTAGCCCAACTCTTCAGGGGTCATCACTTCTGCGTGAGCGTCTACAAAGACGACGTTTCCACGAGTGCCATGTCGCATCTCGACGGGCGAGTATCGATAGAGCTGTGGGTCCAGGCCAGGAGCGACATCGTTTATTCCGGGTCCGAAGTTCTTCGCGTTCCGTTCGACGGCCAACCGCGGCGGATCCAGCGTATAGGAGTGCTTGCCGTGAGGACGCCCGGCGCCGCGACTATCGGCGAAGAGGACGGTCTGACCGGCGGAGCGAATCCGAGCGGAGCCGACCGGAAAGTTGTCCCAACGATTAGGATCGGACTCCTGTTTGGCGTTTCCGAGGTATTGATAGTTGTATCCGTAGGCCCCGTTGCGTTCGTCGAACTCGAACTCGTCCTTCAGGCTCGGACAGAGAAAATACTTGTTGGTCATGGCGACGCCGGACTCGCCGTTCTTGCCGATGGAGTTGTCGCCGAATCCTCCGGAGGACTCGATTTCGTCTTGGAACGGCTCCGGGTCGATGACCGGACCGACCTCCTCCGGGTCGAGAAACCAGTGCCAGCGGGGCTGCTGTCGCCCCCACTTGGTCGCGTAGACGGGTGCTTCGGGCGTCGGCTTCGTCTTCTTGAGCCGAAATGGAGGGAATTGGTCGCGGCTGGAGTTCATATACATCACCATCCCGACACCGAGGCGTTTGAGGTTGGACAGACAAACGCTGCCCTTGGCCTGGTTGCGGGCCGCCGAGAGGGAGGGCATCAGTATCGACACAAGCAACGCCACGATGGCGATTACGACCAGTAGCTCGATCAACGTGAATGCTCGATTGTGCTGCTTCATGTAGGTCTTCTCCTGTTATACGCGTTCAGCGTCCCCGTCTTCGGTTTTGCAAGCTTCCGATGCGTGCAATCCAATGATCCTCCGGCGGAGGACACACGACTTCGTTCATATCGCGCTACGCTCTGTGGGTTTCGACTTCAGCTACCGCCCGGCACGTCCCACTCGCCTCGCAATCCGCGCAGATGGAGGTCGAGGGCATGAGATGGTGCATAGGTTTCACGATGACTTCGCCGGTTCGGACGAGATGAAGCATGAACTCCATGCGGTTGACGGTCACGGGGCTGACCGCATGCTCTATCATGCATGCGTCGACTTCCGCGACCTCCGTCACGAGCCCGAGCACTTCGATGAGTAGGGCCTTGATGATTTCAAATCGGCGTACCACGCACTCGGCAACCCTGTTCCCAGCAGGTGTGAGCTTGACCATTCCGTAACGGTCGTGAATCACGAGCCCGGAGTGTTCCAACTTTTTCAAGACGGCCGAAACGGTACTTGGAGTGACGCCCAGACCTTTTGCCATGTCCCGAACGCGGCCCGCCTCGTTTTCCAATTGCAGTCGATAGAGAACCTTAAGGTACATCTCGTGCGTCGGTGATAACCCTTCATCGCTGTGCATCGCATGGCCTCGTTAAGTCAGCAGCATCCGGACTAATAATCAACCTCCTCGGTAGGAGTTCTAGGAGCATTCTAACCATGAAGTTCGACGTGTCAAACAAATTGTGATGCGACGAACATATTTTTTTGGCAGATGCCTTGCAACGGCCCTACCTAACAGTGCCTGCCACCTCGGACCGGTTCCCCCTCAGCAAGTAAGCCGAGCGGTGCCATCGAGTAACGCGGCAAAGTGAGCGAATACCTCTGAACAGGTACCTTGACAATCACGCATCACTAGTTACTACTACACCGCCAGTATGTTAGCGTGCGATTTCGTAACTTATTGCAAAATAAACAGTTACGAACTTATTGGTTCGCGTGTTGCGGCGGGACTCGCGGCCACTGTGGTCCCCAGCACAATGGGTGGCAGGTTTCGACATCGCGTTAGCGGTATCTGGACCCGGTCGGCCTGTCCTCTGCCAAGGCGCACGGGAACCTTTACCGTCAGGCTGGAAGTCTTGGTGAACGTCTACGAGGTCGCCCTATGATGCACTTGCGGGTCGGGACACGGGGAAGCGATCTTGCCCTGTGGCAATCACGTTGGGTGGTTGAGCAGCTTCGCATCGCACATCCGTCGCTGAGCGTCGAGGAGATCGTCATTAAGACCCACGGAGACATCGCGGCCGATCAGAGAATCGACGCGGACTGGCCGGTGGGCGGATTCGTCGGCGCGATTGAAGAGGCGCTAGTGGCCGGCCGAATTGATTTTGCGGTTCACAGCTATAAGGACCTGCCCACCCAAACGACTCCCGGCTTGACGATCGCGGCGGTTCCCTCTCGGGAACTGGTCAACGATGTGCTCGTGACGCATGCAACCGTGGATCTCGGCCATCTGCCTCGCGGCTTCAGGCTGGGCACGAGCAGCCAGCGTCGGGCGGCGCAATTCAGTCGCTTGTGCCGCGACATTCAGATTGTTCCGATTCGCGGCAACGTGCCCACGCGGATCGCGAAGATCGGGCGGGACAATCTGGACGGTGTGGTGCTGGCGGCAGCCGGTCTCAAACGGCTGGGCATCGATCCGCCGCACCGAATTGATCTGCCGACCGACCGGTTCGTGCCGTCACCCGCGCAGGGTGCGTTGGCCGTGCAGACGCGAGTCAACTGCGCCGCCGCTGAGCTTATCAAGGTCCTCGACGACGATAAGGCTCGACGAGCGGTCGACGCCGAACGCAGTTTCTTGCAAGCGATCGGCGCCGGGTGCCACACGCCCGTTGGCGCACTGGCCACGATCCATGGAGCAAAGATATCGATGCACGGTCAGCTATTCAGCGATGACCATCGGCGCGTTGCCGAGGGCGTTGAAGCCGGTGAGGATTCGGAGACGGTGGGCCGCCGATTGGCTCTTCGTTTAATCGGGGAACTGAAAAAGCACACATGAGAGTCTGGGTCACACGCGATGAGCCGGACGACGGTCCTCTGTCAACCGCCCTTCGTGCGGTCGAACTGACGGTCGTAAATGAACCGGTCCTTGAGCGTCGCGTCGTCAATGACGCCGCGCAGGTCCTGGCGCAGCTCGGCCCGGACGATTGGCTTGTGTTGACCAGTGTTTATGCGATCGAGGCGGTAGCTACGCATTTTGCTCGGACTCCGCGAGTGGCTGTCGTGGGGGAAGCTTCGCGGCGAGCCGCCGCCGCCAAAGGGTTTCGCGTCGAGCACGTCAGCTCAGGCGGCGACGCCGCGAGTCTGTTCGAAGAGCTTCGGAGGAAGGCGACCCGCGGCAAGGTCTGCTATCCCAGGTCGTCGCTCGCCGAACCGCCCAAGGCCTGGCCGGGCGTCGAACTGCTTGCGCCGGTGCTCTATGAGACCTGCGCGCGCGCGTTTGACCGCCGTGTGATCGATCGCGTCGACGTAGTGTCGGTGGCGAGTCCATCGGCGGTGGAAGCCATCGGCGTCGTAGCCCGACGTTATGCAAGCATCGGGCCGTCGACGTCAGCCGCGTTGCGGCGCATCGGCGTTGAGCCGTGGGTGGAAGCATCGGAACGCACGTTTGAAGGCCTGGCCGGAGCGATCGCCGCTCACGGAGATTTGAGATTTCAAATTTGAAATTTCAGGTGCAACTTCCCAATCTCAAATTTCAAATTTCAAATTTCAAATCTATGAGGTAGGGTTCGGGGTGTGATACCCTACACCCGATACCCCGACATTTATGTCGGGCAACGTCCCCCCGAACCCCGACATTTATGTCGGGCGGATCGCTCCACCCGGCGTGAACGCCGGGGCTCGGGCAGAACGCCGGGGCTCGGGCAGGGCTCGTGACCCGGCGATGAGTCGGTCTGCGGTCTCCGCAGCCAAGCGCACGCAGTCGTTCAAAGAGACGCCCGCCTGGAAGTTGCCAATCAGATAAAGCCCTGCCTGTCCGGCAGGCAGGCCGGATTGTTGTCCGATCACGTCGTACAGTCGTTGAATCTTCTGCACGTGCCCGAGATGGTATTGCGGGATGGCCGCCCGGTAGCGGCACACGTCCGCGAGCACAGGCTCGCCGGACAAGCGCAGAAGGTCGCGCAGGGCGTTCGTTGCCGTCGCCAGCAGCTCGGCGTCGCTCAGGTTGACCGCCCCCGGGTCGCGCGCGCCTCCGATGAAAACACGAATCAACCGGTGGTCCGGAGGGGCGTGTTGCGGGAAAATGCTGTCCGCCCACAGTACACCTAATAGCGGGAAATCCTGCTCATTCTGCGGAACGAGAAAGCCGTATCCCGTCAGCGGATGGCCGATGTCGGCACGGCGATAGCCAAGACTCAAAACGACCAGCGATGCGCTTTCGATGGAGGTAAGGATGTCGGCCGCCTTGGGGAGCATCCCTCGGAGCAGTTGCGCCGCCTCGGTGACAGGCGTGCCGACGACGAGCCGTCGGCAGCGGAACGTGCAAGCCCTGCCGTCACTCATGCGGCAGGTCAATTCGTAGACGCCCGTCCGATGACGGATCTGCTCCACGCCACAGTTGCAGACGAGGTTCGGCGCCAGGCGGCGACCGAGCGCCGTGGTCAGCGCGCCGACTCCGCCATCGAAACTGATCAACCCCCTCCACTTTCTTCGATGCGCCGCCTTCTTTGTTCGCACGACGGAAATCGCGGACTTAAGCCCATAGGCAAACAGGCTTCGGGTCGTCGAGTCGATCCGCCCGACGCCGGGAAAACAGGCTTTCAAGCTCAGCCGCCGGACGTCACCGGCGAAAATGCCGGAGATCGCCGCGCTGACGATCCTGTCTGAGACCTCATGACCGAACCGGCGGGTCGCCGCTTGCTCAATGGTGTCTTCACCATCGCCTGCCGGTGGGCTGGTGATAAGCCCCCTGAGCAGACGACACCGTCCTCGCAGGCTCAACAGTCGCGTCGCGACGAGTGCCGCGGGGTTTGTCGGAACGGCGAGCAAACGGCCGCGATGATAGATGAAACGCGATCGGGCGGCGCGGTCCGCCTTGATTACATTTACGTCCGCCGACACGTCCTCCAAAAGTCGTTCGAAGGCCGGATCCCGAACCATGACGTTAAACGGGCCTTTTTCGAGCAGGAAACCGTCACGACGTTCGGTGCGCGCACAACCGCCAACCTCGCCGGAAGCTTCGAGCAGGAGAACATCCATCCCCGCTTTTTTGAGACTCCACGCCGCGGTCAGCCCGCTGATCCCAGCACCAACCACGATCAAGTCACGAAGGTCGTCGTTCATGTAAGCTTCACCGAGCAACGCCCGTTACCGGAGCCGACTCAACCACTGTGGATTTGCACGATTCGATCAAACGACAAACGTTGTCAAAAGGTGTTTCTTTCAACAGTCCATGACTCAGATTAAGAATGTGCCCCTCGTGCCCGCCCGCCAGCACACAGGCGCGCACGGCGGCGTCCACTTCGTCGGGCGATCCAGCGGCGAGCAAACGGCTGTCCACGTTCCCCTGGAACGCGACGCGATCGCCGAACCGCTGCCTGGCGGCGGCGAGATCGACACACGTTCCCACGCTCAGCACATCCGCCCCTGAGGCAGCCATTAACTCGACGAACGGCTGCTCCTTAACAAACAGGATCGTCGGCACGCGGCCAGCCAGCTCGGAGAAGATCCTAACGTGGCAGGGGTGTGCAAACTCCCTGTATTCGTCCAACGAGACGGCATCCGCGGTCGACTCGAAAAGCTGGACCGCATCGGCGCCGGCTTCGACCTGGAGATTCAAGTAATCGACCGTGAGGTCCGTTAAACGATCCAGCAGTCGATGAAACGTAACGGGATCGGCACGCATCATCGCCCGCGTAGTCTCGGAAGTGCGGCCCGGACTTCGCCCCTCGATCAGAAAGCATGCGAGAGTGAAGGGCGCGCCGGCAAAGCCGAGAACCGGGAGGCTGCCCGCCAAAGAGTTACGCACAAGCCGCAGCGTTTCCGTCACAAAGTTCAACTCGTCGGCCACGTCATAATCGCGGAGGCCGTCGACATCACCTGGGGTTTTAACCGGTGATTCGAGCTGCGGTCCCGGGCGAAACACGAACCGCGCACCCATCGGTGCGAGCGGAGTAAGAATGTCCTGAAAGAAGATAATGGCGTCTACGCCCAGTCGTCGCGGTAAGAGCGAAATCTCCGCCGCAACATCGGGCCGGCGAAACATCTCCTCCAGCGGCAGATCAACACGCTCCCGAATCCTACGATATTCGGGGTCGCAACGACCGGCCTGTCGCATGAGCCAGACCGGAGTGCGTTCCGTGCGCTCGCGTCGGGCGGCCCGGAGTACGAGATCGTTCTTGATCATGGTAAAAGCTCCATCAGGGAAGATCAGGCATTCATGGAGAAGCTCGCCAACTCCCCCCGGCGGTACGCATCGGGATTCAGGTACGCATCAAAAACGGCCGCGACGTTGCGTAGCAGAACGCGCCCCAGCGGCATGGTCACCTTTATGTCGCCGTTTGGTTCCTTCACGATGAGGCCGTCCCGTTCGAGCTCGGTGAGGACTTCAAGCTCGCGCGCAAAGTACTCGGCAAAGACAATGCCGAACGGTTGCTCGACGAGTTCGGACCGGATCTCACCGCAACAATACAGTTGATGAATCAGCGACTGCCGGACGCAGTCGTCGAAGGTCAGTCGCTTGCCGCGTTCGACTGGAGAGCGTCCGCCTTCGATGCACGCAACATACTCATCCGGCTCTTTAATGTTCTGGAGGAATCCGACGTCCAAGAGATGGCTGATCGACGACGCCCCCGCACCCCAAAGGTCCAGGCCTCCGCCCGTGGTCATTCCCTGGAAATTGCGTTGCAACGTCCCTTCCCGGCCTGCCACGGCCAAGGCCTCGTCGGGCCTGGCGAAGTGGTCCAATCCGACGAATTCGTACCCCGCCGACTCGAACAGCCGCAACCCGGTCAGGAACATCTCCAGCTTCGTCTCGCTGTCTGGCAGCTTCGTGTAGTCCATCCCTCGCTGCGTCGCGATCTTCGCCGGAATCTGCGCGTAGTGATAGAAGGCCACGCGGTCGGGGGACAGGCTGATGGTGTGCTCCACGGTGTCGCGGATCGAATCGACGGTTTGATACGGCATCCCATAGATGAGGTCAAAGTTGAGATTCTCAAACCTCAGGTCACGGCACGCGTTGACGAACTCTCGTATCAGCTCGAAGGGCTGGACGCGGCGCACATGCTCCTGGACCGCCTGGTCAAAGTCCTGGATGCCCATGGAAAGCCGATTGAAACCCAGCCGGCGCAGGGTCCGCAGCATCTCCGGTGTGGTCACCCGCGGGTCGATCTCCATAGCGATCTCCGCGTCATCCGACACGAGGAACGCTTCCTCGACGGCACGATGAACTTGCTCAACCTGATCCGGAGACAGGTACGTCGGCGTGCCTCCTCCCCAATGGATCTGCCGCACGCGGCGATTGCCTCCTACCGTCGCTGCAAGTTGTCGCAGTTCCCGGATCATGGCCGCGAGATAGGCGTCCACGCGCTGATCGGCGCCCTCGGCGTTCTTCCGCAGGATCACCCGGTTGCACGCACAAAACTTGCAGAGCGCCTCGCAGAACGGGATGTGCAGATAGAGCGATAGATCGCGGAGCGACCTTCCGCTATCACTCTCCCGGCGCATCGATGCGATCTCGGCGGCTTCCAACGGGGACCACCACGACGGCATGGGGTAGGAGACGTGCCTCGGCAACGACAGGCCGGCATACCGGCGAAACACCTCGAGGTCTATTTCCGCGGCTGTGGTCATCATCATGCATTCCTCCCCATCGCAGCATAGGCAATGTCCGTTCGCTGCCGGCAAGACTCCGAAGGTATGTCGCTGCTTTTCGCGGCAAATCGTTCGGCGGCTCCTGCGACTACCGTAGAATTCTGTGTGATCGGCCTCCCATCACGAAGCGCGGTGGAGATCGACCTCTCTACGTGTTCCTGGATGAATTGCTCCGCCGCTTCAACCGCTTTTGCGAAGTGAGGAGTCGCGCAGATCCGACCGGCAAAGGCTTCGACCTCCGCCTCCAAGAGTTCCGCCGGGACCAGGCTTACGCCTTCAAGCGTCTCCAGACCACTCGTGGATCCGAAGGTGTTGAAATCGATGATCGTCAGAGGGCGGGCCTGGAAGTCGCGACCCCCGCGCAACTGCTCAGCGAGAAGGACAGGCTCCCGGTGATCGATGCCGAAGAAGACGACATCCGCACCCGCAAGAATCCTGGTGACGCGGGGCTCGCCGTAGGATTGCACGCGAATCCGTCGCCCGTTTCCGATGGCCTTTCGCAGGAGCTTGACTTGTCCTCCGTGCTTGTGCCCACGGTACAGCAGCGTCAACCGGCTGCTCGGCACATCGAATCGTTCGGTGAGCGTTCTCAACAGCGCGGCGGAGGTCGTCGACCCGCCGATGACCACGGCGCGGCATGGGGCCTTATCCAGGTCGAGCGAGGGGACGATGCGCGCCAGCGCGGCGAAGCAGTGGTCCGGCGCGAAATGACCCCAATCAGTCTCGCAGCGCAGACGTCGCTCGACTTCGAGCACGTGAGCGAGAACGCGCGCCGCCCGCGGTCCTGTCGTACCCGCACAGTGCGCCAAGCGATGCGCCGCCCCAAGTTGCTCCAGGATGTCCCGTTCGCCGGGTAAGCTGCTGTTGAGTCCCGCAGCCGTACGCAGCAAGTGGCGCCAAGCGTCCCTTCCGTAAAGGACGTTCAGCAACTCTTGGCCTGGGTCGCGGTCTCCGAACAGGCTGCGTCGTGCGCCAGCAACCGTTTGAGCTTGCTTCGCTGCGTTCTCCGAGCCGTGGGTCCATCCATAAAGCTCGAAGCGATGGCACGTGTTCCACAGCCAGGTTTCGCTGAAGCCGGCGTTCTCCCGAATCGTTCGGAGGAGGGCGGGTGCTTCGCACTGTGAGCGTTTCACGCTGCACAGCCTTTCTTGATCGATGTGCACGAGGTCTGGACCTCGGCCGGGAGCCAGGCGGCTTCGCACAGAGGCGCCGACCATCACGAGAGAGTCGATGTCGGCGTCCGTGATTCGTGTCCCGTCGCCATGGGATATCAGCGGTCGCCTTAGATTCCTCGAACCATGGAGCGAGCTTGGACCACGGAGCACCAGATTCTTCATGGCGGCGATGAAGGGACCAAACGTGTTCAGCGCCGGACAGAGATAAAGCTTACCCCCGGTCTCTTCGAAACGATCACGGTAGCGCAGGCCGATTTCTTCGAGCGTTTCCAGGCAGTCCGCCGTAAAGCTGATGGGGCACACGACCACACGTCTCTCGCCGGACCGTGCCAGTTCCATGAGAACGTCATCGGTGTGGGGCCCCAGCCACTCCACCGGCCCGAGCCGGCTCTGAAAGGCAATCGAGCATCGATCGGTCGGCCAATCCAGGCGCTGTCTCACCAGTTCGATTGTTCGAGCGACGTGCTCCGGGTAGGGGTCGCCCCGCTTGACGTACGAAGCGGGCAGGCTATGCGCCGAGAAGAGTAGGAAGGCGTTGCCTGGCGTTAGCGCTTCGGACTCGGCACATTCTTCGATGAGACCGGCTTGGGCATCGATGTAGCCGCCGTCATCGAACCAGCTCGTGCGCACCGCGAGTGCGAACCGGTGTCCGCAACGTTCCAGCTCTTTGTACAGCACGCGCAGTGCCGTACGGGTCGTCGGTCCGCTGAACTGCGGATACATGGGAACGACCACGATATCCTCAACGCCGCTTGCTTCAATCTCGCGGACGGTCTCTCCGATCGACGGCTGACCGTATCTCATGGCGTAGAAGACGCGCCACTCGGGCGGCAGGACCGCCTCCAGAGCGGAGGCTTGGTCCTGGGTGACAGCCTTGAGCGGCGAGCCGCGTTGCGTCCAGACCCGCTGATACATTTCTGCGGAGCGGGGGGCCCGGAACCAGGCAATCAGCCGCCCCAGTGGTTTATTCATCCAGCCCAGGCGGGCGGGGAGACGAATCACCTCGGGGTCGCTGAGGAATTCGGCCAGGTACCGGCGCACCGCCGGGACGTCCGCGCGGTCGGGCGTCCCCAGGTTGATCAGCAGGACCCCACGCTTCAATGACGAGTCACGACGCGATGCCTGCCCACCCGTTTCAACATCCGTCGCCGTCGAAGTTGTCGAATGCATTGTTTACACTCCGTACGATCGCCCGATGAATCCCGGACGTGGCGGCGCGCCGCCGAGGGCGAACACGCGGCCGACGTCCTAACGCGTAACACGGAACTACAAGTCGAGAATGGAGCAACCGCCATCTAACCGATGTGGCTAGACCGGCGGAGCGCGGAGTGAATAGAGCCGCGAGGAAAGCACCCAGCAGTGGGGTCGGAACTCATCGCACCAAACGACCTCGTGTGACCGAACGGCCTGTGATCGTCCCCGAAGGATGGAACCGGCGTACAGCAACGAGGAATCTCGCCTTCGGTTCTTGCGAAATAGTTTCTCGGCCAACAACGTGGTGGCAATCACGGTCGCACATCCCGGTACCATCAGCGCGCCGACGTCGCGCGACAGCTTGTCCGCGTGCATCAGCGACAGGACCAGGAGAACCGCGACCCAAGAGCGAGGTGAGGCTCGGAAGCGAAGGAAGGAAGCCCCGTGGAACTTGAGGACGAAGAAGATCAGCGAAATAGTCAACGCGATGCAGGTCGCGAGCCTGCCTGCGTCCCAGTCGATGGTAAGGAACGACCTCCACGAGGTGATAAGGATGGGTGCATGGACGATGACCATGCTCGCCCAAAAAACGCGGCTGACGGTTCGAGGCGCGGAGCCAAAGTGCCTGAGCGGATTACCGCACATGAGGTTTCGTCCTATATCGGTCTTGCGGCGACCTCCTCTTAGGCGCCTCCAGAAGACGATTCCATGCGAAACGCCGACAAACGGACGCACAGACCGCGAACCCCGGTAAGGCCATCTTACATGTAGAGTTGGGGTTCAGTCCAGGGACGATGAAGCCTATAAGTCTCGCGGCGGGCGCGGGTTTGACGGCCGCGGGCCGAGGCCGCCGTTTGCTGCTGGGAAATACTCGAAGCATTGCCCTCGCTCCAACGCATAAGGAACGCGAGTCGGACCTTGGCTCCGTAACCCTGAAAAGCACGGAGCGCTCGCCGCGAGCCCTCTCCCTGCGGAGATCGGGCAAGCCCGTCACACGGACCGTTCCATCGGCCGCCTGCAGCGGCCACGCCCTATTTCCTTGCAAGTAGTGTGCCAATACGGGAAGAATGAGGCAGCCGAAAGACCGCCCGAGGGCCGTTTTTTTCGGATCATCGAAGGTTTTCCGGCGCGCAGGCTTGTCCGCCGCCGCCTCTTTGATATCCTTCTCACCGCCAGCCAGCATCAGGTTCGCCTGCGCCATCGTTACCGTCGGGGGAAAGGCGGCCGTACCGGTGTTCGAAAACCCGCTGATGACGGCGAGCATCGCAATGGCCAGGCCGAGGTCGGCCCACTTCATAGCTTCTCCTTGCCAAACAAGTCCTTCCGACCATCGAGAGGGATTGTCCGAAAAACCCATCAGATTACGTTTGGCAAACTACGAGCCGTTTATCGGAAGCAGCCGCGCCGGATCGCAGGATCCGCAAAATCATCCTACTTTCTGGAACCCGCCTATCTTACGCTTTGCCTGCCGAGCCCCGGCGTTCACGCCGGGCGGAGTCCGAGCCCCGACATTCATGTCGGGCGGCGTCCACCCCGCATGATTGCGGGGGCTCGGAGCCGCGGCTCGTTGTTTTTGCCGAACGGCATGGACGAACGATTGAGCGGCTCTTGGGGGAGGGGAATACCTTGTCACATCCACGCTCTCGCTTCGCACCTGCGGTTTGTCGATTCTCGATTGTTCTCCTGACTTGTTGGTGCATTTCCCTGGCCGGTTGCGGATCGCAACCCGACGCACTCCCGACAGCCGTTGGCGATCCGCCTTCTACCGGTGACACGACATCCGGTACGGCCGACGGGACGCCGATCGAACCAGCGTCGGTTGACAACGGAACGGCCCCGGAGCCCGTGACGCCCGACGAAGCCGCCGACATGAATCAGCCGCCCGTCGCGGACGCAGGATCGAACCAAAGCGTTGTTGCGGGCGATCGGATCGCACTCGACGGCTCGGCCAGCGCCGACCCGAATGACGATCCGCTTTTATTTGAGTGGTCCCTATCAAGCCAGGGAGCATCCGTGGTGCTCCAAAACACGGCGACGCCCGTCGCGAGCTTTGTCGCTCCGGCGGTCGATGCAAATACCGCGTTACGATTCACGCTACGCGTGAGTGACGGAATCGCCGAATCCGAGGACACGGTGGTAGTCGAGGTTCGTCCGCGGATTCAAGCGGCCTCGGTCGGTCCGATGGCGGACGCCGGGGCGGACCAGGCCGTGCAATCGGGCACGCCGGTGACACTGAATGGCAGCGGCAGTCAGGCCGGCGCCGGCGGCGCGCTGTCGTTTGATTGGGTTCAGCTTTCGGGTCCCACCGTCGTGCTGGACAGCCCGCAGGTGACAAATCCGTCATTTGCTGCGCCAGCGGCGATCGGCTCGCCCGTCGAGCTTGCGTTTGAAATCACCGTGGCCGAAGGCGATCTAATGGACTCTGATGAAGTCGTCGTCGCCGTAGAGCCTTTGGTGCAGGCGCCAACCCCGCAGCCGTCCGGCGGAGGTACAGATCCACCTTCCCCAACCGACAACTGTCCGAGCGATCCGAACAAGACCGAGCCGGGCGTGTGCGGTTGCGGAGTTCCCGACGCGGACAGTGACGGAGACGGCGTGGCCGATTGCATTGACGGCTGCCCGAACGATTTCAACAAGACCGCCGCGGGCGTCTGCGGTTGCGGCATCGCCGACACGGACAACGATGCCGACGGGACGCCGAACTGTCTGGACGGTTGCCCGAATGATCGAAACAAAACGTCGGCGGGCGCTTGCGGCTGCGGCGTCGCGGACGGCGATCGTGACGGAGATGGGACGCCCGACTGCATCGACGGTTGCCCAGATGACCCAACGACCATCAACCCGGCCGACTGCGCGCCGAACGTCGGCGGCGCCGCGCAGACCGACTGGGACCTCGTCATGCTGCGCCTGCTTAATCGCGCTCGTCTGGACCCGACCGGGGAAGCATCGCGGTTGGGATCGTCGGTGATGGATACACGAGCTCCAGTGCCGCCGCTGGCGTATGATCGCTCGATCGGTCAATCCGCGACGAATCACAACACCTGGATGCATCTGAACCTTGGCGGGATTGCGTCCGGACGGGCGCCGGATTCGTTCACGCATTACGAAACGCTCGACGGCCTGTCGACGGGAACGCCCGCGACCTTCACACCCGGCTACACCGGCGCAACGCTCGGACAACGCATCACCGCGGCCGGGTTCAATTGGGGAAGCGTCGGCGAAAACATCCTGACGGGCTATTCGTCCAACACAATTCTCGTCAACGAAGCGAAGATGATCAGCAACGACAAGAGCTGGTGGGAGAGCACCGGCCATCGCAACAACATGCTCAGCGCAAACTACAGCGTGTTCGGTCATCATGTGGAGGTGCGTACTTTCACGCCGCCGCTTGGGGGATTGAACGCACCGTTCGATAACCTTGTGTTCGCGACCCAGGACTTCGGCCGGCCGCTTTCCAATCCGCGGACGTACATCTTCGGCGTGCTCTATCGCGATCACGACGGGAACAATACGTGGACGCCTCGCGAGGTGGGCGACCCGAACCGCGAGGGGCTCGCAGCCGTCGCGTTTCATATCCGCAACACGGGAACCGCAACCGTCGTGACCAGCGACACGACGATGGACAACGGTGCGTTCTCCGCGCGGGTCGGCGACGGAGCCTATGATGTCGTCTTCACGGGCTCCTCGCTGCCCGGCGGCGCGCTCACGCTGCTCAACCTTACCGTGTCAGGCTCGAACGTGGACGCGGGGGATGTTCGGATCACTGCGAACCCGTAGAACGCCCCGCCGTTCGGCGTCCCCTGAACCCCGACATCTATGTCGGGCGGATCACTCCGCCCGGCGTGAACGCCGGGGCTCCGGGGCGAACGCCGGGGCTCCGGGGCGGACACGGTGTCGGAAACGTCGAAATGTCAAAACGTCAAAATGTCCAGCTGTTCGGGGCGGGGATGTTGACTTTTGACGTTTTGATATTTTGATGTTTTGACGTTTGTCCGCGGCGGGCAAGCGGTTGCGGGAACTTCCCCGCCGAGTAGAATAATCCTTGGCGCGAACGTCACGCCGTACGGTCACATCTGTCAGCGTCGGCGATCCGCGGAACCGGGAAAGGCTGAGACCATGGCCCATACGGAAATCCAGCACGCCGCACTGTGGCTCATCGGACCGGACATGCCCGGGCTCCTTCGCCTCGGCGCAAAGTTCGTCGCGGATCGCGGCGGCAATATCGACAAGGACATCGCGGACAAGTTCGGCGAAAAGGCCGTCGTCTTTCTGAGCATCACCGCCCAACCCGACGACATCAAGAGGATGGAACGCGAGAAAGACGAGCTCAAACAGGTCAGTGGTCTGGGCGTCGTTTTTCAACCGATGAAGGAGTCCACCGTCCCGCCGGGCTTTCAGGAAGACCTCTACGGGTTCGACGTGGTCACTGACGACGCCCCCGGCATCATCGCGGAATTGACGGGACTCGTCGCGGAGTTCGAAATGTTGATCGTCGGACACACGGGCGAACGACGTGTGATTCCCGGTCCGCGCCCCAGAGCCGTCGGCGGGCAGAAGTACATCGTCATGCTCCCCTACCTGTTCGACCACCTCGGCTTCACTCGGCGGCTCGACGAGCTCGTCAAGCGCTTCAACGGTGTCATCAAGACGCCGCTTCGCACTGTGCCGGGTCTGCTGTGGTGGTGGTGATTCATCGCGGCGCCACGGCGCTGACCCGCGGTCGGCGACCCATTCTATTCCTTTTACATTTCACCTTGTGCCCTCGAACCGCCGAGTTGGCCCGTGGACCTCTACGCGTTATCATCCGGTTCATCGGGATCGGGATCATTCCTGCTTCTACGGCGAACTCCTATGACAGGCCCAGTCGCGACAACGAAGGAAAAGCTCGGCTGGAGATTCCCCGCGGCGTTCTGGACCGCCAATGTCGTCGAGCTTTTCGAGCGCGCGGCGTTCTACGGCATGTTCATCGCCCTGGTTGTCTACTTAACCTCGACCGTGGGGTTCACGGATCGGGAGGCGGGATACGTCGCGGCGTGTTTTTCCTCGGTGCTCTACCTGCTCCCGATGTTCATGGGAGCGATGGCGGATCGCGTCGGATTCCGCGCGGCGCTGACGCTGGCATTTGCCTTGCTCTCTGTCGGCTATTTTCTGCTCGGCGCCGCGCCCTACAAGCCGGCGGTCCTCGTTTCGCTGGCGCTCATCATGCTCGGCGGAGCGATCGTCAAGCCGGTGATCTCGGCGACCGTGGCGAAGTGCTCCGACGCCCGTCACCGCGCTCGGGCATTTTCGATCTTTTATCAAGTCGTGAACATCGGCGCTTTCACGGGAAAGTCCTTCGCGGCGCCGCTGCGCGAGCACCTCGGCCTGCAATACATCAACTTCTACGCCGCCGCGATGGCGTTTTTTGCGCTCATCTTTGTGGTTTTTTTCTTTCGCAATGTGGATGGATCGTCATCAGCCAAAAAGCCGGAGGAGGCGTTGAAGGGGCTCCTTCGCGTCGTGCGGAATGTGCGCTTCATGGTCCTGATCCTGATCGTCGCGGGATTCTGGACCATCCAGGGACAGCTTTACGCCACGATGCCCAAGTACATTCTTCGCCTGCTCGGCGATGGCGCGAAACCGGAATGGCTGGCCAACATCAACCCGCTGGTCGTCGTGATCTGCGTCGTGCCGATCACACATCTCTTACGCGGTTGGCGTCCGGAAAACTCGATGGCCGTGGGATTGTTCATCATCCCGTTTTCGGCGCTGAGCATCGCCATGAGTCCGTTGCTTGAATCCCTGACGGGTTCATCCGTATCGCTCGGCGGGTTGATGACGCTTCACCCGATCACGGTCATGGTCGTCATCGGTATCGGCCTGCAGGGGCTGGCCGAGTGTTTCCTCTCGCCGCGGTTTCTCGAATACGCTTCGCAGCAGGCGCCGCCCGGCGAAGAAGGCTTGTATATGGGGTATCAACACCTGACCACGTTTTTCGCGTGGGCGTTCGGATTTGCCGTATCCGGGCACCTGTTGGAGCGGTTCTGCCCCGACCCGAGGTTGCTGGATTCCGAACGATTAGCCCAATGGCAGGCGGCGATTTCAACCGGATCGCCGATGCCCGATGCCTATGCAAACGCGCATTACATCTGGTTTGCGTTCGCCGCGGTCGGGTTTGCGGCCTTCTTCGCGCTTGTTGTGTTCAAGTTTGTCACCCTGTGGATCGATCGCGCCACGGCCGCCGTCGGGCCGGCCGGCACGGGCGATCGTGTCTGACGCGCGCGGGGGATGAAAAGGGGTCGGGAGTCGTTTTCATAAAAGACAACTTCGTTAACATAAGACGACCCACTAAAACGACTCCCGACCC
>ERZ1292633.1028-Hain-H41-02um-R1-1028-length-30622-cov-5_pt2 | contig 29862 bp, 24 predicted proteins | sample MGYA00564406_ERZ1292633 | MGnify/ENA primary metagenome ERZ1292633 (study PRJEB36523, sample SAMEA6512639) | groundwater metagenome | collected 2019-01-08 | study: AquaDiva: Metagenomics assemblies of 32 groundwater samples
GGTTTGACACCGAAAAACCAATGGCATTGACAGCAGGGTTTTCATCAAGCGGCAATGAAACTGTTGGGCGAATTGGCCTCGCAGGGGAGTTCTGATTAGTGAAGAAGTCTTACCGCCGCTTGGTTGTCAACTAAGGATTTATTGCCCAAAATCGCCAGCGATTTTGAAGAAGCAATGTCTTGAACCGGGATTTATGAAAGTTTAAGCGGTAGCCAAAGGGAAACTTTGGTACCGAGGTTATTACTCACTACTTCCAAAGTTCCCGACATGGCTTCGGCGCGTGTTTTCATATTGGTAATACCGCGACCATTTGTTCTGGCTGGCTCTGCTAAGCCCGTCCCATCGTCTTGAATAATCACTAAAACCCCTAAACGACCATCTATGTTGGTTTCCTCGCAACCGACAAAAATGGTTGTGGCATTTGCATAGGTAACAATATTGGCAAATGCTTCTTGCAAAATGCGCAAAATATGAAGTGAGCTAATAGCGTCAAGCCATTCAAGCGGCGACGCGTCTTCCACCTTCCAAACGAATTTTAGGCCCGCATCGTTCAAGTCGGGTTCGATTCTGTGCCGCAGATTGGCCAGCAAAGCAACCACATCGCCTTCAATTGGTTCCAAACTATCGACGGCGAGGCGTAAATCGGTAATTGCACGTTGTAGGACAGGAACTACAGCAGCCGAAGAAGGCTGCATTTTTGTAATCGCCAATGTGGTAATCAAATTTGAACCAATGCCATCATGAATTTCGCGCATCAATCGCCCACGTTCATTTTCAAGCGCGGCAGTGATATCAAGGGCGCGTTTGGCGGCTTCAAGTGTGAGTAATTTGTCAGTCGCCAATTTCACTTCGCTATCAAGCACTTCATTCATTTTTTCCAAATTGTTGAACGCGAAAACAACTCGCATACCTATTACAAATGAAAAGCTCGAAAATAGAAAAATAGAACCATATGGCTGCATGAATATATTTGTTCCGCGCCAATATAGAGTCAAAAAACCATAATCGTGAAACGAAAATCCAACCGATATCACCATGGCCATTGTCGCAATAAGTTTTTCAAGGGTAGGGCTTTTGTAGCATTCGATTATGTAATAAATAATCGCAATTATTGAAATCACAAAAATTGACATGTAAAATTTGTAATTGTCCCCGAGAAAATACATCCAAACGAAGTGCCCAGTAGCTATTACCAATGTTAAGCACGAAACCACGAAAATAAATTCTTTGAAGCGCGGGAGTTTCATAAAATAGCCCGTAAACCCCAAAGCTGCGACTAAAAAAGCATAGTTCAAAAGACTGGCGATATTTTCAAAAAACCAAGGGTCAAACGGCGGCGCGCGCACGAACAAATGCCAATTAAGCGCACTCCAAACGAAACCACAAAGCGCCAGCCACAAGAACTCGAAATCCTTGCGCCGTGCGGTCCAAAATAAAAGGAAAGCACAAGATAAATAAAACATTATATTGGTAATTATTCGCGGGCCAATATTATCAACTAAATGTCGAAATTCGTATATTTTGCGCATGGTCTCAAATGGCCCAACACTTACCAATCCGCCATTCCAACCAAGACTATATGTGGTTTCAAGTCGCATCGCGATTTCATTGGTGCGGGCTTGCAATAAATGGCGTGGCAATTGCACAAATATCGGGCTGTTCCAAGTGTTTTCTTGATCGTTAATAGTGGCATTATGCGCGAAAATATCCACTTTATTCAAATAGATATCTAGACCACGTCTGGAAACGTCCATCATGAAAGCAAGCTGGTCTGAGTTCAGTTTATCCCGGTCAAAGCGGTATCTTAACCAAATTGTTGCTGGTTTCTCCTTAAATGGCCGTATGTCATTTAGGTTTCGAAGTGCATTTACACTTGTGGTTTGCCACCCACTTTGCGGAATAGTGTGCGACTGGGAATAGGCGATTTCCAATTGATGGGTTTCAATTACTTTTTCATTATAGTGAATCGCAATATGTTGTGGGTCAGTTATTTCTTGGGAAATTGCTGTGCCACTCCACAATGGAAGCGAGAGTAACAACCCAAAAATTACCCTTCGAAAAATCACAAATCGTAGTTTAGAGCGTGTTGCAATTCGATTGGATCGAATTGCCGCTCCAAATTCTTTTGTTTGTGGCATTTTTTGTCCGAAAACCGCTTCACACTTTTCGGAAAATGCTTTAATGAAAGTCAATGATACCGCGACTTGAAGCTTCGAAAACAGCTTCAGACCGCGAATTAACTTCCAACTTTCGGTAAATGCGTTTGACATAAGTTCCTATAGTGTGTTCGGAAATGTTGAGGAAACCTGCGATTTCGTAATAAGTAAAGCCGCGCGCCAAAAGATTCAACACATCAGTTTCTCGTCGTGACAATGGTTCCGCCAAAGGGTCGTTGATGGGCGAATTACTTGGCCTTAATTGCTTTAATAATTGCCTAGCTATCAATGGGCTTATGCTCGAGCCACCAGCGTGAGTTTCCCTTATCGATTCGGCGCAGCTTTCGATTCGTTCGTCTTTCAATAAATATCCTCTCGCGCCAGCTTTTATTGATGCCAGGACTTTGCTTTGCTCGGCAAAGATCGTGATTACAATAATATCGACATCGGGAAATAGTTCAGCCGCCTGTTTTATCAAATCGAGGCCATTGCCATCTGGCAAACCGAGATCGCATAATAATACATCATAGCCGCCCATTTTGATAAGCGCTGCGCCATCCTTGGCAGTGGTTGCGGTGCCGACGACCTTTATGTCATCGGTTGACGAAATTGCCGCATAAAGCCGTTCAAGCGTTTTGGGGTCGTCCTCTATAATAATGGCATTTATCACGATTTTGATGTGTCCCAATAATTGTTTCGCGCCTTTACTAACATTGTTTGCTTCTGCCTCTGTCCCGAATTCATGGGATACCGAATATTGTCTTGCAATGTCATAGAGCCAAAATTCCCAACTATTTTGGTTGGGCAATATTTTTAACCATATTGAGGCGCTTAAATGTCAAATTCTTCCATAAAAAATACCCAGCAATTTCTTCTATCTACAAGCGCAATGATTATTGCAATGGTGGCGCTTAATTCTGGCAGCGCTAAAGCTGCGCCGATTACTTGCGATGACGCGGGAAGTGCGAACAATGTTGTTTGTGGAACAGGGGCAACAACTGGCGCCTCGACTGGTGCCACCGCAATTGGCGGTAGTGCCAATGCGTCCGGCCCAAATGCAACAGCAGTTGGGCATAATAGTCGCGCAACAGGCCAAATTAGCACAGCAACTGGCATCTCAAGCCTCGCTTCTGGCAGCGAAAGCACAGCAATTGGCGGGCAAAGTGCTGCTACAAACACCCAGGCTACTGCGATTGGCAACCGAAGTACGGCCTCGGGTGCCTTTGCGACGGCAGTCGGGGTAGCAAGCACTGCTTCAGGGGTATCAAGCATAGCTATAGGCGCAGGTAGCCTTGCTTCGGGTTCAGACAGCGTTGCCATTGGCCTTGTAAGTCTAGCAGACGGTGAATTTGCAACTGCAGTCGGTAGAGGTAGCGGTGCGCATGCCCAAAACAGTTCGGCTTTTGGGTATAACGCAAATGCCAACCATGATTCATCGGTCGCAATTGGCCAAGGCTCATCAACTGATCGCACATTAAGCGTAGCATTCGGTAATGCAGGGGTTTTGCGTCAATTAACATTTATTGCAGATGCCACGCAAAATACTGACGCAGTTAATTTGCGTCAAATGAATGCCGCGATTACGGCTGCTGGTGGATTCGGCGGTGTTAATTACCAACCGCAAATTGACGCCGCAAATTTACGCATTGATAATTTGGTGACTGGCGTAAACACGTTAAACGCCAATTATGTGCTTCTGCAAAATAGCTTGAATACCCAACAAACCGCAATTACCGCAGTTCAAACCGTAAACACAAATCAGCAGGTGCAAATTGATGCGCTGGTCGCTGGTGGTGGTGGCGGCGGCGGTGGGGGTGCAGACTTAACCGCGCTCCAAGCATCTGATACCGCTCAAAACGCGACAATTTCGACCCACACAACGCAAATATCCGCGCTGCAAACATCTGATGCCGCTCAAAATGCGACTATTTCCACCCATACAACGCAAATCTCAACTTTGAATACTCAGGTTGCAAGTCAGGGCGTAACAATTGCTACTCACTCGACCCAAATCGGCAATTTGAACACATTGACAACCATGCACACTACCCAAATCACCGCGATGCAGGCGCTTTCGGCAACTCACACTATGCAAATAGCAGATTTGCAAACTGGCCAAAGCCGACTTGGCGATTTGGTCGCCCGTAATAATATTGAAGCACGCGGCGGGATTGCTGCAGCGGTGGCTCTGACGCCCGCCTCAATGCCGTCAGCCCCGGGCCGCACCTCTTATACTGTCAATTTTGGTGTGTTCCACGATGAAACCGCAATTGGTGCTTCATTTGCGCATCGGTTTGACACCGAAAAACCAATGGCATTGACAGCAGGGTTTTCATCAAGCGGCAACGAAACAGTGGGACGGATTGGCATCGCTGGAGAGTTCTGATTAGTGAGTTGCCAACATAGCCCGAAGCTGAAATAAAATCAGTAATTCCAAAAATAGTTCTTGCTTTGTTCTTTTGTATATGGTCTTGTTCACCCCACAAGGGAGCAAATGAATGATAAATTATGCAATGTTTGGTGCCAATGATGTGGAGGCTTCGGGCAAGTTTTTTGAGGCAGTCTTGGCACCACTTGGTTATAAAAAATGCCATGATGGGGATTCAATTGGCTTTGCTGTGGAGGGCGACTTTGCCAATCTGGGAACAGTTTGGGTTGGGCCCGCTTTTAACCGTGAACTCTCAACCCCCTCTAATGGAACCATGATTGGGTTTAATGCGCCTTCGCGCAAGGCAGTGCGTGATATGCATGCGGCGGCATTGGCAAATGGCGGGAGCTGTGCTGGCCCGCCGGGTTTGCGTGAAAATTATGGCCCCAATATGTATCTTGCATATGTGCGTGACCCGGTTGGCAACAAGTTTTCCGCGATTTGCATGGGCGAAGAATAGTGATTGGCGGGTTTTGATTGATTGGAATAAAGCGATTTTTTGTGATGTTTTTGGTGCTTTCCACATTGTTTGGCGGTGGTTTTGCAGCGGCACAAACCATTGGTAATGACCAAAGTGATTTGGCGAAAATGCACCGCCTTGGTGAACTTATTGGAGGAAATGTTCGCAGAGAAGCTGAACATATTGAATATCAATGGCCAGGGATTTATTTTGAAGCGCGTTTTAACGGCTCCAAGCTGATTTTCAAAATCCACGATGGCTATAATCGATTTCGTGTTCTTATTGATGGGCGCGAAATCGGAATAATTGAACAACCTTTGGCCTCGCAATATGAAGTGATGGGGCTTAGTGCTGGCGAGCATGTCGTTAGGCTCGAAAAATTATCAGAGTCTCTGAATCAAGTTGGGCGCTTTTATGGTTTTTATGTTCAAAACCGCGAACAGGCGCTTTCGCCGATTGCAAGATCTAGGCGGATTGAGTTTATTGGTGATTCATATTTGGTGGGATATGGCAATTTGTCAAAATCACGCCAATGCCCGCGAACCTTGTATGACAATACGGATAACACCCGCGCTTATGGTGCGATTGTTGCTCGCCATTACGGGGCTGATTTTCAAATCAATGCCTATTCTGGAATTGGTATGGTGCGTAATTATGCCAATAACATTGCTGGAATGGCAATGGACCACTTTTATGGTCGGCCGGTTTTTGCTGCCGAATTTCGAACCGCACCAGACGATTTTGCACCGCAAGTAATTTTTATTGCACTCGGAACCAATGATTTTTCTACGCCGATTGGTGAAAACGAAAAATGGCGAAACAGCGAGGAATTGTCACAAGATTATGTTGCGAGTCATTTGCGCTTTTTACATTTGCTTCGCGCAGCAAACCCAAATGCTATGATTTTACTCGCCGCAAACATAGACGCGAATTCTAAACACTTGGCGGCGCGTGCGGAAGTGGCGGCGGAATTTGCCAAAACCGACAGCAATTTCCACCTCGTCAATTTGCCGAAACTTCAAAATACCGGCTGCGATTGGCATCCAAATTTGAATGACCATTTATCAATGGCTCAGATTGTTATCAGTAGAATTAACGAGCTAAAACCAAATTGGTGAAGCGTGGTCGTGCCTAATGCCCTGCCAAACTTCTGTCTCGCGCCGCTTTAAACTCGGAAGTGGCACGCCATGCGGGCCAATTTCGGCTATTGGCGATTTCGCGGCCAATATTGTAATAAAGCTGTAAATCCTGCACCATTCCCGAATAATCCCAATCCGATGACCATTCGTCAGAAGGCTGGTGGTAGCGATTGACGACATAATCTTCGCGTTTAGCACGGCCCACTTCTACGCCGCCGTTCAGTGCATCGACCCCCGAACCTGCAACTAGCATTGGCACGCCGCGTTTCACCAAAGGAAAATGATCGGAACGGAAGAAGTGTCCGTTTTCAGGCTTATCTTCGGAAGTCAAAACTCGGTTTTGCGTATTGGCGTGTCTTGCCAATATATCTTCTAACTCTGACTGACCAACGCCAGTTACCGATATATCTCGTGCTGCGCCAAACACATTAAGCGAATCCATATTGATACCAGCGACAGTCCGCGCCAAGGGATAAACTGGGTTTGTTGCATAAAACTCTGACCCCAAAAGCCCGCTTTCTTCGGCAGTAAACGCTATCATCACGACGCTGCGTTCAGGCCGCGGTCCGCCCGAAAATGCGCGGCTTAGCTCTAATAATGCGGCAATGCCAGTGCCATTGTCTTGTGCGCCGTTGAAAATATTGTCGCCAGTCGCATCGGGGCTGCCAATTCCTAAATGATCCCAATGCGCGGTATAAATCACATTTTCATTGGGGCGGGTGCGGCCTCGAAGGCGCGCGATTACATTATGGCTTCTGATAAGTTGGGTTCGCACTCCGAAATGGCCATTTAACCTGACGTTATTAAGCACAATTGGGTGGAAATCGCGGGTGCGTGCTTGTGCTTTTAGGTTCTCTAAATTTGCGCCTGCAGCACCAAATATTTCTTGCGCTTGGGCAAAAGATATCCAAGATTCAAGTTTTGGACCAACAGTCGCGAGGTTTTCGCGCACAATATCCAATTTTTCACCGCGATTAGAATTTTTGACTGTCGCCCAGCCATAGGCGGCAGGGCCAGTTTCGTGAATAATCATCACGCCCAATGCGCCGCGCCGTGCTGCTTCTTCATATTTATATGTCCAGCGGCCATAATAAGTCATGGCTTTGCCACCAAAAATATTAAGCTCGGGCTCATAATAATCTGGATCATTGATAAGCATCACGACGATTTTGCCGCTCACATCGATATCGCGACCATCTGCGCCTTTGTAATCGTTCCAATTGCGTTCGGGCGCGGTGACGCCATAACCAACAAAAACCAAAGGCACATTTTCGATATGAACATCGCTTAATGAGCCACGAGTGGAAATAGTAATGTCTTCGCCTTCGCGCAATTCTTTGGTGCGCGCGCCCAAATTAAGGGACAAATGTGGGTCAATTACATTAAATTTGCGCAAAGCCACTTCTTGTGTCCAGCCGCCATTGGTGCCACCCGGGGCAAAACCCGCCGCCGTAAACCCGCGCACCAAAAAATCAATAGTTTTGATTTCGGCGCGGGTGCCAACACCGCGCCCTTCGAAGGCATCGCTGGAAACTTCCTTTATGTCATCGGATAGACGCTGTGTGCTAATTTGCGCGGTAGCAGGAGCCGCGACGCCACGCGGCCTCGCAATTGTATCGTTTGCCGACATTATCAAAGGCAAAACCAAAGCCAAGCTCGCAAATTTCAAGAAATTTTTCATTTTGTGTCTCCGCACTATAAATCTGTGCAGTCACAATAGGCAATTGCTCGCCTTTTTCAATGAAAAAACTCAAATCAGTGCGCGCGCAGCCTGCAATCCTGCTGCGCAATTTTCATCGCTCGGTGCGCCGCCTTGGGCGAAGTTTTGGTTGCCACCGCCGCCTTGGCCGCCCATCGCCAATACTGCCGCCTTGACTAAATCAACGGCATTTATATTTGCCACCGATGAAGAAACCGCAATCGCCGCTTTTCCTTGGTCTTTGGCAATATAAATTACAACGCCTTCGCCCAATTTTTGGGCGGCATCATTGACCATTGGCCTTAAATCCTTGGTGCCAATGCCGTCTAAAATGCGCGCGTCGAGCATTATGCCGTTTATTTCATCGAGCGCCGAAGCTGCGCCGCCGCCCAATGCCAATTTTTGTTTGGCGTCGGCGAGTTCTTTTTCAAGGCGCTTTTTGTCATTTAATAGCGCTTCAACGCGGTTCGGCAAATCCAAAATTGGCGATTTCATTTGATCCGCAGCAGCGCGTGCCAATTCGCCGAAGGATTTCAAATAATCCAATGCGGCTTGCCCTGTCATCGCCTCAATCCTCCGCACGCCAGCAGCAACTGCGCCTTCGGATACGATGACAAATCCACCAATATCGCCAGTTTGGCTGACATGCGTGCCGCCGCAAAGTTCAACGCTGTAGTTTTTCGTCGGTGTCTCTAAGTCCTTGCCCATAGCCAAGACGCGGACTTCGTCGCCATATTTTTCGCCAAATAGCGCCAATGCGCCTTCGGAAATGGCGTCATCGGGTGTCATGATTTTGGTTGAAACAACTGTGTTTTGCCTAATCACTCGGTTCACCAAACTATCCACTTTGTCGATATCGCTACGGCTAATTGCCGCGCCATGGGCGAAATCAAAACGCAATCTATCGTCCGCAACCATCGAGCCTTTTTGGGCAACATGGGGCCCCAAGACTTGGTGCAATGCTTTGTGAAGCAAATGGGTGGCCGAGTGATTGCAGGCAATTCGCGCGCGCCTTGTAATGTCAATCCGCAACGTCGCATTTTGTGCTTTTTCAATTTCGCCTGATACCAAATTTCCAATATGGCAAAATATCCCGCCTGCGCGTTTTTGCGTGTCGGTAACCTCAAATTTTGCACCATTTTCAAAAATTATTGTTCCAGTGTCGCCAACTTGGCCGCCAGATTCGGCGTAAAATGGGGTTTGATTGAAAATAAGAGTTGCAGCTTCGCCAGCTTTCAGGCTTGTGGCCGATTTGCCATCTATGACAATTGCGGTATTGAGCGCGCTGACTTCGAGAGTGGAATATCCAAGGAACTCTGAACTTCCCAATTCCTCGAATAATTCAAACCAAATGGCATCTGTTGCAGCTTGGCCTGAACCTGTCCAGGCTTTTCGTGCGTCTTCCTTTTGCTTCGCCATAGCGGCATCGAAGCCGGCCATATCGACACCGACACCACGCGCTTTTAGAACATCTTGGGTTAAATCAATTGGAAAGCCGTAGGTATCATATAATTTGAACGCGACATCGCCAGCGAGGCTATGTCCCTTTGTGAGGCTTTTGGTTTCATCGTCCAAAAGCGATAAGCCACGACCCAAAGTTTTACGAAAACGCAACTCTTCTTGTTCTAAAGTTGCCGAGATAAATGCTTCGGCGCGGCGAAGTTCAGGGTATGCTGCGCCCATTTCACCCACTAAAACTGGCACCAAACGATGCAATAATGGGCCGTTATCTTTTGAAGTTTGTGCGCCCAAAATGTGTGCGTGGCGCATGGCGCGGCGCATAATGCGGCGCAAAACATAACCGCGACCTTCATTTGACGGGGTTACGCCATCGGCGATCAAAAATGAACTAGCGCGGAGGTGATCGGCAATGATTCTGTGGCTTGCAATATTATCGCCACTTGCAGCAACACTGGTTAAGGAAACCGAAGCCCCAATCAGGGTTTTGAAAAGGTCAATATCATAATTATCATGCACACCTTGCAAAAGTGCCGAAATGCGTTCCAGCCCCATGCCCGTATCAATTGAAGGTTTTGGCAGGCTGGTTTGACTTCCATCAGTATGCTTTTCAAACTGCATGAAAACCAGATTCCAAATTTCAATGAACCTATCGCCGTTTTCGTCTGCGCTTCCTGGTGGCCCGCCCCAAATATGGTCCCCGTGATCATAGAAAATTTCGGAGCAGGGCCCACACGGGCCAGTATCACCCATTGACCAAAAATTATCAGAAGTTGGAATACGAATTATTTTTTCGGAACTTATGCCTGCAATTTTTTTCCAAAGCGCGGCGGCATCATCATCAGTGTGATAAACCGTAACCAGCAAGCGGTTTTTATCAATCCCAAATTCGCGGGTAATTAGTTCCCATGCGTATTTGATTGCGTCTTCTTTGAAATAATCGCCAAAAGAAAAATTGCCCAACATTTCAAAAAAAGTGTGATGGCGGGCGGTATAACCAACATTGTCCAAATCATTATGTTTACCGCCAGCACGCACACATTTTTGCGAAGTGGCGGCGCGGGGGTCGGCAGAAGTTTCTTGGCCCGTGAAATAATTCTTAAATGGCACCATGCCAGCATTGGTGAACATCAAAGTCGGGTCATTATGCGGGACAAGCGGGCTTGATTGAATTATTTTATGGTCGTTCTTGCCAAAATAATCCAAGAAAGCTGTTCTAACTTCATTTACGCTTGCCATTATGTTTTGCCCCTGTTTGGCTAATCAATTGGAATATTCGTATAATGGTCATTCCAACTTGTTCAAGGTGTTTTTATGCAAAACAACCCTTAATGCAGGGCGGCATTAAGGGTTGCAAGGGATAAACAGCGTTTTATTGGTTATTCATCATCTTGGAAATCAGCGACATCACCTGTCAAAACTTCGGCCACAAGGCTTGAGTTGTTGCGCAATTTTTCTTCAATGGCATTGGCAAGGTCTGGGTTAGATTTTAGGAATTGACGCGCATTATCGCGCCCCTGTCCAATTCGTTGGCTATCATAGGAATACCAAGAGCCAGATTTTTCAACAATTCCAGCCTTGACCCCAAGATCCACCAATTCGCCAGCTTTTGAAATACCTTCGCCATAAAGAATGTCAAATTCAACTTGTTTGAATGGCGGCGCGACTTTGTTTTTAACAACTTTCACACGGGTTTGGTTGCCGACAACTTCTTCACCTTTTTAAATAGCGCCAATGCGGATTACATCTAACCGAACTGATTAGTAAATCTTGAGAGCGTTTCCGCCAGTCGTAGTTTCGGGTGAACCAAACATAACCCCGATTTTCATACGAATTTGGTTGATGAATATAACCAAAGTATTTGAACGCGCAATTGATGCCGTAAGTTTGCGTAAAGCTTGGCTCATTAGGCGGGCTTGCAATCCGGGCAGACTTGCACCCATATCGCCCTCAATTTCGGCCTTTGGCGTAAGCGCAGCAACCGAGTCGATAACCAACACATCAACCGCGCCCGAGCGCACTAAGGTGTCAACAATTTCCAAAGCCTGCTCGCCAGTGTCGGGCTGCGAAATAAGTAAATCACTTAAATCAACGCCAAGTTTGCGTGCATAAACTGGGTCAAGAGCATGTTCAGCATCAACAAAAGCACAAACCCCGCCATTTTTCTGCGCCTCGGCAACGCAATGAAGCGCCAAAGTGGTTTTACCAGAGCTTTCAGGGCCATAAATTTCAACAATCCGCCCGCGCGGCAAGCCGCCAATACCCAAAGCCATATCAAGACTGAGTGAGCCAGTCGAGATAGCCTCAATTTCAACCACTGGCTGATTTGCGCCCATACGCATGATTGAGCCTTTGCCGAAGGCGCGTTCAATCTGCGCCAATGCGGATTCTAGTGCTTTTTCTTTGTCCATTTCGTTTTTTTCCACCAAGCGTAGGGTTTGCTGAGACATTTTGAAATTACCTTCTGTCACGATTCCATATTTCAAAACCGAATGATGCATTGGACTACGTCCAATTAATTACTTGCCTCGAAACATGGAGGGTTAAGTCCGTGTTGCAAATTAGTTAGCGCAAATAAAAATGGAACGCAACAGGAACATTAGCTTCGATGCGACCGAAAATGGCGCAACTGGCGAGTTTTTGGGCCGAATTTCAATGCCCAATAAAATCCACGTCGCAAAAAACACAATTGAATCAAGGAGTAAATGTTCTTGCTATGTTCGCAATTTTTTCCAAACTTTTTGCAGTAAATGCGCGTCGCGAGGGTGCGAATCATTCCCCGCGCAAAATATCATAGGCAATGCCTTGCAAAGCGCTGGCTTGGTTTGGCGATATCCCAAGGTCATTCGCCGATTTTTCACGCGCACCCAAAGTTCGGGGGTCTTTGCCTGTTACCTGGGCAAAAACCACTAATGCATGTAAATAATAGCCGTAATTGGAACCGTGATAATGATCCCAACCCCATAAATCTATTTTGTCATAATCAATGCCATCATAGGGGTTTGCATCGGCAATTCCGCTCGTAAATGCCATATTCCACGCTTCGCCAACTGGGATAATCTCAGTGATTTGCGGGTTTGCCTGCGCCGCCCGGCTATAGCCCTCACGAACATCTTGCGCCATTTTTGTAATCGGCGTGCCGGCCCAAATCCCGGTCCCACGATAGACCAAATCGGCGCGCGACCAAGTGGAAGTTAAATAGATTTTGACATTGCGATTTCGCCGCACAAAAGCCTGACTTAGGCGGCCCGCATAATCAATTAATTTAGTTGGGTCATTGGGACTTGCGGCATCCAATGTTGAATAGCCGTGCATGACCACCACATCCCACGAACGGTTAATTTGCGCAAAGCGATTATTATAGTGCCAATCTAAATTCGCACCCGGATGGGTTTCAAGTGATACTTTATACTTAAGCCCCGCTTGCTCGGTGAAGCTTTCAAAAAGTGCCGGCACACCGCCAATATTTTCGCGGTTCAAATCACTTACTGTAGCCGAATTATAATGGAGCGTGCCAGACGCCGCGCCATAAGTGAAACTATTGCCGATAAACAGGATTTTGATGTCGCGCGCGAGGGCAGGGGTGGCGACGAGCGTTAATGCGAGAACCAAGGATCCGAGTTTTTTCATATCCACTTATTTCATTTTTGCGGACGCCGCGCAAGCGCCATTAATTCACTTAAAAACCCGCCATAGCAATTTATCAATCCATAAATCGCGTGTGGTTTGCACCTCGTCAAGCCCGATTTTCATGCCTTCATGCCCCAATTCTGGCTGCGCCATATAGGTTTTGAAAAGCCTATCCCACCACGGAATATTAAAACCGAAATTGCTATTTTGCTCGGGCACAATTTGCGAATGATGCACGCGGTGCATATCTGGCGTTACGATAAACCCGCGCAATATCGCATCAATTTTTGGCGAAATGCGAACATTGGAATGATTAAACATCGCGCAAGCATTAAGCACAATTTCAAACGCTAAAACCGCCAAAGCACTGGGGCCAATAATGGCAATTGCCGCGATTTTTATGACCATCGATAACAAAATTTCAAAAACATGAAATCGCCCCGAAGTTGAAACGTCAAACTCAGGATCAGCATGATGCACTTGGTGAAGCCGCCATAATAAAGGGAACTTATGAAACGCCACATGTTGAAAATAAATCACTAAATCAAGTAGCGCCAAACCAAGCAAAAACTCAAGCAAAACCGGCGCTTTAATGATGTTAAAAACCCCAATCCCATGAAGCTGGCAATAAAGCGCCACCCCGCCAGCGCCAAGCGGAAAAACCAAGCGCAAAACGACAGTATTAAGCGCCATAAGCCCGATATTATTGGCAAAACGAATCGGCTTTGAAAACCCTTGCACCCGCTTTGGGGCAAGCACTTCCCACAGCGCCATAAGCGCGAAAACGCCGACAAAAATGCTTAGTCTGATTGTTGCTTCATTGTTCATAATATCACCATTCTGGCGGTTCGACTCATGTTTGCATTTACGCTACACCGCGCGAACCAGCAAGCCACTTGCCAAATCACTTCCCCATCCACTAAAGCCACCATCATGTTTGACGTTCTCTTTCATTCCGCAGTTCTGGTTAGCGTCGCTGAAATCGGTGACAAAACGCAATTATTATCAATCATTCTCGCAGCAAGGTTTCGCCGTTTTTGGCCCTTGTTTTGGGGGATATTGTTCGCGACATTGCTTAACCACGCGCTTGCCGCCGAGGCTGGGCATTTATTGGCGGGTCTTGCAAGCGGTTTTTTGGTAAACCTTGTCGCGAGCCTTGCATTTATCGCAATTGGACTCTGGATATTGGTGCCAGACGACGAGCCTGAAACTGCAAAAGAACCAAAACACGGCGCATTTATCACGACTTTGGTAGTGTTTTTCATGGCCGAAATGGGCGATAAAACCCAATTGGCAACAATTGCCCTAGGCGCGGACTTAACTCCACTTTGGCAAGTGGTGGCAGGAACTACCTTGGGCATGATGATTGCCAATGTGCCGGCGGTGCTGTTCGGCGAAGCTATCCTTGCAAAAATCCCAATGAAAGCGGTGCGGATTACATCCTGCGTGCTATTTGTTGGCTTTGGGTTGTGGGGATTGTTGGTGACTCAATTTTAAGATTTAGGGTTTCCAAACTTCATCAATTCTTGCCATTTGCTGAATTGTGAAACCAAGGACTTTGATGATGTTTTCGATATTTTCGATTTCCTCGAGCGATAATTCGCGCTCCTTGCGCGATTTCAGGTATTTATCCAAAACTTGATATCCGCCAATTTTGAATTCCCAAACTTCTTTTGAAACTGGTGCGAAATATTTTTCTTTATTGATATAAAGGCGGCTAAGGTCGGCGGTGTAAACGGGAGCTTCAACAATCCAATCGCCGCCCTTTGGCAGTTCAATTTTTGGCTCATTTGGGATTTGTTTTAGCACGTGGTTTTGCATCAATTCCCAACCAAGTTTTGATAGCGTTTCAAATGTTTCATTGTCGTCAACAAATGGAATACGAGGAAAATCTATGCGTAAAAATTCAAGGTATTTCGTGCGATATGTCGGCGAATGAAGAATAGCATAAATATAGCCCATTATTTCTTCGGGGGTGTAATGATTGGAATATTTAGTGTCTATGAATCGGCGGAAATCGGGGGTGAAATTTTCGGTCTTTTGGGGTGTGGTGGTCGTGTCTTCTCTGCTATTAGAAGTTATAAATAAGTCCGTGTCTTGAGATTTGTGTTTTGGCGTCTTTTTGTATGGTTCATGCAGAACATACAATGGAAATACATAGGATGACTCTTTGGATTGTGAAGAAATATTGCACATATCTGATATCAAATCAGTTACATACGCATGATGAAAATCAATAGTTGAAAGTTGCCGGACTGTAACGAGCGATAGATTTCTCTCGCTAAAGTGCCTTACTAGTTCAGGTTTCCCGCGTGAAAGTAAGGATTGGTCTAGATAGATAAAACGGGTGTCAAATGGCCTATATGCAATATCCGATACTTTTAATGCATCGAATTCACTGCCAAATTCGTATTTCAGATTATCTTCGGAAAAGTCTATAAATTTGTCGTCGTCACCACTTTTTACCCCAGAGAGAGAAAAGCTTGCAATTTCTTGCAATCCCCAAAAATCGCCATATCGTTGTAGATGTGTGTTTTTCAGCGGAGGCGTGAAGAAACTCAAGTTGTCCTGAAAGCGATTACTCCAACGCGTTTTACGGAAATTAGTGTTAAAATCTTCATAGTTTACAGGATTGAATTTTGAAATAATATTTTCTTCACTAAGCAGTCTGCGATATTTTGATTTCCTATTGCCAACGAATTCCGAGTAAAAAACCTTACAATTTTCGGCTTCTTTTTGAGGCTTTTTTACGAAAATGGCGATTGACACAGGTTGTCTAATATCGAAAACATTTTCGTCGTCCTTGTAGTCATCTGAGACAGCGGAAAGAGCCGAACTACCTCTCAAATTTAAGATATAAATTCTCTGAAACGTCGCCAAAAGATTGTTGCGCATTTTTCTATGAATCAAACCGTCTAGAAATGTGCTGTTTGTAACAACCCCCACTACCCCTTGGGCTTCATTTTCAACTTTGCTTTGGGCAAATCTTATGAATTTTATGTAATCGTCATTTAAAGGCTGAATATTTTTTTCGTCCTTAGGCTTATATCTTTCAATCTGTGCGCTTATCCAATCTCCATTATTTTTTGACTTTGAATTATACGGCGGATTACCCGTAATCACCAAAATCTTCTTTTCCTTAACCTCTTGCGCTTTTTCAACTTCTTTGGAAAGTTCGGGCAAGAGTAGGTTAAAGTGAGGGTCTATCGGCTCAAGCGTGTTCGTCAAATAAATCTGCATCCGCTCTTTAGCAGAAAGCGTATAGCCTTTGTCTTTTAGGAATTGCGATAATTTCAAATGCGCGATTGTGTAGGGCGCAATCAGGAATTCGAAGCCATATATATTTTTCAATACATGGTCTTTGATTAATTTATCCCATTTGCCCTCTGATGTGCTTTCGAAAATCTGTTGCAAAACTTCGATTAAGAAAGTTCCAGTTCCTGTCGCAAAATCAAGCAAGGTTACTTTATCGCTCGCAAGGCCATCCTTAATTTCAAAAGTTTCTTTTAGAATGTCATTAATTGCGCGAATTATGAAATTAACCACTGGCGGCGGTGTATAATAAACGCCGCGCCCTTTGCGCATATCTTTATCAAAGGCTTTTAGGAAATCTTCGTAGAAATAAACATAGGGGTCTTTGGCAAACAAAAGCCGCTCTTCTTCGGTTTCTTTGAATAATTTGCCTTGCTTTTTTGTGAATGCTAAATCTTCGTGGATTGAGACAACGTTCAAAGTATTCATAATTGACAAAATCTCGTCAATCGGTTGCCTCGCCAGACGGTATTCCTCTTTATCAAGTTCATCGAGGAAATTGACCAATTCGACAATCAACTGGAAACTTGCGGGAATAAATTGTTTGGCGTTTGAAAGCGTTAATTTATCATTCGCTCCTTTGTTAAGGCAAGCAAGAAAAAGGCCGTAACCAAGGGTTTGGGCAAAAGCATCCGCGAATTCTTTGACTTCTAATTCGTGAAAAACTTCTAGTTTGAAAACATTATACAGGCCCCAAAGTCGACCTTGTTGGTCATCCGTTTTTTGACGCTCCAGTTCATCTAGCAAATAATCGCGCAGATCATGGCAGCGAGTAGCAAGCGCATTTGCCAAAACCTTGGCGCCGCCGATGGACTTTGGCGCTGTGGAAAAGAAACGCTTGAGTAGTGCGTAAACCTGTTCCGCGCGGTCGGCGTTTAATTTGGCTTTTGCATATCCAATATCCGATTGTGAACAAAGGCTTACGCGCTCTAGTTCCTTACCATCAACGATGGAAATCCATTCGTGATAATTGGTTAAAATTATGTTCCCAGAGAGCTGGGCATATTTTTTTAACTGGTCGGACTTTATTGTTTTATTGAGATTTTCATCAATCTTTTTATTTTCAACATATCCCAAAATTGCTTCATTGATTTTGAATTTATAGTCGGGCGCGCCTTTGCCCGCTTTGTCTTTCTTGGGTTCATGGATGGTTTTTATGTTTTTATTTTCTTGGCTGGCGATGGCTTCCAAAAGATTTTGCAAAGGCGTGCGCAGCGTATGCTCAGTGCCATCTTGAACATCAAAAGCTTTTAATGCGTCGAAATATTTATTGAACGCTTCAATCATAAATATACCTCGTTGAAATCTCGTTGACCTTAAATAGTATCGGCGAAAACGCAAATCAAAATGCCAAGAAAAAATGAAAACCACGCTTTTCAGTTTTTCTTGTCTGAATTTACCAAAACCCTGAGTGACGAGCGCAAGCGAGGAAGGTGGGGTTTTGAAGCCGTTTACCCCCCACCCAACTCAGCCTTCACAAGCTCCGCGAGTTGCACGAGTTCGAATGGTTTTGGTAGGAATGATATTGCGCGGTCTTGTTCTAGGATTTCGGAAAAATCTTGCTCGGCATAGCCAGACATGAAAATAACTCGTGCGTTGCCTAAAAATGGTTTGGCTTGTTTCAACATTGTTGTGCCGTCCATAATTGGCATTACAACATCGGATATAAGCAAATCAAAACTATTTGGTTCGGCCTCGAGCATTTCCAAGCCTTCTTCGCCATCGCCTGCTTCGACCACTTCATAGCCGCGCTGTTTTAATATTTGCGCGGTAATTGTGCGCAGGCCTTTTTCGTCCTCCACCAATAAAATCCGCCCTTGGCCCGAAAGATTATTGGCGCGTTTTTTGGTGGGTTTGGCGGCTATTGCAGCGGCAATGTCGGCATTGGCTTCGGCAATTATTTCGGCGTCTGCTGCGGGCAGGAATACGCAAAAAGTCGTGCCGCCGCCTTCTTGAGTGTCAATGGTGATAAAACCGCCAGTTTGTTTGACGATGCCATAAACCGACGCCATGCCAATGCCAGTGCCTTTACCAGTTTCCTTGGTGGTGTAAAAAGGCTCAAATATTTTGGTTGCTACTTCTTCGGACATGCCAGTGCCATTGTCAGTGACTGAAATTTCGCAAAACTCAATGTCCGGCACTTCAACCGAGGATTCGGTGCGTAATGATGCCAAAACATCGGCCTTTTTGGCGCGCCGTGTGCGCACCCGCACAAAACCACGGCCTTGTGGGTTTGAAAGAACCGCGTCACGGGCATTGGTGACAAGGTTCATAATCATGGTTTCAATTTGTTGTTTATCGGCCAAAACTTGCGGCAATTCGCGGCCATGATGAATGTCGAGATTTACACGCTCGTCTAATACTCGGTGCATAAGGAACGAAAATTCGCCCAAAACATCGCCAATATCAAGCACTTCACGGCGTAATGTCTGCTTGCGCGAAAATGCCAAAAGGCTTTGCACCAAATTGCCACTGCGGCCAGTGGTATTGCGAATTTCCTGTAATTGGGTGTAGTCGGGGTCGCCAACTGGGTGGCGTTGCAACAGGCTTTCGGCATTGAGAAGGATTGCGCCCAATGTGTTGTTTAATTCATGGGCCACGCCCGAAGTAAGCCTGCCGATTTCCTCCATTTTATTGGCATGGGCGAGGCGTTGTTTCATTTCCAAGCGCTCGGTAATGTCAATCAACAAAATCGCCGAGCCTTGCTCACCGTCTTCAAGCAGCCAAGTTTCGCATATGGTTTTTGGGTTAAGGCGCATAGCAACTTCGAGCGGCGCGTCTTCACCAATTTGTAATTTATCGAGCAAATGTTCATCGGCGGCTTTAACAAGGTTTTTGATTTCACCGCCTGAATCAATGCCCGAAATCCGAACAAAAGCGGGGTTGGTGCCAATGATCGTCGCTTCCTTTATGTTGCGCTTATTAAGCCTTGCGATACCGATTGGCGCACCAGCAATTAAAGATGCGAGATTGGCGCGTGACAGCGCTGGAATTTCGGCGAGTTTTTCCACCTGCACATCGGCGACTTGGCTTAATGGCACGGGCGCGAGTTTTTCGCTTTCGGTATTGTCGGCAATGGTCTTTTTGGGTGGGGTATCTGCCGACAAGCACCTTACCAGGCTGGCGTTACCAATTGGCGTGACTTGGATAACACAATCGTGCAATTGCTCGGCGAGTGGGCGCAATTGGCGCAGAGCTTTGCCAAGCCGAAAAATCGCATCATTTGTGCCAAGTTTGTCAAAAATCCGCTCAAACTTGCCGTCTTTAAGGCTTATTCGCCATTCGGGGTTCGCAAGTTTAAGCTCGCCATTTTTGAGGAATATGGCCGCAGGTTCGTTGAAAGCGCTCAAAATTTGCACTTCATATTTGGCTTTTGGCGCTTCGGATTTGGAAAAAATACTCATGGTGTGACCTAATTAAATTGACCAAACGGCGCACTTATTATCGACGGAGGGGTAATCCGCGGCGGCGCAGCTTGGCTTGATTTGCGCCTTGCGGCTATAGATAAAATTGTGCCAATTATTTTGGCAACAGCTTGATAAAATTCCGACGGAATTGGCGCGTCAATATCAGCATCTTTGAACAATGCACGCGCCAAGGGTGGATCTTCAATTATCGGGATTTTATGCTCATTTGCGACTTCACGGATTTTCAGTGCAACATTATCAAGCCCTTTGGCCAAACAAATGGGTGCCGCAGTTTCACCCGTGACATAACGAAGCGCAATCGCATAATGGGTAGGGTTGGTGATGATAACGGTTGCTTTTGGCACATTTTGTATCATGCGTTGTTTGGCTTTTTGAAAGCGAATTTGCTTTATTTTGGCGGCAATAATAGGGTCACCTTCGGTTTGTTTATATTCGTCCTTCATTTCCTGTTTTGACATTTTATTGCGGTTCATAAAATTCATGCGCTGCATGAAAAAATCGCCGATTGCGAACAATATCAATACCAATAATAATTGGAATAATAGAGTTTTCATTATCAGAATTAATACTGGCCCCATTGCCTGCGGTTCGATATCAACGAAAGTGCCTGCCTTAAAATAGAATGGCTTAAGCGCGTAATAAGCGACAATTCCAAGCACCATGATTTTGAACAAAGTCTTGCCAAATTGCATCAAGGCTTCTTTGCCAAAAATGCGCTTGAAGCCCGCTATAGGGGATATTTTTTCAGGCTTAGGTGCTAATTTATCAGTGACAAACATCAGGCCAGTTTGCCCTGTATGGCCAGCAATTGCTGCCACACTTAATGCGCCAAAAAAAGTTGCGACTGCAAGGCCAGTGTGTTTGAAAATATCCAATGTGAGACGGGTCATATCACCGTTACCCACTGAAATTTCATGGGGGCGCTCAAGGAATATGCGGCCATAAGCCACAAGATCGCTTGAAATTTTTGAGCCTAAGCCAATGAACATTGCTGCCGCTGTTGCCAATATTAACACACTTACCAAATCCTGCGATTTTGGCACATCGCCTTTGCGCCGTGCTTCTTCTAATTTGCGCGGCGTGGGGTCAAAAGTTTTTTGGCTGGCGTCTTCTTCCATCAGCCTAGATCCCTTGCGACCTTGCTCATGGCTTCAAGCCAAATCAACATGCCTGCGCCCGAAGTAATCATAAACAGGAATAAACCGACTACTACTTGAATTGGTTGGGCAATGAAGAACACTTGAATGGCCGGTGCTGCGCGGTTGATAATGCCAATCGCGACATTGAAAATAACGCCATAAAGTATCAATGGCACCGTTATTTGGATTGCCAATAAAAACGCTTTCGAAAAGCTGGTTAATATCCAGGTCGCACTGGGGCCAGCTTTGAACGCCCATAAAGCGCTTTGTGGATTGGACGACATGAAATCAAACGAATTTATAGTCCCAACAATAAACCAATGGTGCAAATTGGTTTGCATTACCAAAGTTGTGCCAATAACCGCCAAAAATGCCCCAAATATTGCACCCTGTGAGCCTTGGGTTGGATCCATAGTCATGGCAAATGACAAGCCAGTTTGCATACCTGCGATTGACCCAGCAGTCGCCAAAGCCGAAAAAATCGTGCGCAAAACTGTGCCAATTGCAAGGCCAATGAGAACTTCGCCGCCGACACCCAAAAACAACCCGGTATTAGTATCGGGCATTGGCGGCAATTTACCAGCTACCAATGGTGTGATTATTGCGGCTACAAACAACGCCAACAACAGCCGAACGCGCGGCGGCACTGAGCTATCACCAATCCCTGGCGCTAACATGAATATCGCGCCCAATCTTGCGAAAACTAGGCCCGTGGTCCAGATTTGAATTGGCACGAATTCCAATGTTTTAACCCGCGCCACTTTGGGCAATGCGCGCCATGGTTTCAATCATATAATCGTTCAAAAGCCCGCCCATAAAGGGTAAAAATATCAAAAGCGCGGCAAAAATTGCCAGAATTTTCGGCACGAATACTAAGGTCATTTCCTGAACTTGGGTCAGTGCTTGCAAAAGGCCGATAACCACACCGACAATCAGGCCAACAATCATCGCTGGCGCACTCATGGCGATGACGAGCCAAATGGCGGAACGGGCGATATCGAGGACTTCGTTAGGTTCCAATTAGGTTTCTCCTTAATTGCGTTTCTTCGCGGTGCTTAGATGCGAAAACTATGATTAGACTTTCGTAAATCATGGTTAATTTTGCGTAAGTTTTTCGCTTTTATTTACGGTGTCATCCCCGAATTTTCGTAGAAAATGTCGGGGATCTCAGTGAAATAAATACGAGATCCCCGACAAAATCTGCGATTTTTCGGGGATGACAATAAATGGTTGCAACCAGCTAAATCGACACAATTCTGTGCAATAGCTGTTCTAAAGACTTATATTTTTAAACCATCAAGGGTAACTCTCAACCATGAAATCCAATGTATTTACCCAATTATGCGACGTAAGATATTCCAAACGTGACTTTCTAAAACTCGGCGCTGCGACTTTGCCCGCTTTTTTCGTCGGTTTTGAACATGCAAATGCTGCGAATGCCACTTTCACGCCAATTCCCGAAAACCAAAATGACACAGTAACCGTGCCCGAAAATTATGAATGGCAAAAATTGGTTTCATGGGGGGATCCATTATTTGAAGGCATGGAAGACGCCAAAATTCAACCGGGCGCACCTTTCACTTTCACCCGCGCCGAACAAGAAATGCGAGTTGGCACGCAAAATGATATGTTCGCGCTTTTCCCCAAAAACTATACTTACCCGCTCAGCATCGCCGCGCAAAGCGATTGGATAATGTGTTCCAATAATGAAAACTCATCGCCATATTTATCCATAGTGTCCAATAATGGCCGCCTTAACCCGACACCAAGCGAAATTGAGGCGCTTTATGCAGCCCAAGGCGTAACCATTATGGAACTGACCCATGATATTGCGAGCGGCGCATGGACACCAAAATTATGCAAGCAAGGCGAGGGGCTTAACCGCCGCATCACCCCGTTTAGCGAAGTGATTTTTGAAGGACCGGCACAAAACCACCCCTGGATATTGGACGGCCAAAAAATAACCAATGCTTATGAAGCCAATCTAGGCAATGTCCCGAAAAATCGCGGCGGTGTAATGTGTGGCACTTTGCAAAATTGCGCAGGCGGTTTCACGCCTTGGGGAACCTATCTTACGGCGGAAGAAAACGTCGATAATATGTTTTTTGTATCGAACGCTTCATCGGCCAAATTATTGGCGGCACAAAATCGTGATGGCTATGAATTTGATGAACGCAGCTATGGTTTCGGCAATCGTTGGCGCCTAGGCGGGCCTGACCAATTTGACCTTTCGCGTAACCCACATGGCAGTGCGCTTTATGGCTGGGTGGTGGAAATTGACCCCTACGACCCCAATTGGACACCGCGCAAACGCACTGCTTTAGGACGAAAGAAGCAAGAATGCGCAAATACGGTTTTGTCCAAATCGGGCCAAGTCGCGGTTTATTCTGGCGATGATCAAAGCAATGAATTTGTCTATAAATTTGTAACTTCTGGCAAATTTAACCCAAGAAATCGTACCGCAAATCGCAGTTTGCTTAATGCTGGCAAATTATATGCCGCACGTTTTGAAGCCGATGGCAGCGGAAAATGGCTTGAAATTTCGCTCGCCGCTGCCAATGCTGCACCTAAGGGGATGTTAGACACGCCATTTGCCGACATAGCAGATTTGAAATTGCGCAACCGCGAAGCCGCAAGACGGCTTGGCGCAACGCAAATGGATCGCCCTGAAGATGTGGAATGCCCGAAAGACGATCATTTTCGTGGCCAAGGCTCGGTTTATGTGGTTTGCACCGGCAATACTTCGGAGGATAATTTCAATGGCAATGCCGCAAATCCGCGCCGCAGCAATGGCCAAAACCCTGAGCTTAATTATACTGGCCATATTGTGCGGATAAATGAAAAAAATGATGACCATGCCGCAACAGATTTTACTTGGGAAATATTCCTAACCGGTGGTGACCATTCGGCGCAAAGCGTAAACCTTGAACGCACTAATGGCGATGTTCGTAATATGTCTTCATGGATGGATGGACAGCAAATCACAAGTGGTGACCGCTTTGCAATGCCTGATAATATTACTTTTGATATGGCGGGAAATGCCTGGTTCACCACCGATGGCATGCCCGATAATTTCCCCTGTAATGATGGAATATATGTAGTTTCAACCACCGCACCCGCGCCGCGCCAAGTGAAACGCTTTTTAACCGGCCCAATAGGATGCGAAATCACTGGCCCATTATTATCGCCTGATAACAAAACCTTCTTTTGCGGGCTACAGCATATTGGCGGCGAAAACACAAACGGCCAAGGTTATCGCGGGCAACAAGAAGCCCCATTTTCAACCTTCCCCAATGACACCTGGCCGCGCGACACAATTGTTTATGTGCGCCGCAAGGATGGTGGGATTGTGGGGGGATAGTGGTTGTAGGCTTGTCCTCCTCCGTTTACGGAGGAGGTGGCAGGCAAAGCCTGACGGAGGAGGGATGCACGGAATCAGGCAAAATCCAATGTTTACGCACAACTCCTGCTCGGAAGTAACCTCCTCCACCGAGCTTCACGCGGTCCTCTCCTCCGTGAACGGAGGAGGATTTAAGCAAATTGTCAGTATCACAAAAAAATGTCCCACGGCGGCTACCTCTGGAGTAAACTTAGATGAACGGCCGAAATGCCTGACCTAATCGAGCAATTTCTTCATCGCATCAAGATAATCAATAAAGGCCGCTTTTCCCTCTTTGGTCAAAATAACTTTCGTAAGGGGTTTTTTGCTGACAAAGGATTTTTCAATAGCGACCAATCCGCCATCTTCAAGCTTACGCAATTGCACCGATAAATTGCCGTCACTCGCAGAGAGTTGCTTCTTAAGGGTGTTAAATTCAGCGGATCCAGCAGTCGATAAATAAGCCATCACCCCAAGCCGCAACCGCCCGTGGATAAGGTCATTTATTTGCTGGATGTTGAAGACATTCATTGCGCTGACTCCAGTCATAGTCAGATCGATTTACGCTGATTGGGGTTTGAAAACTAAGATTGACGCTGGGATTATTAGATACAGAAAAACATAAAGCGGTAGTTGAAGAAACAAAGGGTGCTTGTAGAGCGAGCCGAAATTTAAGGCAAGTATTGGCGCGAATATCAACCCAAAAACTGCCAGAACTTGAAGCCACTTAGTTTTTGAAGTTGCCCCAATCACCCACCAACCAATCGCCGCAAGCGGCATAAAATCGAGGCCAGCGGTCGATGTCGAATAAATCATCATACCAAGTTGAAATTTGCCAATTGGCTCAGGCTCAAAACTCACCATGTCCAGCATCGCCTTCAAATTGTCGGGGTTTGATTGAACATTCATAGCAATTAAGAACTTTGATATTGCAAAAAGCACGATGCCAACCCAAACACTTCGCGCCGATATAGCCGCTGCGGAACTTGCCTTAGACCCCAAAATTAAATCACGCTTCCAAATTCCTATTACTAAGGCCAGCACTAAAAACACTGATGTCAAATATACGAAGAAAAATTTGAAAAGCGATTTTTTGGAGACGAAATTATCGGTCAAGGAAGCCACGTCTGACATTGCAAAGCGGCCACCGATTAGAAATATAACAAAATAGAGCACGAAAGCGCCTCCGCCAAAAAGCAATAAATTACCGATTTTGGAAGGAGCTATATTTCCTTTTTCTGCCAGAGTTTTAATATATTCAATTTCGGATTTAAGAGATTCGGACATTTAAGGCTCCTTGATTCTGAGTATTCGTCGAGCATTACCATAAATACTTTATGAAGTAAAGTACTTTACAGCAATTAAATCTATTTTCCCAAAGCCAAGCAAGTATTGCCCTTATTTCCCAAACCAACTATTCAATTCCCATGACTGATATTGAAACCAAAAAACAAATGGCGCGGGCGTGGTTTGAAAAATTGCGTGATGATATCTGCGCGCGTTTTGAGGCTTTGGAGGCGGCGGCGAATCCACAGCTTTATCAAGGCGTGGCCGGGCGCTTTATGCGTAGTCCGTGGAAGCGTAACCAGGCCAATGGCGGTGGCGGCATAATGTCGATGATGCACGGGCGCTTGTTTGAAAAAGTCGGCGTGCATGTTTCAACCGTGCACGGCGAATTTCCGCCTGACTTTGCCAAAAACATGAAAGGCGCGCAGGACGATCCGCGCTTTTGGGCTTCTGGTATTTCCCTCATCGCCCATATGCACAATCCGCGTGTGCCGGCCGTGCATATGAATACGCGTATGATTGTGACCACCGAATCTTGGTTTGGCGGCGGTGCGGATTTAACGCCGACTCTTGATTTTCAACGCAATCAAGATTTCCCCGATGCAATTGGGTTTCACCAAGCGATGGGGGCGGCGTGCGACAAGCACGACCCAAATTACCATGAAAAATTCAAAAAATGGTGTGATGAATATTTCTTCTTGCCGCACCGCAATGAACCACGCGGCATTGGCGGCATATTTTTTGATCACCATCAATCGGGAGATTGGAACAAGGATTTCGCCTTCACCCAAGACGTAGGCCGCGCATTTTTGGATATTTATGCGCAAATTGTCGGAACCCGTATGAACGAAAAATGGTCCGCCGAAGAACGTGAAGAGCAATTAGTGCGCCGTGGCAGATATGTCGAATTTAATTTGCTCTATGATAGAGGGACAATGTTCGGACTTAAAACTGGCGGCAACGTCGAAAGCATATTATCATCAATGCCACCAATGGTGAAATGGCCATAAATTTGATTGTCAAATTTCTCTTCAGAGATTAAGTATCATTGTGAGGTATACTTTGGATTTGCAACAACTGAAAAATCGTATAGCAAATTCTCAACCGCTTGAATTTTGCCGTGAGGAACTTTTCCTTTCTCAATATGTTTGGCTTTTTGTGAATAAATACGGCGACAGCGCTGAAGACAAATACAGAGAATTTAAATTGGCGATTTCGCGAATAATTAATATTAACCCAACCGGAATTGCCATTGTTGGTAGTTCAAAATTTGGTTACAGTTTAGCCCCAAACAAGAGATTTAGGGAATACAACGATGAATCGGATCTAGATCTAGTAATTGTGTCGACGCAACTTTTTTCAGAAACTTTTAAGCAACTACGAAATGCATATTTTAATGGCCTGCGGTTCGTTGCAAAGAGGCATAGCCACAATTATTTTTGTGGCTTTATCAGCATAAAAGATGAGGACAGACCAGAATATCAATCGACTTACTTGAGAGAAACAGTGCTTATGTTGAAAGAGATGAAAACCAAAGTATCTGACATTTTCGAAATCGAAAATAAGTTAAATTTTCGCATTTACAAAACCTGGGACGACGCGGAAAAATATCACGTATTCGGTACATCGCAATTGAAGGACTCAACAAATGAGTATTAATAGTGCAATTCAACCTAATCGACCGAACATTGCAGAAATTTTTCAAAAATTGCAGTCGGAAGATTACTTTATTGATAGGTCCTTTCAAAGAAATCTAGTTTGGACCGAGAAACAAAAAGTGAGGCTAATTGAAACCATTTTAACCGGGTTCCCTATGCCAGAAATCTACCTCTGGGAGCAACCGATAAATGTGGCAACTGGTTCGCAGAGGTACAGTATTGTCGATGGTCAACAAAGAACAAATGCAATCTTTACTTTTTTGACTAACGAATATTCACTTAAGAAGTCTTATCTAGACGATGATAACATAAGCGCGAGCTTTACGGGCAAAAAGTGGTTCGAATTGTGTGACGACGACAAGGCAAAAGTTTTTCAGTATATTATAAATGTGAGGCACATCCCGACCTATGTGACTATGGAACAAATTAAAAATATCTTTCGGCGGTTAAATGAAACTGATAAAGCATTGAATCCTCAGGAGCTAAGACATGCCGCATTTAGTGGAAAATTCCTGAGCGCAGCAAGTGATTTGGCTAGCAATATTTTCTTTGAGGAAAATAAAATATTTTCTATCAACCAAGTGAGACGTATGGTGGATGTTCAATTCATCTCGAGTCTGTTGATTTATCTTAGGGAAGGCGTAGTTACCGAGAACAGAAAAATTATTAATGAAGTGTATGAGAGATTTAACGATCATTATGAATATAGAGAGAAAGATATTCAGACAGTTGAGAATTTCCTTGGCTTCTGGAATGGTATTTTGGATTTAGGCGTGAACCATGTGGTTTCAATTTTTAGTAAGACGGTTCATGTATTTCCACTCTTTGTTATTTTTTGTAGGTGTAGCGAGCACGCAATTGATTTGCCATCAACCGAAGAAATAATAGAATTTGCGACTGAATATGAGGCGCAAGATTGGACACAATTTGAGTCTGAAAAAGCTGAAATGCTAAGCGCGTATAAGTTGGCCTCTCAACAAGGAACCACAGGAAAGCCAAGCCGAATGGCAAGAATTGAATTGCTTTCCAGATTCATCTTGCGCGGATTTTCCTAATTGGGAATTGCTAACATGAACAACCAAAACGAAGATTATTTCAAACACGCTCGCACCGAAGTCTTGCCGTTTTTGCCCGAAAAACTCGAAAAAGTTCTGGAGCTTGGGGCGGCATCGGGGGCGACATTTGCAGCAATAAAGCAAACTCACCCCAACGCTTGGGGTTATGGCATAGAGCTTGACCCTAGCGCCGCAGCGCGTGCCAAAAATGTGTTCAATGTTGTGCAAATTGGCGCGATTGAAAACATAAAATTTGAGCTCGAAATTGCCCAAAATACGCTTGATTTGGTGCTTTGCCTTGATGTTTTGGAGCATTTGGTGGACCCCTGGGCGCAAGTGCAGCGCATTGCGCCGTTATTGCGGCCTGGCGGTCGGCTGATTATTTCGGTGCCAAATGTGCGCAATTTCAAATTTCTTATGCGGCTCTTGTTCAAAGGTGATTTTCACTATGTCGATGCGGGTATTTTAGACCGCACTCATTTGCGGTTTTTCACTTTTGCAACAGCGCAAGAATTGGGAACAAAAGCTGGGCTAAAGCCAGTCTATTTGGGCGGCACAAAACCACCAAAACCATATAGCGCTAAAGGAATTATCAAGGCGCTTACATTTGGACTACTTGAACCCATTATGCAAAAGCAAGTTTTGGTTGTCCTAGAGAAATAGCAAACCCGCCACGATTTTTCGTTTGAAATCTCACTTTTTGGGTGTAGTGTGTCGCCTGAAATCCAAATGATGAGAGGTTTCAAAATGAAATATGCCACGCCCATTATCGCTATTTTGTATTCCTTGTTTTTTGGCAGTGTAGCACAGGCGCAACCGCGCTATGCCCCATTGCCTGTCGCAGGAGCTTCTGCGGCTTCTAATCCCGTTCTTGGTGATGTGAGGTTTGCCGATATTGCTTGTGATGCCGGGCTTCAAAACGCCTCTGGTAACTTACTTTGGACTATTACATTGAGTCGAAGTGCCTTAGTTGGCGCAAAGCTGGACGCGGAAATTATTATGAACGAAGCCTCGCTTGGCGTTCGCCAATATACGATTACCCAGCTTCCTTCGGTAACGGGCAATGGGCAGAAAATAATTCAAGGTTCACAGCCTGTGGCCTATGGGCGGAATAGCGGCAATGCCGATTTTCGGTTCAATGTGGGTGGTCGTGAAATTGGCCGCAAATCCTTGCCATATTCATGCGTCACCCTCAACCCAATAAGCAGGGGCAATCAAACCTTAGCCCTTCCAGATTTGGCAATTGGCCCGCATGTGTTTGTGTATTGGCAACGACCCGAAAGACCGCGTGCGCCCCCATATGTTTCCTTTTCCGAGATTAGATTTGGCCCACCGTCATACGCCCATAATATTGGTTCCCGAGCCGACATGTTGCGCCCAGTTGAGTTATTTCAAATGACGGGCGGAGATTGCCGCAGCGAAACTGATACTTCTTTATTGACGTTTGCAGTTTCAATCGTGGCAAGCGGCGCGAGCCCACAAGCATTTACTGGTGATGAAGGCTATTATTATTATCCAGATCATAATTCAGCTGAACTGTCGTTTGGGCGTGGCACAGTCTATTTTGACACGCGAACGGCGTCAAGGGTGAGGGAAGGGAATGCTACTTTACCCCAATGCTTTGAGTGGCTGAT
>ERZ1292633.1088-Hain-H41-02um-R1-1088-length-29857-cov-6_pt1 | contig 29857 bp, 14 predicted proteins | sample MGYA00564406_ERZ1292633 | MGnify/ENA primary metagenome ERZ1292633 (study PRJEB36523, sample SAMEA6512639) | groundwater metagenome | collected 2019-01-08 | study: AquaDiva: Metagenomics assemblies of 32 groundwater samples
AGCGAGCCACCCGGCGTGGCCGATCCATCCGTGGAAGCGCAGCAGGCATTTGGCCAGCTGCTGTTCGCGGCCGGTGGGTTGGCCTCCATGGAGCGCAATCTGCCGCACGGCGTGGCATCATCCACGTCGCACAGGCAATACCTGCTCAGTCACAGCGGATACGGTCAAGGAACAGGGAGAGCAGGTCGAGGATTGTCCGGCGACGACGACGAGCGGCATGGTGATTGGCATGGCGATCGGCTCGGTGGTGAGGACGCATCCGACGAGCCGCGTTTGGACAGCCGCTTCGCGCGACCCGCCGTGGCGGTGCGACGTCCCCTTGATGCGACCGCCGCGGATGGGAGTCACGACCGCCAGGAGGTCGTTGACATGGCAGAATCGGCGGTGCGGCTGCAAGCTTCCCTAGCGGAGCTCGTGGCCGCTCGCAAGACCGACGATGACGCGCACCGACAGGCCATTCTTCACTGGAGCCGCGAACGGGCGGCGTTCGAGGAGACGATTTTAACGCTGAAGCGGCGAGTCTCGGAGCTCGAAGGCGAGCAGCTCCAGGCTCAGAAGCAGTTCGAAGCGACGCGACAAACAGAGAGGGCTCAGGAGGATTCCCGCAGGACCGCCGACGCTCAACGAATGCGCGACCTTGAGCGCGCCTGGGAAACGGCGGAGGCTAACTTGCGCGACCTCCGCGCCTTCTCGGACTCACGCGTCGCCGCCCTAGAGCTCCAGCTGCGAGAGGCACGAAACGACGCGACGGCTGCGTCGCGCGAGCTCACCACCGTGCTCACCCAACTGTTGAACTCGTCAATTCTGACACGTCCCGGCGCCGCGTCGTCCCGGCCCCCGTCGTCGTTCTCTGAGATTGCGATAGCGACAGGAAAAAGTCCGCACCGGTCACCACCCTCGCTCGAGCCAGCTTCCCGACTGTCCGATGGTCCCCGGGACGTGGAACCTGTCACCGCGGCAGGCACTGCCACCACTGCGACCACCACCCCCACCGCGGCGCTCCGTGCCACCACGGGCCCTTCGAGAGGCCTTGCCGCTGAGTGGCTTCGGAGCAAAGGTGCGACGCCCCCCAAAGGGATCACGGCGCCACTCCATCCCACCGTCCCGGACGCGCTTCCTTCCTCACCTCCCAGGCTCCCAGGTCCGCTGGCCGCCCCCAAAACACCCCTCGGCGGTGGGGGGAGTCTTGTGCCGGCGCGAGCGGTCGTCCACGACAAGAATTTCGTTCCCCCTCGTGAGGAACAGTATGTCATCGTCGAATCGCTCGAAGCGGAGCTGTTTCGCCTCTGTCAACATCGGGACGCCATCCAGGAGCACTTCCGTCGCGTGGAGCACATCAAGCCGCGTAGCCTCGCGGAAATGACGCGACGAGATGCGCTGGCGCGCGACCTCGCCGCCGCCACGAAGGAGGTCAGCGCGGTGAGACGCAAGCTGCGAGAGTACGCCGCGCTAGAGAGATAGCAGGAGGTGTTCCAGTAGGAGGCAAGAAGACGTTTCTGCGTTTCCCTTCCGCTCCCGTTCGTCGTATCGGACAATTCTTTGTTTCATTCCTGTGACGGCCCGCGTCGATGAGCGCGAAAAATGAAGTCGATGTGACTCGATGCCCTCCCTCATATCCATTGGCTCCTTCTCGTCATCAGATTTTGTTTCCCTCTCCATCTCTATCTCTCTCTCTCTTTCCGATGGCGGAGTATTCCTCACGCCCTTCCTTGCGATCCATCATTGGCGGAAGGCCCCCGCCAGTGCCCGTCGCGGAGTCCGCCGGAGTCGGCGGCGCGAGGCTGGCAGGCGGAGGCGGCGTCGCCCCCGCCACCTCGAGCTCGACATATCGAGAATATTACCCATCCGCACCGCCCCTAAGAGAAACGGACGATGCGGCTGGTGCCGACCACCGTCGGTCGCCGCCGTACGTCGCTGCGTCAACCACCACTTCGTACCGGAGGACGAATGAGACACTGGACGAACGTAGGCCGACAAGATCCGAGGCGTCGGGTGGCCTTCGCCTCGCCTCCGTGTCTCAGCTGGCGGACGGTCTGCTGCAGTACACCGCCGCACCCTCCGCTTTCGTGGCTGACCATGCCACATCCCCGTTCCATGCGTCCACTCCGACTCCAGCAAGTTTTGCGCGCAGCGATGGCCAGACTGTTGGAGAGCCCCAGGTGCGCCGGTTGAACCCCATCGGAGCCGTGTCGTCGCCCCCGCTGCCACGGGAGCGGTCAACGCCAGCGGAGGCCGTCAAAGGCGTCATCCGGGGTGACACAGGACTGCCCCGGCCAGGCGCGGTGCATACTGTCGAGCCACCACACATGCACCCTCGGCATGCGCCGGCGAACCATGTGGCGTTGCGGGCGCCGGTGGCACCTCCACCTTCCGCACACGTGGACGACAACGAGGACCTGTCCACGATGGTGTCAACCTATGTGCCTGAGCCGGACGACAACGCCCCCGTCGTGCCCTACGAGCAGCTGCCGCGGGCGCGCCGGCACGGGCGCCATGAGTGGGAGAGGCATCCGGCGGCGCCCGTGGTGCTCATGTTGCTGCGCCGGCGGGGCGTCTCGCTTCCGCAGCATTCGGACCTGATCGACTACCACATGGCCGTCAACTTTCTAGAGCACCTGCGAGCCGCCATGGAGGGTACCTACCTCGTGCGCTACGCGCCGAAGAATGCCCCGCCGAAGGAGCGCTACTTTGCTGTCCAAATGCAGTCCGATCGATTCGGCCAGCCCTGTCCGTACCTTGTCATCTATGTGCATCGGCAAGGGGTGCAGGTCGTCGACCGAATTTCCCTGGGAGATTTGGTCGGTGTCACGACCGGGATTGGACCTAAGTCGTTGAGCTTTCGACGGTATCTTGCGGGGCCGGGATTGATCACCGGGTCCTTCGTCGGGCAGCATCGTGCCCGCCTCAGCACCAAAGGCGCGTTCTCCCTCTGGTTCTTTGATCGCGAGAGTCGTCGTCCCCGGTCGCTCGATGTGCTCACCACGAACATGGGCGTCTTCGACCTCTGGGTGAAAACCATGCAGGGTGTTCTCAGCGTGAATTCGGTGTGTTTGCATCGCGCCGACGTCGCCCAGGATCTCGAGCGGCTGATGCAGTACGTGCAGCAGTTGCTCTGGGACGCGGCGGCGGCGGAGGGCGACCGACCCGGTGACGGCGGCGAAGCGGGCGGCGACGGGCCCCCTCACGGTGAAGTGATCTGAACGCGCTGCTGACGTCAACGGCCGTGGCCGTGTCGTGCCCGTCGTAGTATGACGAGGTGAGAGGCGTGAGTGGTGGGCAGCTGCTTGGTTGCTGTATTATTGTACGTACTTAGCCCCTCGCTCGTGTTTCCTGCTCTCAGCCTTCAATTACGCTTGCGGCTTCACGTTTCACTGCATGCTCATTCACCCGTCCGTTTTTAAACTGACCCTAACGGTTAGTGTCCGCACCTCACGTCCTGTCACTCATTGCTTTGTGAATGTCGCGCAAGGCCCCACCGCTGGTCAAGGACACCTCCAACGCGACTGCCGAGCCGCCGCGTGGCGTCAGTCCGCCATCCACTGTGGCTGCAATTGAAAAGAAGAAGAACGCGGCCATCGCGGCGTCTCGCGCGGACGCGCGGAAGCAAGCGAGGGAGCTGCTCGAAGGGGCACTCGCTCAACGTGGTGGTGGTGGCCACGTCGCCGAAGGTGTTGCTGCCTCCGACGTGTCGTCGTCGTCCTGGATCAAGCATGCCGCTGCGTCCGACGCGTCGCCTCAGAAGGGAGGACGGCCTGGGTCGCCGATGTTGCTTGCCGGTGGCGGTCTCGAGCCCCTGGACACGTCAATCGCGAACCGCGACGACGCACTGGCCGCCTCCATGCTCTTCTCGCCCTCGGGCCAGCCGAACCGGTCCAAAGTCGTTCACGTGAGCGCGAAGGACGCGGCGGACCGCGCGCTGCAAAAGGTTCAGCTCCTCGTTCAGTTCCTCAACCTGCAAACGGCGGACGACGATCTGCGCGACGTCCGCTTCTTCAGCAATCAGATGATGAAGTGCGGACGCGGCTCCGCCGCCTCGTCGGATGGTAACCATCGTCAGGTGCTCACGGAGGAGAACCTCTTCTCCGCCATGTCGAAGTACATGCCGCGCAGCAACGGCCTCCGGCCGAGCGAGTTTTTCCACAGCAGCTTAGACCAAATTGACTCGATCATCCATACGGTCCGCGAAATCGAAGGCAACGCGCCGAGCTACGCATCTATCGATGAGGACGAAGCCGAGGCGATCCGCGACATGGAGGCGCTGCTCAAGCGGCGCATTGACTCACTCAAGCTGTGTGCGTGCCGACAGCACTTGGACGAAACCGTGGCGATGGCCCAGAAGCAGGCCCGCAGCGAGATGCGGGACGAATGCACCCGGGCTTTCGCGCGGACGGTCGGAAGCGTCACAGGCATGATCAAGCTGCTGGAGGCCCAGGTCGACGACCGGGACCACACGCTTCGAGATCAAACGCGCGTGCTGCAGGAGAGCAACCTGCGTATGTCCAACGCCCAGCGGGAGATCGAGGACTTGCAGCAGCAACTCAAAGACGCGGAGGAGCAATTCCGACACGCGAGCAGCAGCGCCACGGCCGCACCGGTAACCGGCGGCCTATCGAAGGCTGACAAGCAGTTTTTCGAGCGCGAGCAGCGCCTCGCGGCGGCGGCCAAGAAGCACAAGAACTTACCGATCGAACTTGTCCTGAAGAAAGAGTTCCGCCACGACACCACGATGCTGCCCCAGGACATGTCCATGACGGCCAAGTGGGCAAAAAAGTTCATGCGGCGCCAAGCGAAGCTCGAATTTCTGGAATGCCGCGTGGCCACGTTGGAGCGCGAGCGGATGTCACTTGCGGATGTGGACGCAAAGCCCCCCCCGGTTTCAGTGGGAGTCCAAACGCTGTCGGAGGATCAAGTCATCGGCACGCGGGAATGGGCCGCCAAGTTTTCGAGGGTGACGAACCAGCCGACCGGTGGCGCAGGCGGTGCCGCCGCCGGCGGAGGGGCATCGTCTTCGAATGCAGCGGCCCGGGTGGGCGGGTTCAACGTCGGCGTGCCGCAAGGGCCGCGCCCGATCGCGGCGTCGGTGTTCAATGTGCCGAAGGAGCTCAGCGGCGCTTCGATTGGCGACGGCAACCCCGTGCTGCGCGCTGCCAGTCAGGTCATGTCCGCCGTCAAGGACACCGTCGTTCAGCTTGATCAGTGCCGTATCAGCATGGTGACCGAGCTACTGGACCTCGTCGACACGAAGCTCTTCAGCCGCGCGGTGTCCGTGGTGTCGGCATGGGAGTCGCAGTTTAAGTCGACCATCGCGGACGGCGTGGACGGCATGAGGGTCCATTGGCAAGCCGTGGGCTCCGTCGGGGCTAGCGCGGCGAATGCCTCACAGCGCTGGGCGCCGGCCGCCGCGGCGCCATCCCAGGCAGCCGATCTCCGGCAAGGCACACCCGTCAAGGAGGCACGGGCCGCTACCGTCGACACCGCTGGACCATCATCGCCGCCTCCGGCCGCGCTGGCGGCACCTTTGCTGCCGTCTTCTGAGGATGCCGCTCAGGAGGTGGCGGTCGCCGAGTGCTTGAAACCGGTCACGGCCGCCGTCAACGACGTCTGCCGCGCCATCTCTCAGCGCTTCGCCGGCGCCGAGTTCAACGCGCCGCGGCCGAATGCGTCCCCGGGCGCCGCCCTGGCGTTCCGCATCAGTGACGCGTTCCTGCTTTTCATGCAACGATCTCAAGCCGCGCCGATGGAAACCGCGGTCTGCCAAACGGATCCGCAGGTCGGAGATCAAGTGCACAGTGTGCTCGAAACGTCGAGCGTAGGAACCGTCACGGAGGCGGTGATCGGCGACCAAGTGACGCTCACACCGGACGACTTCGGGTACCTCGCGGACTCCGTGGCAGAGTGTGGGCGCGACGTGCAGGCGCTGGAACGGGCGTTGCGGGCACGCTTCAAAATGCCGCAGCAGGACGCCGGCAAGCTGCCAATGGAGCCGTACACCGGCGTGGAGGATATGGTCGAGGCCTTGGGCGTCTCATCGCAGCTGCTGCAGTACCTTTCCAGGGCGGTACCACGAGTCGCACTGCCGCAGGCGGCCGCGATGACTACCGCGGCTGTGAGCGACATCGGCGATGCGAAGGCGACAGGGGGCGCGGCAGCCGCCGCTATCAAACGTCGTCAATCCTCGCTCAGTCGCTCGCAACTGCAGAACGGCGCGCCGCCGAATGGCGCAACGAATGCGTCCACCAAAGCGCCCGCGGCCTCCGGCGGCCACCGCAGCGGGAGCAAACCGGATCTCGGAGCACAGGGCACGAGAGGCAAGCCAGGCACCAATCCTTCTGAGTCACCTGCCGGAGGGGCGCTGCCGGACACCGTTGGAGCACCTGTCGCCACACCTTGTCCCAAATGTGGCTGGGTGGGCGAGGACACCGACGGCCTCGCACCCCGTCGCGCCACGGGTCGCTTCTTCCAACCCCTCCGCGCGTTGGCGCCGCAGCCGGAACCGCCAGCGGCAGCGATTCCGCCAGGTCCGGTGGCGCGGTCGCCGGCATCGGTCCCCTTACTACCACCCTCAATCCCGGCGGCCCCATCGCCGCAGCCGTCAACCACGTCCAAGTTGCTCGCGGCGCTTGCCCAAACGGCCGTCGAGATGACTCCACCGGAACGCTCGCCGCAGATCACGCCAAGGGCCGCCGCGGCCGCGCGGTCTGTAACTCCGCCGCCACCGCAACTCCGCATCCGCATGACGGACGCCGTCCGCGGGATGACGGTGGTCATCGGCGACGCGCTGCGGCATCTCATCGACTTCGCCGCCACTCCCCCTGACCGGAGGCTGCGGTTCCCCGTCGTGCAAAGCGACCTACTCGACGCCACACGCCGGCTGTCCAGCTCGTTTTCAACGGACGCTGGCCTTAGTGGTGGGGCCTACCCCGCCGCACTGTCGTTAGAGGGCGTCGCGGACCGTATCGACGAGATGGCTGGAATCATGAAGACGCTGAATGGTGTCCTCCAAGACGTGGCGCCGGAGCCGTTGGGTCTTGCTCTTTCGCCCGCGGTCCAGGTGGCGCCGTTGGCCGAAGCCGACAAGCCGCTGCCTGCGCCCCCCGCCGCCACGCGACAAGTGATCCACCCCCCTGCGGCACTCGCCGACGCGGCACAGGTCCAAGCAGACCTCGACCGCGTGTGCAGCGAAGCTCTCAAGTTGAGCAAAGCGGTGTTCAAAGGCTTCCGCATGTCGGAACGGGACGTGCCGGAGCTGTTCGTGCGCGTGCTGGACCGACCTGGCACTCACTGCCTCGTCAAGGAAGCGCTCGGACTGATGGCTGCCCTTTCTTGGCAGCTGTCGGCACGTAGCAGCATCAGCAGTGGGTCGTTTGCCCCCGCAGACGCCAGTGCAACCGACCGACCAGCGCTTGTGAACGAACCCGCGCCGTCAGTGACCCACGACGTCTTGCGACCTTCGCAGCCCGGATCCACTGATCTCGCCGTCGCTCAGCATCGAATTGTGGTGCTGGAAGGCGTGATGGGTGCGGCTGAAAAGAAAGCTGCAGAACTCCTCGTCGACAACCAGTCCCTGCGCGACAAGAACATTGACCTGAGGCGCGAGCTGGAGGCCTTGCAGAAGCACCCGATGTTCGCCCGGCTGCAGCGCAGCAAGAGCACCCTTGGCTTCGCCCCCCCGGCGCCAACTCCCGACGGAACAGCAGCGGTGCCCGATCAGCAACAAGACGATCATTCCGACAAAATGCGTCGTCGCGGGACAATGTTGCCGCGCTCCATCGGCGCCGCCTCCCAGCGCGACACGACAATCGTGACGGGAAGCGACATTGTTGCGGTCCGCGACGCGCACCCGCCGCCACCGCCGCCATGCGCTATTCATGAGAGAAAGGCCGACGCGCCTCCGTCTATCGTAAGGACGGCGGCCACGCCGGCCGTCATGGGTGCGCCCGCGATGCCCACCGGCGCCGCTCCGCGCCCCGCCGGCGAACGGCCTCCGCAGCGATCGGCGACCCCTCCCGGGACGGGCGGCGGCTCCGCCGCGGCAACGCTTGTGCGCAAGCCACCGCCGTCGACCCCGGCGGCGCCACAGCCGTCGACCACACATCGCCGGCCGCTTGCGGAGCCCGTCGTCGACTTGTCCGCCATTGTTCACGTCGACACCGATCTGTTCGACATCATCGATGCGCTGACGCCGGAGGAGCGCGCGGTGGCCGTTCACCGGTTCATTGGCGTCGAGCTGCTGACCTTGCACCGACGCATCATGGACGCCGTGAGCCGCATCTACCGCCGGCTCAACGTTCCTGCGTTTGCGCACGTCGACGCACTGAGGGAACATGACGCGCAGCAACTGGCGGCAGGAGCAGGCCAGGCCGCCGCCATGCTGCCCGATCTCAAGCTTGTGGTCGCGTCTGACACTTCCACCCTGGAGGCCGTCGTTGATCTGCTGGAACGCGACTCCGTGACGGCCGTCGCGAAAATCAAGAATGCCTTTGCGAGAGCGCAGCTGCACCTTCAGGTTCAGCGGCTGAAGCAGGAGCGGGAAGCCCGGCGCGCGCTGCTCGCCGCGCAAGCTCACGAGCAACACGAGGCTGCCCGAGATGCCGACAAGGCGCTGCTGCACTTTTTGGAGCGGCAAGAACGGCACCTGGAGGAGCGACGCCAATGGCTGCTGCACCAGCGTGAAAGCATCAGCTCGCAGCAGCGTCACCAGCTTCAAGAGCACAAGGGACCCGCCCGCACGCCACTGTCGATGCGACCGCTCATTGTCGTGTCACCCCTGTCCATGCTAGGAGCCGACAGCCGCGGTATGGTCACCGGAGCCGCAGGAGGAGGGGACGCGCCCCCAGGGCAGTTGAGCGCCTTGCGCCCTGTCGAGCCGATCTCGCAGCGGCACCCTGGTGTGAAGCTCTCGGGGAATGCGACCAAGAAGGACGACGAGGCGTACGCCGCCATGTTCATGGACAGAGTGCACGCGTGGATGAAGCGCAGCGCGAAAGGGGGCGAGTTGCAGCGGCATGGGTGGCTGAAGTCGCGTGGGGCGGCGCCTTCGTCGGGCGTAGCAACCCCAGGCTTCGCGGACGTGTTTCCGACCACGCCGCTGCCGTCGGTAACCCGCAGTCAGCGCCTCCAGCAGCTGCTCCACGCGGCCGCGGTGGGAGGAGCCTCCGACGCGCCGCTGCACAACGCGACGACTGCCGCGCCATCCGCCGGGGATCCAATCGTCGGCTCCGGTGTCAAGTCTTTGCAGCAAGCCGTCTCGCCGCGGGTGATCAACGCGGCCGTGCTAAGCCGCAATCTGCTCGTGGCTTCAGGCGGCCCTTTCTCGGCGTCGGGCGGCGACGGTGTGGCGTCGCAATTTGGAAAGCGTGGGTTTTCCACGCCTCCTGTCGCCTTCGCCCGGGGAACGGCTGAATCCGTCGCCGTCTTCGTTGGCACGCCGCAAGTCGCCGCGTCGACCGGACCACGGGATCCGATCCACCTCACCACCAGTCCTCCTTTGTTGTCCCCGCACCCGCGGCTGCTTCCCGCTGTTGAAGTCCCAACGACCCCGCACGCGGACAGCAACGGAGATGTTTCGCCCCACGCTCGCGAAGGGGCCCTGCCGCCGGCGAGCACTCGCCGCGTGAACGCGGCTGTCTCTGTAGGTCCCGTCCCACGCAGCCAAGCGCAGCTTGCGACGCTGGCGATGCGGGAGCACATGCTCGCGCTTCGGCAACAGGGCGGCTCCTTGACACCGCCGTCCGCGACGTGGGCGGCCCCTTGACTTTGTCAAGTGTAGGGTGCTTATTGTGCCGTACCTCAGGCCATTCTTTCCTTTCCTTTCCTTTGCACCAGCCGGCGGCGAGAGAAAAGAGAGACACACACACATGTCGATACCAGCTACCTTGCTCACGAGTGCTCCTCCTGCATTACACGCCCCGTCGTCAAGCTCGACTCGAGGGCACCGCTCCTGTGGGGATAGTTGGAGAATAAGGGCTGGCAAGCAGACGTCAGCAACACCCTTCGACCCCTTCTTGCCGGTTTCTTTGGTGTGTGTGTGTTGAACAATGGCACTTCCAGGGTCGAAGCTTCAGGTCGCCGCGCCGCCGCCGGAGGAGCCCCGCTCGCGCTGGCACACGTTGAAGGGCCCATTTAAGTACCTTTTCACGGCGAGCTGTCACGACAGGATCGAGCATTGGTACAACCTGATCGCGTCCTATAAGCAGCGCGCCTCTTTCCGGGCCGTCGTGAAGGCCATTCATCAGACCCCGGTCGACGCGGTCCTAGCGGTCACTGCGGCGCCGCCGCCCCAGTGGATGGCTGGCAGCAGCCACTACAGCAGCGACCGCCTCGCGGAGGTACCGATCACGGGCAACGAGTCGCTTGAGCACCACCGCGCGCGGCACATGGCCAACCTGTACGGCAGCCTGCTCACTAGCGAGGGCCTCGGTAAGTTCAAGACGTGGGTCGTCCGCGGGCCGGGACCTCTTCTTGACGAGATGCGCGAAGTCATCGCGGCCATCGACGGCACGCGGCCGTGTCAGACGACCACGAAGGAGACCTTTGTAGAACGTCCGGTCGCCGAACCGCCGAAGCGCGACCGCAACCGCATTAAGATCGACTGGAACAGCACGGCCGCCTTCGAGGCCCTTCGCGACAAGCGTGACAACCCCATGGACCAGCACGTCGGCGCAAGCCTGCCAGGCGCCGTGCTCCCCGTCGACGACCCCACCAAGCCGAAACGGAAGGGTGCCATTCGCCCCCGGGGTGTGAATCTGAACGCCGAGGAATCGGAACGTGCCGCGGCACAGCTCGAGTTGATGAAGGCCGCCCACCGAGCAGGATCCGACGCGGAAGGCCTGATCACAACGCTCCCCGACGGTTCCACGCTGTACCGGTCGCGGGCCATGCTGCAACCCAAGCACATGCAAACGCAGCCGAATCGCGTCGTCGCCACATTTCGTCCCCGAGACACGTCGAACTGGCTGCCCACGATGCGAGACCACATCCGAAATCACGGCATCGTGCAGTATGAACGCCTGACCGCGGATAAGCACCCTGCCGTGGCGCTCGTCACCGCGTCGCTTGGGCTCGTCGTCCCAGAGCTGAAGCCGCTACAGAAGCCCTCGGCGGCGGTCATGAGCCGGCCGTCGGCTCACTCGGCGCCACGGTGACCTTGTGCGTGACCGTCTGTAAATCAACCCGCGCCATCCTGGCGGCGCGCGCGATCAAGTTTTGCTCCCCTCGTCGTCACAGTGTTCCACTCGCGGATTTTTTTCTCTGTGCCCCCCTTCCGTCCACCTTCCCATCGGGGGCCGGCGCGTTCCCGTTGCTGCTCTGCCCGTTGGCCAGGGAAGGGCAGGGCAACCGGAACGTCGGTCGGCCAATGTACATCTCTATCTCTCTGTTCTGCATAGCGCGGTGTGACTCGCGCCCCTTCACGAGATCCCGCTGTATGGACGTGTGTGAACAGCACTCCACGCCACCGCTTTGAAATCGCGCGGTGAAAGGAATGCGGCTCTCAGGGGGAACCATCACCGCTGCCCTCACCTCTCCTTCCTCACATGCGACGAGGCGGTGGCGGGCCGCTCCCCACCGGCCTCCAGCAGATGGCCGTCCGCGGCGTGGTCTTCTACACGTACGCTCCGCTGAGCGACGTCCGCGGCAATGAAACGGGCAAGCTCTCGTTCAACGGCGACGCCACGACGGTGGGTGACCTGACGGCGCAGCTCGTCATGGAACACGGAATCAACGCGGCCGTTTTCAGCGTGCACGTCTCGCTCGACGGAGGGGGTCGCACCCCGTCGCATCAAGCCGCCATGCGGCGGGACTACCTGCCGGCGAGCTATCGACTCGCGAACTACAGCCGCATCGTCATTGACGTCCGCCGCCGTGCCTCTGCGGGTGGCGCGACGGCGGCGGGATCGCCCGCTGCGGCGACGGCCAGCATGCTGGCGAGCGGCCGCGCGGCCGTGCACGCGGCACTGAGCGGCTTCGACGACCCCCTGCTTGCGCCAACCGTCCATTCAACACGGCTGGGAGTCGAGGGGTTTAACAGACACCGGTTGGTTGTTGAGATACCCAGCGACGCGAAGCTCACAAGCGACGTGGAACGCGCACTGCAACGCAGCCGCGCGCTGGCGTCCCTCCGGCTTCCGTTGAACGTCCTTCCGGCAACTGACGATGATGAGGAGGAGGAGGACGACGACGGCGCGGCGGCATCTAGGCCCTGCGTCCTGTGCCGGCAGCCTCGCGCGGGAGGGCGTACCGCCGTGATCGCCTCGGCACGACGATGCGCCATCTATCACTGTGAGTCGCGCGCCTGCGCGGAATGCTTTTTGGAGTGCTGTGACAGACTTGCGGCGTCGGGCCAAAAACAGGTGGGCATGCCTACTCGCTGTCCGGTTTGCGGCGAGGAGGGCCTTGGCGTGGACCGCAGGAAGGTGGGGGCAGCGCGGCCCGCCGCATTTCGAGGGGGTGTGGGGGGAGATGTCACCGCCACGGCGATCAATGAGCGCAAGCGAAGGCGACAGCAAGTAGTCGCATCGACCGACGGCCGCCACAACGCCATTTCTGGCAAAGCGCTCTACACGTTGCTGACGGGATACACCGTGGATGACTCCGATCCTGCGTGCATCATGGCGATGCCCGAGCCTCACTGCGAGTTCCTCCCACCCCCGAGCCACCGCATACCGTGGTCCTGAACGGAGATAGTGAGAGTTGCACTCCTGTCGCTTTCTACCCCCTTAAAACCCTCATTTTTTTTTGATGACCCTGAAAAAATTTTTCTTTTGAAAAAATATTCCCTTAAGGCCCTTAGGGAAAACGTTGAAGGGCCAGCTCAACATAATTATTTTGATCCGAACACTAACATTTACTCGCGGCAAAACACCAGGCCTGAACAATGACGGCGGCGGCCTTCCCCGTGACGCTTTGCATGTACGATCTGTCCAATGGCTTGGCCGCACAGATGTCCGCGCAAATCTTAGGCGTGCACTTTGATGCGATTTGGCACACGTCCATCGTCGTCTTCGACACCGAGTTCTACTTCGACGGCGGTGTCGGGATCGCGGCATGCCAGCCGCCGTTCACCTCTCGCTTCGGCCGCCCCATCCGTCAGGTGCGGCACTCGACTCGCGTGGACCGCGCGACCTTTTTGAATTGGGTTGAGTCCATCGGGCAGGTGAAGTATGGACCGGGCGACTACGACATGATTCGGCGCAACTGCAACCACTTTTCCGAGGATGCGTTGATGTTCTTGGCAAGCGAGACGCTGCCCGATACGGTGTCGCACATGATCCCTCGGCTTTTGGCCACGCCTCAGGGCCGCATGATGCTGCCAATGCTCGGACAAGGGGCGCCTTCCGCAGGGCCCCCTCCGTCAAGGGGAGCCCCAGCATCGTCGTCGCAGCCGCCGAGCCGACCCTCGTACACAATCCCGCCCCCCGCGTTGCCGTCCGCCGCTGCGGCCACCCACATCCGACTCAGTGAAGTTGAGCTGACGGACGATGAGGAGACCGTGCTGGTCGTCGCCGTCACGGACGTCGTCGACTCCTGCACACGGCAGGTCCGGGATGCAGTGAGCTCCATCATCGCCAAGGTGCTCGAGAATCCGAATGAATTGAGCAAGTTTGGTCGTCTGTCCGCATCGTCGACCATTTTTCGCGAGCTCATCGCCTCGTCGCCCGAGGCGCTCGAGCTCCTCCGAGCCCTCGGGTTTTCGGGGACGGCAGCGCCTCACCCGACGCACGTGGCGCTCGGCGCGACGCCGGTGAAGCGGCACGCCTACGAGCTGGTCGCGGCCATGCTGTCGTCCGCCGTCGAAGACGTTGCCTCGCCTGTCCCGCCCCCCAGCGCCACGAAGAACGCGACTGAATGGGACGCGGCCCCAAATGTTTCCGACGACGCTGCGGCGGCAGCCTCTTCGACGGTTCCGGTCGCCGCCACCATGTCCTCTCCCACTCGGCCGCATCAGGTGGCGGCGCCCGCCGTGGCCTGGGTCGCTGTGACCGATGGGGTGGTGCCGCCGATGGCGGTGGTGGGCGGGCAGGAGTCGGACGGGACGCCGCTGTTCATCGCGCGGCAGCGGATCCCGAGGGCACCGGCCGCCGACCCCTCCAGCACCGCGCGGTGGCGCCACGGGAAGGCGGCTCCGCATCTGCAGTTCGCCAATGTCTCCGACCATGAGCGTGCCGCCGAGCTCAGCGGGCAACGCGAGGGAATCGAACTACTTGTTCTATCCCGACCGCCGCCTGTGCCAGGTGGCGCGTCGACCTCGCCCCTCGCCGTACGGGTGGGTTGGCTCTCTTTGGCAGAGAGCAAGAAATACCTTGACTCCGGTGCCGTCGCATTGATCCCATTTGAGGCAGCGGAAGAATGCGCGGTCTCCGCCTCTCGCGCCTTCGTCGCCCGAGGCCGGTTTGAATCCGGTATCCACCCCGCCGAGTACTTCCAGGGGACCGACACAGCGTACCTTCCCTGGGGCGGCATCGCTCGTCAGGTCGGCCGCCCCTCCGTCGACGTTCTCGTGGCAATGTCGTCTGATACGGCGGCGTCCTCCTCGGTCCCTGCGAGCACCTTCGTGGAGGTGGAGGTCTCCCATCAGCGGCAGCTGCAGTCACCATTGTCGACGTCTTGCCCCTCTGCATGTGACCTGGCGTGTGGAGCGCTTCCGTCCCTGGCCGCTCTCGAGGCCTGGCGGGTGAACGGAGGGACCGAAACCGCCGGTCAGAAGCGTGGCCGTCCGGGCGATGCCGCCGAACCGCGACCGGCGCCGCCCCGTCGGGCCGCCCCGCGGCCGCTGCTGCTCGTGTGCCATGACCACCGCGGCGGCTACACGGAGGAGGACCGAGGCTGCGCGTGCCGCGACGTCAGCGCCACTGCCGCCGCGCCCCCCTACCACTTTCAAGCGTGGGATGCGACGGACATCTTCGTCTACTTCAGCCACCACCGAGTCACCGTGCCGCCGCGCGAGTGGATTCAATCTGCTCGCCGCAACGGCACGGCCGTCCTCGGAACTCTGATTTTCGAATGGGATGCTGGGGCGGAGGACCTACACCGGGAACTGCTCTTGATGAACCTTGACGGAACGCCATGTGGCTCCGACGAACGGTTTGATGATCGCTGCGATCGTGTGATTTGCGGCCTTGTACAACTGTGCCAGGCTCACGACTTCGACGGGTGGTTGGTGAACGTTGAATGCCCCGTGGTGATGATGGCTTCCCACCCTGCTGTCACCACGACCGTCGCATCGCGAGCGACCGGACCGGAACGGCTGCGACTGTTCGTCAGCCGCCTGCGGGACGCGTGCCATCGCAGCCTGCCGACTCGGTGTGCCCTGGATGCGAGCGGGCATCGCGTGCTGTGGTACGATGCCGTGACGACGGAGGGCACTCTCCGTTGGCAAAACGGCTTGCACCCGACACTCAACAAGCCCTTTTTCGATGCAAGCGACGGAATCTTTGTGAACTACGGATGGACCGAGCGCCTCGCCGCCTTGTCCGCCAAGGTCGCGGGCGAGCGAGTTCACGATGTGTTCATGGGCGTCGATGTGTATGGCCGCGGCACGTTTGGGGGCGGACAATGGCACACCAACGACGCGGTCGAGACCGCGGTCGTGCAGCATCAGCTCAGTAGCGCGGTGTTCGCGCCTGGATGGACCGCGTCTCCCGAGGCAGCGAAACTCGAGCCCCTGGAAACTCGCGGCAGCGGTTCCTCCCCCCATCTCCCGTCATTGGAGACGTTTCTTCGGCGCGACCAACACTTCTGGGGCCTCATTCGGCCCTTCGCGCCGCGCTCGTTTGATCCCTTGAGCGGCCCGCCGATGACGGCGGGAGCTACCTTGGCCCAGGGCTGCTTCAGTCGCGGCTGCGGAACCCGCTTTTTCCTCGAGGGACTCGAACTAAGTCTTTCACCGCAAACGATGGGCGAACGCGATTCCCGCTGCTGGATGTTCCCGTCTCTCGCGGACGAGGCGCGGTGCGCGACTGCGTGCTGTGGAGACGACGAGGACAACGCCACGGCGGTCCGCCCCGTGTGGATCGGCGCGGACTCGCACCCGCTCTGGTCGTCGGCGGCCGGCGGCGGTACCGGCGGCGGCATGCCGTTGCGGATCGCTTTGAACTCAAGCGACTCGGTCACGAGTGGCCCTCGGGAGGTCGCCCTGGAACTAGTCGTCGCCGTCCAGCGTCGCGACGCGGCCTTGCCCAGGATCCTCGCCGAGGACGATGTGACGTGGCTGCGTGCGACGTTGGGCCCTGTCGTGGGTACCACCGTGGTTGCTCGCGGGCACGGCGAATGGCGCCGTTGCGGGAAGGACTGGTCCCATCGCGATAATCCCCGCGCCGACAGGACCGCGGGTGAAGTGCCAACCACCAGCGACGCGACGGTGGTTTGGATGCACGTCAAATGGACTTTTACCGTGTCTGCGGGTGCCGCAAACTCTGTCGGATTGACGGCTGCGACCGTCGCCGTCACGGCAGATCCCAAGGTCCTGCGTGATGCCGATGTTCGTTCGATCACGGTTGGCAGTTACGCCGTGCGCGTGAAGCGGCCGGCGTCAAGGGCACACGCCGACCCGACGTCCCTTGCAGCAGCGATTTTTCCCGGGGGAAACAACGCGACGTCCCCTGCAGCGTGTCCGCAGATTTCTGCGCGGTGGCGATGGTCGCGCGATGCGCACCGCGAAAGGACGATCACTTTCCAGATGTGCGACGTACCGCAGGAGGCCAGCGGCTCGCCAACCGCGGAAGTGATTTCATCCCGGCGATTCGTCGTTGTGTTCGAGCGGCGCAGGGTCGGTCCCGCCGTCTGCCTGGGGTCGGGCGAGGTCATCCACGGCAACAAGTGGGAGCTCATCGTCGGTCCACCGGGCGCGTGTGGAGGCGACGGCCCCGCGCTGTACGTCGCAACCGTCGACGCACTGTTCAGAATCACCGACGTGACGTCGGTTGAGGCGGTATCACCGTCGTGAGGGCGCGTGACCTTGTGACGGCGTGCACTGGCTATATATTTTGAGGCCTTCGCGGTGCGTTGCAGTGCCGATAACACCCACGAATCCCTTCCCCTTGCGCTTCGAGAGACGTTGTAGGCGCTCCTTCCCCCCCCGGGAGCAGCGGCACGCGTCTCTAACCCAAGTTTCTTTTTCGGCCCTCGACGCTTTCCTCCGCATTGCCCAGTATTGTTCGTTGCTCTCGTCTACCACTGCGAAGAGCCCGCCTTCCGTTCTCCCTCCCTCTTTTCCCTCCTCCTCTTCCTCTTTGGTTGTCTCTCTCTCTCTCTCTCTCTCCCCGGCGCCGCGCGTTTGTCGTCCTTATTCGTTAGCATTAAGATGACCCATCGACCGAAACAGCAGGCTGCCGCGGCACAGGGCTCCTGGCGGTCGACGGTGATCCTGCTGCTGGTGGCGGCCATCACCCGAGAGGCGTCCGCCCATGTCGAGGAGGCCGCGATCCATTGCTCCATCTGTCGGCACACAGTCGCGCCGACCATCCTGAGAGCCATTGAGGCGTCGACTTCGGCCGAGGACGCCGAGCGCCTGACGGAGGAGGCGCTCAGGCCGCTTGCTCGGACCCACGCCTTCGACGCCGTCAGCCGCACCACTAGCATGCGAGAGCGGCCGAAGTTGGAGTCGGCGTCTGAGGAGACGGAGTTGGACGAGCACATCCACCACTTCGTGGAGTCGCTTCTGTTCGACATCCACCAGTCTAGCACCGTGTATGGATTCTTCCACACATACCATCACTTCCCAAAACGCCGGAAGTACATGAGCCGGCTCATCGAGCACATGCTTTGCCTCTGCGATCAGGAACTGGGTCTGGGCGACGACCACGTAAGGGCCCTCATTCAGGACTTCCAGGCCGCGATGAATGAAGTACGTGCGAAGTACGGTCATGGGCACGACGCGGAGAACATCGACCGCATCGTGGATCAGGTCGACGGCACACGCGTCATGGCGAACTCCGTCCCACCGGAGGGCGTGAGGCCGCTGCCTGCCGACGGGTCGGACCCTAGCGAGGAGGAGGCCAGGAGACGTCGCGGCGCCGAACCTCCGATGGACATGGCTGGGATGGATGGCTTGCCCCCCGACGGAGGCGGTGGCGACCTGTGACGGACCTTGACGCGCCCCCCTTTTCGCGCGGGTTTCATTCACTTTCTCGTCGCCTCCCCTTCGCATGCCGTCTGTTTCTTTTTGCCTTCCTTCGTTTCCCCTCCCTTCGTTCATCTCTCCTCTTTTTTCATCGATTAACAGTTCGAAGACGTCCCAGCCCAGTGAGCTCCTCTCACTCCGCAATTTTTCATCCGGAGATCCGGAGTGGTTTTCTTGATTCAACTTCCACTTTGGGATCCCCTCTCCTCCCTCTTCTTGTCAGAATGAGATGGATGGGAAGGTGGTGAACTCGCGGCGACGATTGTGATGACTGACTGACAGAATCTTTATCTATGGCTGACTGGGAGTGCTAGCGACCAACTTATAATTCCACCGGCGCCCCTTTCGCCGCCGTCGTGGGTGTGCGATCCCCGGCATTGCGCGGAGTAGGGGCGAGCGGCGGCGTCCGTGGTTGGTGGGGCTTTTGCACGCGGCCCAGTTTCTTGTTGTTGTTGACTGGGTGTTGTATGACGCCCGCACCCGTTTCCCGTCCCCCTTCGAGGTGCATTCCCTCCCGCTCACGCCGTTTCGTGGGTTAGGGATTTGCCCCCGCACCGTTCTTCTTGGGCCGATACGCCCCCCCGTCCCCTCGTATTGTGGCGGCGGCGTTTATCACGTTCAAGGCACGCCGCAGTGTGTCCCCGTGCCCCTCGTCGTTTTTGCGCCCCAACTGTTTCATAATCAATCGATCGGCCACTATTTTCGCGCCACGCAAATCACAAACGTGTCGCTGGATTGTGAGGGTTGTGAGCATCGGTATCGCGGCGAAGGACACCATTTTACGCCGAACTCACATACAGATCTGCGGCCCTGTTTGCCTCTCGCCCCCTTGCCTCTTATCCATGTTCGGCTTCGCCGTCTCTCCTCAAGCGTCTCCCGCGCGCCAGCAGTGGAGTCGCAACAGCGATGCGACCGGCACGGCTAGCCCCCGGAGTGTCTCTCAGCGAACCGAATCGTCGCCCGGGGCCTCGTCGCTTGCCTCGTCGTCGAGTTGCGCTTCGACTGGCGTGAAGTCTCGCAAGATCCGAGATCTGAAACTGGAGGTCGAAATGCGCGACCAGCGCATCACGGAGCTTGAAAAGGCGTACGACGATGTGCAGCGAAAATCTGCGTTTGCGACAGGCGAACTCAACTGCAAGTTGGAGGAGCAAGGCCGCGTGCTCGGCACGATGGCACAGCAGCAGGAGGAATTGCAGCGAACCATCTCGTCGCAGCAGTCGGGGATGACCCAGCTGCAATCGACGCTGGAGAGCTACAAGGCGATGCACGAGAGCGTCGCGGCCGTCATGAGGCGGTGCGCCGAGCTCGAGTCGCTCGCCAAGGAGGAGGCCGCCCGGCGCGCCGACGAAGCCGCGCGTCGCCAGGAGCTGGAGATCCGTGCCGCCGAGGCGGAGCGCGCCACGCGACAACAAGTGGAGGAGGCGGCTCGGACCGCGGCGGAGCTCCGTCGCGCAGAGGAAGAGAGCGCCGCGAAGCTCATCGAAGACGAAGAAGAGCGCCGCCGCACCGTTGGCCTGCGGCAGTCGATGACGACATCGCAACCACCGAGCAGCTCCGCGCCCACCCACGCCGCTCGCCGCGCTCAAGTGGCGGCACCGTCTGCCGGACGCCGGGGGGGCCCTACCGAGAAATGTGTGGTCATGTGATATCCTCGACGACATATTTCCCTTTACTTGGATTGTACGACACTCTCTCCGCCTTCTCCACACTCCTCGCCCCTCTTTTCTATTTTATCAGAGTTCCTACTCATTTTGTGTTTTCGACGCCCGTTCCGCTGTACAGTCGCGCGTTCGAACCTAGACTTCTAGATATGCCCCCAAGCCCCCCTGCGGCCTCTTCTTTCCGGCGAGTCGATCGCCGCTATCTTATCTTTATCTCACCACCTGCGACAGTTGAATGTTGAGGGGTGGGTTACCGCTTGTCGTTTGATTGTTGTCGCCTCGCAGCAGAGTGGCCGCAAAGCGATTACCGAGGGGACGCTAAATTGATGGCCACTCTGACCAAGTTGGGATGCGACGTGGCCGAGCCGCAGCAGGTGCTGGTGTGCGGTGGATTTCTTCGGTGTGATGCCGACGCCCACCGCGACAAGCCGCCGACGGATCGCGTGCAAGATGATGACGAAGAGGGTTCAGGGGACGAGGACGACGAGGCGGCCGCCGCTGACAAGGTCCCATCGCCGTCCGTGACGGGGGCTTTCGTCCGCCTCGTGCGTCGCGGTGATGAGGTTGACCGAGGGGCCGCGATGACCGCGTCACAATGGCGTGTGGTGGTCGCGTGGGCCGCTTGCTGGTCGCATTCCGAGGCCGCCACGGCCTTAGCACGGCGCGCGCGACTGTCTCCTCTGGAGCGGCCCATTTTTCTACTTTATTTCTTTGAACCAGGGCACAGAGGCGGTGTTCCCGCCGCCGGAGCGGATGCAGGGTCCGTCGCGGAGGGGCGCGGCTGGGTGCTATTTCGCTACGCCCGGATCATCACAGGATTCGGCCGGCACGTCAATCTTAACGCCATCCCGACGCCCGTGACCGCAGGAGGTAGCGCATCGTCCACGGGTTGTGGAGGCTGCGGCCCGTCGATCGGCCTCGACTTCTTCTCCGACATTGTCGACATCGCGACTCGCGACATCGGTGCCGTGCTGAAGTCTTCGATGAATGCCTCGTGTGGTCTTGCCGTCGATGCGTCGTCGTCGTCGGCCAGTCCTCGTGAGCTGCAGCTAATGGTTCACGTCGACTCCGCCGCCTTCGGATGCGGTTTGACGAAGCCGACGTTGCTCGCCGAGTCGCTCGCTAGCCGATTGGCCGTGAGCGAAAACGTCGCGAGTGCCCGATCGCTGGCCGACGAGGAGCCTTCTTTTTCAGATATGCTGCGTCATCGCATCCTTCCCTGGCTCGTGGGGCCCGCAGCGACCGCTGTCGACCCTCCCGCGAGTCGCTACTTCCATCTAGCAAGCGATGTGTCGCGACCTGGCTTGCTCTCCGGCGAACCGGCAGCGATGCCCGGCAATGCGGGCATGCGAGAGGCGGTCGCGCGGAGGCTAGATGCGGCGGCACGGCGACCTTGGCCGTCGTTAGCGCATCGAACGTGGGGCACAGTTCGCCTGCCGCCCCACGTCCTGTGTGTCGCCGGCTGCTGCTGCCCACCCAGTGCGTTCCCGTCCTTTCTCGTGATCGGATCGCTGCCAGTAGCCTTCGACGCGCGCCTCGCCTCCGCCGCGCAGAGCATCGGGGAGGCACCCAAGGACGCCGCCCCGTTGGCGGACCGTCTACGCAGAGGCCTCTCGATCGACTCCGTTCGGTTTCACCACGATGTCGGCGACACCCACTTCTTGTACAAGTCGCTTGCCGGCGGCAGTGGCAGTTCGCTCTTCGAAGCTTATGCTGGGCGATTACACCCGGAGGGAGAACTGGTCGTCGAGTTTTTGCACGCCACCGCGGGCATCAATTTGACCGACCTCACGGGTTGGGGCGGTTCGGTGCCGGAGGGTACACTTCCCATCGTTGCTGCTTACTATCAGACGCCTCGGCCTGTGACCGACAAAAATGACAATGCTAACGGCTTGGAAGATTTGCCGTCCTCTGGGATGTTGCGGCGAGGTAAGCCGAATTCGATGTGCCGAGGGTCGCTTGACGACGAGTACGACAGGCGGCCGGCCAGCCTTGATGAGCTCGCCTTCCTCGAACGGCAGCTCGTGGTCATCGCGGACACGTGGCAGGCGGCAATCGATCGCGACCAGGCCGCGTCCCCCTCCTGGGCGTCACTCTTCCAGACAACGGTGCTGGCTCCTCTTGTTCCGTTCATGCGCTCCTGCGCGTGGTGCACGCGCCGCCGCGACACCAATCAGCGGTGCAGTGGGTGCCGCGCCGCGCACTACTGCTGCCGCGAGCACCAGCTGCTGCACTGGCGGCAGGGAGGGCATAGCCGCGAGTGCAAGCAACTCAGGGAGGATGCGACGGAGTTCACGGAACGGTTTCAGCTTGTCGCCACGGCCGACGCCAACGCATGCCGCAGCCACCTCGACGTTCACACACTCACTGCTCACTTGTTGCCAGACGCCCGCGCGAGCGACGCCGCGCTGGTCGCGCGCGAAACCCGCCGTATTGTCAACCTTGCTCGTGCACGCGGGACCAATGCCGAGGTCATACCGCTCGAAATTCACGTCGTGCTGTTGGGATCCGGTGGCTGGTGGTGGTCGCCTGGCGATGACTCCGCGACGGCTGCCCCGAAGACTGCGGATGAGGAGCTAGAGACACTCATGTCAATGACAAGCCAACTGATCGCCGAGGACGGCAGCGGCGCAGGGGCTGTGCTCCGCCTCGTTTGGAGCAATGAGGCGATCTCGTCCGAGATGCACAACGCGGTGTGGGTACGCCGCTTGCCCGACGCGGCGGCCCAGCTACAAACCCTGCTGCATGCCGGCTGGTCACGCGTTCCGCCGTCCGGAATCCCTGGCGATGCCTGGCGAGAAGGTGCATCCGTTTTTCGGGACCCCGGTGCAACAACCTCGGAAACGCAGCGGCACCGGGCGTGGCAGGGCAAGTACCACGCGTTCGTGGCGTCCACCAGCGCAGACCCAGAGACGCGATTTGGCACGGACGACGCAAACGCGAAACGACACGCCACTTCCGTGGCCGGCTGCGTGGTCTTGGGCGTGCGCGACGCCGGGGTCGGGTTCTTCGACGCCTTCACGCGTCCATTGCTGGCGGCGGTGGCCCGCGATGATGCTCACGTCGCCATTGCGTGCCCCTCGCGGCGCAGCAGCCGAGCCACTATGAACACGCTGCTCGAAGTCGCCAGGCTGAGCAGTCCTGGGTCACAGGCGATACAATGTGACGTCGAGACTCCGCCAGTGGCGGAGTGCGGCCCGCTTCGGCTCCCGAAGGGCATTGACCGCAGTGCAGCGACCACGGCGGCGGCCCCCGCGACGATATCCGGGGACGAGGCCACACAGCAGCCATCGGTGCGAAATGCTTACGTCGTACATGTAAGACGCGGCCCCGTGGCTCAGTAACGTATCTCCCCTTGCCGACGATTGCTTTCCGCTTTTTTTCTCGCCACATGTGAGCGGTGTTATTGTTTTGTGACGGCTCATGGGGATTGCGCACGGGGTGATTACCGTGGGGATTGCGCACGAACAGACTTTAACCAAAGGGTGCGCCATCGATAAGCCGCCCCGCAGCATACATCAGATCCTATGGCTGCGTCCCCCCACGGACATGCCGTGCGCCGGAGTCCGTTGCCTCCGCGCGCCGCACCGTCGCCAAGGGCTACGAGAGACGACGATGATGTCGTTGCCGACCACGCGGCTGAGGACGGAGGAACAGCGTCGCGTGAGGCTGCGGCCGCCTCCCCGTCCTCGAGCATCGTCGTGGCTGTCCGGAAGCGCCCAGCCATGAGCACCGAGGTGGTACTGCCCGACGAGGCCAACTTCATTCAAGTCGACTCAAGTCGCGGAAGCGTTAGTGTGCGAGACCAGAAAGTGTCGCTCGACCGCCTTCGCGTGGTGGATCAAACCGTTGCGTTTAGCTTTGATTGTGCCTTCGACGAGCGGGCCTCCAACGCCCTCGTTTACATGAACACCGCGCGGCCATTGCTCGATGCCGTGCGTAAAGGGAGACATGCGCTCGTGTTCGCCTTCGGCCAGACAGGCAGCGGGAAGACCCACACCATGATGGGCAACTTGGCGACGGGCGATCATGGTCTGTGTGCCCTGGCGGCGCGTGACATGCTGGCGACCTTCAAGGGCATGAAGCTGTCGACCAGTTTCTACGAGATCTACGGATCGAAGGTGTTTGATTTGCTGAACGACCGCCACCGAGTGAAAATGTTGGAGGACGCCAATCACGACGTTCAGCTTCTCGGACTGACCGAACACGCCCTGGCCGACCACGAGGGCCTGCTCGACCTCATGCGCAGCGGGCTCCTACTGCGCGCGTCGGGCGAGACGCATGCCAACAGCCGTTCCTCCCGATCGCACGCCGTGCTCGTTATCAACGTGCGCACTCGGCGAGATCCGCAGTTATTCTCGCGCATGATATTCATCGACCTAGCGGGGAGCGAGCGAGCCGCCGACACCATGAACTTGGACAAGGGGACCAGACTTGAGGGCGCTGAGATCAACCGCTCGTTGTTAGCACTGAAAGAGTGCGTGCGCGCCATGCAGCGCGGTAAGAAGCACGTCCCGTTCCGAGGCTCGAAGCTCACGCAAGTGCTGCGCGACTCCTTCATCGGCCAGTGCTCGACATGCATGATCGCCAATATTTCGCCCCTCATGACCCACATGGAAGACACCGTCAACACGCTCCGGTACGCCGACCGCATCAAGGAGCTCCAGCCTGGCGATGCCAACAGGATGGACGGCGCCGGTGAGTCGAGCGTCGAGCCAGATCTGTGTCCCAAGTGTGGGTTCCCGTTCTTCGTCGACAACCCCGCGTTGCATGTCTGCCCCAAAGTGTACGTCGTGTGTCCGCACTGTAAGCTGGACGTTGCCAAACACAATCTAGCCAATCACGTCGACACTTGTCTCGACGCACCCGTGACATGCATGCTTTGCTGTCTGCGAGGCCTCCGGCGGAGCGAGCTGGCCGCTCATCAGGCGCACACTTGTCCGAAGGCGCGCGTCCACTGCTCGCACTGTCATGAAGCCATCGGCCGTGAGGACCTCGGAAGACACATCGCACGAACATGCCCAATGGTTCGCACACAGTGCCTTCAGTGCCGAGAATCCTTCCCACGTGGCATTCTCGCGGAGCATGAAAGCGTCGAGTGCCCTATGCGGCAGGTGGTCTGCCCGACCTGTGGATTCATGATGCGGTGGAACAAGTTTGCCGCCCACGCCGCCGTGTGTGCCGCCCGCAGGACGTCTCTCTCGTTTCACGTCCGGGGGCCGCTGCTCTCCGGGAGTGTGCCGCGTGCAGCGGACGACGGCCCATTGACGGACCGGCGGTCGAAGCCGTCGCTGAAAGGCATCCGTGTGAAAATCGAACCGTCCGCGGTCGCTCGGCTCCCAAGCCTGTCGGGCACCATTCGACCGAGGAGTAGCGGGGGCACGTCGGCATCGTCCGCACGTGCGCGGCAGACGCCAACGACGGGCGTGTCCGCTGCGTCGAGCGGCCAGCGTCCGACGTCCACAGGGCAGGCAGCCGCGCCTCCCCTCGCCGGCTCGAGCGACGCGGCAGACGCCAGCAGCAACTTGGGGACTCCATCGAAGCGGAAGTCCAAGAAGCATAGCCGTGTGCCGCCGGCGGCACCACCACCACCAGCCGGCGATCCATTCGCGAGGTCGGTCAGCGAGAGCATCGCGGTGATGTTGACGACCCGTGCCACGGGAGCCGTCGATGACGTCATGCCGGGGGGGAATGCGACGCTGCCCCCGGCGGCTACGTCCCGAGCGGTGGACTACGATGGGGTTGCGACGACAAGTCCACCGGCAGACGATGGGGTTGCGACGACAAGTCCACCGGCAGCCGATGGGGTTGCGACGACAAGTCCACCGGCAGCCGATGGGGTTGCGGCGGCCACGCCGAAGAAAAAGCCGGCGGCGGTGAAGAATTCATCGAAACGGGTGCGACCCGTCCCTCGCATCGCGAGCGGCGATGTTCCGATGGCCGTCACTGCGGTGACAACGGCCAGTGCCTCATCCGGCCCGACGTGTGGCACGGACGACGCTGCGGTCGTCGATTCCGCGAGCGGCGCCCCTGCCGTTGAGACCGCCGCTGTGTTCATCGAGGAATTGGCCGCCGACGTTAGCTGCCCCTTCGCGGTGCACGGTTGCGCCTTCTCCACGCGGACCGTTTCGGCGCTGCACGCGCATCTTGCAACAAGCACCGACGCCCACGCCACCTTGCTTCAGTCGGTCACGGCCGCCCTTGAACGCGAGAATTCTCGACTGAGGCGGCGGGTCAGCGAGCTCGAGCGGCACAGCCCGGTGGTGACACCATCCGCGCGACCGGCGTCGCAGCCACCGACTCACCGGTCTGCCCCGTTGGCCGCTCCCTCGTCCACAAACGCGAACGTCTCGCTGATAGCATCGCCGGCCCGAGCGGTGCCGCCGGTGGCACTCTTCAGTCCGGGGAGGCCGGCGCCCGCGAATCGTACAGCACGCGCGCCGCCCCCTCCCAGTCACGCGACGAACGCTCAGCCCACGGGCGCGTCGCTGCGGGCGACGCAGGCGGTTGGCCTTGTGCAGGCAGCTGTTGCCGACAAGCACGTCGCACGCCGTCAAGCAGCAGGAGGCACCAGTGCTGCGCATCCCCCAACGTAGTTAGAGGAAAGTCAGTACCATTTACATCATTTTGTTTTGATATCCTATTGGTCACACACTGACGTGCGGCCGAGAGTTTCGTCCAGGAACAGCGGTGTCACCGATGCTCCTGAAGCGAATAAGCAACAAATCGCTGAGGTCACTGGTGTTCGGTGGGTTTGTTATGCATTGTCATTTATCGGTCAGAGCGTCGGTCACCGTCACGTGGCGCAACCAATGTCGTCGGCTTTGAATGGCAGCGTCGACGCTGGCCCGAACCTAAGTGCGAGTTCCCCCGCGGCCAGCGCTTGGCCCCCGCACATCATCCGATCCATGTTCACACAGTGGGCTGCCAATGCCCATCTCTTTCGCGTCCGCGCGCTGCAGCTGTCCGGCGTTCCCCTCACCTCAGAGGAGGAAGCCTTGCTGGTGCATGGCTGGTCAGGGCTATCCGCCAACACGCCCCCTCAGGGGCCACGCGCGATCCGGGATAGCGTGGACGAACTCGCGGCCGCCGTCGAGGACGAGGCAGCGAAGCCGCTGGCGCCTGCAACAAGCCAACTGCCCAACGCCGCGCCGCGGGCCTTTGCCGAGGCCACGGATATGGTGTTCCGCTTTGCGTTCGAAAATTTTGCGTTGAGAATCGAAACGCAAAAAGCGGTCGAAGCGAATTCCGCGACGTCTCGCAGCAAACTCATCGACGTCGTACAATTCCAGAGGCGGGAACTGGATGCGGCCGAGCACGCTAAAAACCAACTTCAGAAGCAAATGGAGTCCATGAATCTCGAAGCCAGTAACCTCCGGAAACAGCTTTCCACGAAGGATCAGTCGCACAAGAAGGAATTCGACTCATATTTGCGCGAAATTTGCGTGCTCAAAGAGCAGCTGTACCGGAGCTACCGCGACAAGCAGTTTGTGGGCAAGCCCGTCGACATGCTGCGGCTGATTGTGGACGAGGACACCGCCGAAGACGTCAGCGTGGACGAACTTCTGCGGTGCCGCCGCGTGGTCCGAGGGGTGGAGCAGGAAATGGCGGCACTGAACGAAAAGATCCAGCTTTTTCAGACGGAAGCGCAGATGAAGGCCAAATACGCGTTGAAAATGGAAGAGAGAGCCAAGGCCGCAGATGCCGTCGCCGCAAGCCTGCGGAGCGACGCGGAACAGCTGCACGCGATGATCGACAAGCTAGAACGTGACAACGCTGGGCTGATCTCCGACATCACCGAAATGGAACGCCGGCTGATGCTCGCTGACCGGCATCGCGACGAACTCCAAGCGACGATGGAACGCAGCGTCCGGTCGGCCCACGCGCAGGAGGTAGCCTTCAGCGCACTCGGGTCGTCCTCGCGGGACGGTGCGCCGCCTGGTCACTTCGATGGCCGACACCGTGAAACGACGGACCGACCCGCTGGAGCGGCGGCCTCCGCGGTTCCGAGACGCAACGTGGAGACGCAGACCACCCCAACGGCCGCCACGGTCTCAGAATTCGATGTGGGCGCCGAGACCATTCCAGCCACGTTTCGTGCGAAAACGCGACTTCAGTGGTACGAACTTCACACGGCGACTTTGGAATCCATCAAGCAGACTGACGCGGCGCACACCGCCCAGCTTGCCGCCGCTCGGGAGGAAGGGGAGGCCAAGCGCGAAATACTTGTGCGCGAACGCGACGCGGTGCAAGCCGAGCTGGTGAGGACGACGCTGACGCTGGAGACGACGGAAGCCAAACGCGCCGCGCTGGAACAGCAGCTCAAGGGCGCCGAGGAGGAACTCGCGGTCGCCAAGGACATGGTGCGCGACGCCGAAACGCTGCAGCAGGCCGCCGAGACCAAAGCTGCCGCTGCCGCCCTCGCGCAGGAGAAAGCCGAAGCGGCGCAGCAAGTGGCCGAGGCGCGAGCGTCCAAGACGGTAGAGCTGTGCGTCGAAGCGTCGAGACTTGCGGCCGCCGAGCTGTCGTCCAGCCAAGTGCTGCTGACGGAGCTGCAGCAGCGCAACGAAGCCCTATCGCAAGGGTATGTCAACATGGCGGAGCGCCTCGAGGAGATCAAATCTCGCGCCGGATTGCGCGGCTACAAACGCCGTGCGAACGAATTTCACCACCACCGAGCGCAAACCGCGATTCGAGCCGCCGAACACGACGCCGCCGAGCGAATCGCCGCCGCTAACGCCGTGCAAGACGCGGCCGTTCGCAAAGCGGAGGCGCTCGCCCAGCAGCTGCGGACGCTGAGTGGCGAATACGAGGCGGCTAAGCGTGCGCACGCGGATGAGGTCAAGAGCCTCGCTGATCACACGAAAGCAGTGCAGGAAGCTTTCGAGGCGCTGCTTGCCGACTTTGATCGGCTGCGCGCGGACTACCTCAAGGCGGCGGGCAATCACGCCGCGGCGGGAGGGGCGTCCACTCGTGGAGGAGGAGGGGGCCTTGCGGGCAGCATGATGAGCGGCGCAGTCGCCATCGGGGGCAGCAAGGAGCTCGCCGACCGACAGCGATACAGCTTCGAGACACTGCTGCCACACCGGGCGGCGGAGCAAACACTTCTGCAAGTGCTCTCGCAGGTCATCGAGTTATCCCGTCGGCCTCTGAGCGTCGAAATCTTGCTTGCGCCTCCTCCCGGTGCGCCACCGAAGACCTCGGCTCCCGTGCCACCCACCACGACGGAGGACGTCGTCGCCCCTAGCAGCAGCGGAGCGGTAGTGACGGACGACGACATTCAATTGCAAGCCGCGTCCACGGCGGCGGCCGCCACGAAGCGACTTTCCGCCTTTGTGCAGCAGCTCCTCGGCGTCCTCGGGGTCGTTACCGGCGTTGAGGGAGCCCTCCAGTCAAAGTTGCAGCAGCACGCCACGGCCAAAGCGGCTCAGAAAGCGACCGCCGGAAAGTCGACGAGTCTCACAAGGGCCTCCGCCGCAGCCCCGCCGCCCACTCCCGCCAGTCTCAGCGACGTGCACGCCGCGATTACCTCCAGCACGGACCTTGCGGCCGCCGGCCTCGCGCTGCGCCGTCAGGGCGCAGCCGCCGCGTGGGAGATCCTGAGGGAATGCGCAAAGACCGACGCTTTCCTGTGCAGCGCGGTGCGCGATCTCCGCGATATCTTCGCCACCGCCACGTTGATCCGAACCGCCGATGCCGACGAGGCGCCACCTGTTAGTCCACTCGCGGACGTCCTGTCTCAGGAACCCGCCAAGCTGCAGTCGGCTCCCGCACTGCGGCAATCGACGAGCAGCGCCGCACTTACCCTCCTGCCGGCGCCTGCTGCGCGCGACGGGCAACCGGCCCCCTCCTCGAAGGACACGCCGAACACAATGACGTTGGAAGAGGCGCGTCGCTCCGCGGTGCGCGACGTTCTCGGCGCCGACGGTCTTTGTCAGTCGATGGGCCCCACCAGTCGGGGCGCCAAGAGGGACTCATCTCCTGCTGGCAGCTTCCGCTCTGCCGCGGCGACGTCGTCAATGCCACTGGCGAAGGACGAGTCGCAGTACGTCGATGTCCTGTCCGGCGCGCCACGAGG
>ERZ1292633.1089-Hain-H41-02um-R1-1089-length-29838-cov-6_pt1 | contig 29838 bp, 24 predicted proteins | sample MGYA00564406_ERZ1292633 | MGnify/ENA primary metagenome ERZ1292633 (study PRJEB36523, sample SAMEA6512639) | groundwater metagenome | collected 2019-01-08 | study: AquaDiva: Metagenomics assemblies of 32 groundwater samples
CCCGAAGATCAACAAGCCCCGGCGCGCAGTTCATGCGTGAGATTCGCCGCGCGACGAAATCGAACGACCCTGTCAGCCAAGCGGGATGGTCGGCGGGCCGATCTCGAAAATCGACTGGGTTTTCAGGAGCGTTTGTTCCTCGGGGAACGCGTGGAACGCATGGATGTGCAGTTCGTGATCGCGGGCGTCGAAGTCGATGAACGAAAACGGGGCCAAGCCGCCCTGCGCCTGATCATCGAAAGAAACGAACATGCCGCGGTTTTGCGCGTAGTGGACGTAATCCCGGTGCGTGGCCGGGAAGAGCTGCGAGGTCATCCGTTCGACCTGCGTCGAAAGGATGTACTTCAATCCGTTGTCGAAGGACTGGGCGTGGTCGCGCTCGCCGCGGAAGCGGAACGAGGTCGCAATCCCGGTCTTGGGGAGGAGTTCGTTTTCCTCGGTAATCAGTTCGGTCAGAATCTGCTTGCCCGCCTGCACCGTAACGACGTGGGCGAGTGTGCAGACCCAGATTTCAGCCTGATAGCGGGCCTGTCGGATTCGCTTTACCCTGCTAATCTGAAAAAGTTCAGGGTGTACAGGCCGCTGATAAAGGCAGAAAAGAAGCTCTTCAACTCGTTGTTTGGTCTGTCCTCGTTCCACGCTATCCTCTGGTTACAAAAAAACCTCAGCTCACGTGGAACATTATACGGCTCGCCGGCCGCAATTCCACGAATTTATTGCTCGTTGCATAATTTCCTACGAATCGAAGGCGTGTCGTTGTAACCAATTGCCAAATATATGGTTACGGAACGTATATTCCGGGTCCGACCGATACAAACGGTCACGCCTTGGTAACGCGACACCGGATTCTATACGTAAGAGGACGTAACCGCGTTCGGCTGGGGTAGTGGCTTGTTGCCGTAGGCCACGCTCGCACTATAATGGCGCATTCGATGGTTAGACCCTGTCATATCGTGCTCCTCGCGTGCGTGCTGCCCGGAGCCGTATTGCCTTCATTTATTACTGCAAAACTTATTTCTCCCGTTGTTCAAACGAACGTTAGAACCGGGGCCAAGGCCGACAAGAAACACTCGTCCGTTCCTGTCGAACCGGCTCGTCAAACACCCGCGGATTCTCATCAATCAGCTCCCCATCCTGATCCGTCGGTACCAGGTCGCGGAGGCGACGGGCAGGGTTCGTATGCAGGCCTATCAGCGCTTCGTCCGACGGCGTCCGAAGCGCCGGGGCAGAGTGCGCGGGGTCATGTGCCCTGTCGTTTCTGCGGAAAGCCCGAGGGATTGCTTTTCGAATGGGTGTTAGGCCACACGCTCATGCCCGCGCGGCTTGGCCGAGTGGTCGCGGCGTCGCGATGTGTTGCGACGGGAATGGCATCGATCGCCCCCCAGGTTTTGGCGCATGGGCCTCCCGTGACGGCGTAGCGTTCACGCGTCTTTCGTTTCAACCCAGGCCAACGATAATTCGTTCGTAATCCGTGACGGAGGCCGCCGGCGTCGAAGCGACGAGCGGGCGGCGCATCCCATGGTGTCCAAGGGCGAGGGGCCTTGTTGCTCCTCTGCCGGAGATTGCTTCGATGAATGATCCCAATCGTCTGATGAAATGGCTGCTGGTCATCGCCTTGTTCGTCTTGTCGCTGGCGGTTCTTTATCCGCCGCAGCGCACGCTCAAGGGCGGCATCGACCTGGTGGGCGGTACGAGCCTGTTGTTCGAGATCGACACGTCGGGACTGGAATCCAAGGAGACGCGCGATCTCTCGACGCGGGTGATGCGCATCCTGAAGGATCGCGTGGACCCGAAGGGGCAGTTGAATCTCGAATGGCGTCCCGTGGGAAGCACGCGACTGGAGATTCGGCTGCCGAGGCCGCCCAAGGAAGCGCTGGAGCGGCGAGCGACGTACAACAAGACGCTTGATCAACTTCAGGCGAAGAACATCAAGCGTCGCGACGTGGAAGAGGCGTTGAGTGCGCCTACGGCGGGCCGGCCTGCGGCGATTGAATCGCTTCGGCGCGGGCACCCCGCGCGGGCGGAACTCCTGGCGAAACTGACGTTCGTTTATGACGAGCTGCAGAAGGTCAAGTCCGGCGGCGAGTCGGCGGCGGTTGATGCAGCGTCGAAGGCCTACGAGGACGCGATGTCCGCGTTCCTGGCGACGGATCTTCCGATCAACCGTCTGACCGACGTGCTGGCTCTTCCGTCGGGCGTGAATCGGATCGCGCAAATCGACAAGCTTCGAACGGAATACGCCGCCTACGACGGCGGGGAGATGACCGCCCCGGACGGAAAACTATTGAGCAAGGCGATCCAGGCGTATGACGCATGGGCGGCGAACAAGGCGGAGCTTGAGGATCCGTCCGATCTCAAGCGTCGTCTGAGAGGCGCGGGGGTGCTGGAGTTTCGCATTCTGGCGGAGCGCGATCGCGGTACGCCGACCCAGATCAGCGACCCGAACCCGCAACTGGCCCAGCCCATCGCCAAGTACACCGAGCAGCTATCGAAATACGGTCCGCGACCGAAGGCCGGTGATCGCTATCGCTGGTTCCCGATCGAGGACCCGCTTCGTTTCACAGGCGCGGCCGACATGGAGAAATTCAAAATACAACTGGATAGTCCGGGCGGACCGATCATCGCGGAGTATGCGGGACGTTATTACGTGCTGATGCACGACGATTCCGAGAACAAGATGGTGAAGAGTTCGGGGCAGGTACGGTCGTGGGAGCTTCGGTCGGCGTATCCGGATCGCAATCCGATGACGGGCGAGAACGTCGTTTCGTTCACGCTCAACCCGATCGGCGGGCAGGTGTTCGGCGAGCTGACCGGCGCGAATGTCGGGCGGCAACTCTGCATCCTGCTGGATCAGCAGGCGGTTTCGCACGCGACGATTCGCGAGCGCATCACCGAGCACTGTCAGATCAGCGGTCGCTTTTCACCGGAGCGAGTCGGCGAGTTGGTCGGCGTTCTGGAGGCGGGTTCGCTTCCAGCGCGCCTGAAGGATACCCCGCTGAGCGAGGAGACGATCGGTCCGAGTCTGGGGGAGACGAATCGGCGTCATGGTTTGCAAGCGTCGATGTTGGGCACCGGACTGGTCGTCTTGTTCGTGCTCTTCTACTACGGTATCGCGGGCGGCGGCATCGCCAACATGGCGCTGGCGCTCAACGTGCTGATCACCCTCGCGGCCATGGCGATGATGCAGGCGACCTTCACCCTGCCGGGCATCGCCGGGGTGATCCTGTCGGTGGGTATGGCGGTGGACGCCAACGTGCTTATTTTCGAGCGTATTCGGGAAGAGCGAGCCCGTGGGGTCGTTTTTCGCAAGGCGCTAAATGCGGGTTACGACAGGGCTTTCTCGGCGATTTTCGATTCAAATCTGTGTACGTTGATCTCCTGCATCATCCTCGGGGCGGTGGCGAGCGAGGAGGTGAAGGGTTTTGCGATCACGTTGGGCATCGGTCTTGCGACGAGCATGTTCACCGCCCTGTTCTGCACACGGCTGGCGTTCAATACCTTAATCGCCAAGGGATGGCTCGACGATTTGCACATGCGCCGGCTGATGGGGATTCCGAAGATCGACTGGGTCGGATTACGCCGCATCTTCCTGCCGATGTCGGGCGTGGCGGTGTCGCTGGGCCTGATCGTGTTCCTCTATACCGCCGTAGCCCATCCGGAGAGCCTGTTCGACATCGAGTTTCTCGGAGGAACGAGCATTCAGATTGATCTGAAGCCGAACGTAGCGATGTCCGACGAGCAAATCCGTGACGCGGTTACCTCCACGGAACCGGGAGAGGGGCGCTCGGCCGTGCAATGGCTGACCTGGGCGGCGGATCAACTGCAGCGGGCGACCGTGAGTTCGGGAGAGCTGCCGGGGCAGTTCGTGATGAGCAGCCCGGAACTTTCGGGCGACGAGCTTTCGGTTCTCATGCGGGCGGCACTCGACCCGGTGCTGGAGCGTGACGGGGTCAAGGCCTCCCGGTCGACGGCGACGTTTGCGGTCCGGTCCAGCCTGCTGACGCCGGATACATTCAAAGACGCCGTTCGAAAAGCGGCGGATGCCGCCCGTGGGGCCGCCACTCGGTTGCGCGGGGCGCGCGTCCAAAGCGTGGGCGAGCGGACGGCGGGCAGTACGTACCATCTGTCGTACGAGCTGGTCACGGTGGAGACGAACCGCCCATTGGTTCAACAGGCGATCCTGGAGACGTTGGGCGACAAGCTGTCAATCCAGCGGGGGTTGCGGTTTACCACGGTGCGAGATGCGGAACTGATGAACGAACCGTTCTTTGTGGTGGAGGCCGACGATCATTACCTTTCCGAGGTGATTACCACCGACGCTCCATTCGACGTTCGGCGGTTTGGGGGCGGTGTCGTAGTCGAGACCATTCTGGATGACACCGAGGCGGCCATCACGGTGGAGGAGTTCGAGTCGCGACTACGCGAAGTCGGGTTAACGCCGGAGTTCGAACAGTTTCGCACGCGCGAGACGGGAGTGTTTCCGCTGGGAGCGTCACAGGCGCGGAGCGACGGCAAGTCGGGGTACAAGCACTTCGCGGTGTGCGCGGTGGATGAGTCGCTACTCTATGATGACGATTCGGTGCAATGGACGGAGGTTGTAGCCCCGAGCGTTCTTCATCAGGTGGAGGCGGCGCTGGGCATCGAGAAGTCGTTCACCAAGGTCGTGCAATTCGCCCCGCAGATTGCGGGACAGACGCGAAACCGGGCGTTGTTCGCGATGATTCTGGCCATGGGAGCGATCGCCGCCTACGTCTGGATGCGGTTCGGAAATCGCGATTTCGGGTTTGCCTGCCTTGTGGCGTTGTTCCACGACGTGTCAATCACCCTGGGGCTCATCGGCATCAGCCATTACGTGTTCGACACCTCCCTGGCGAAGCTGCTTTTGGTGAGCGACTTCAAGGTGGACTTGTCGATGGTGGCGGCGATCCTGACAGTCATCGGATACAGTCTGAACGACACCATCGTGGTGTTCGACCGGATCCGCGAGAACAAGGGTCGGACCGGATCGCTTTCGGCGGCTCTGATCAACGACAGTATTAACCAGACGATGTCGAGGACGATACTCACGTCGTTGACCGTCTTCTTTGTGGTGTTTGTGTTGTACGTGTTCGGCGGGGACGGAGTGCACGGATTCAGCGTGGCCATGGTGGTCGGCGTCATCTCGGGATCATACAGTACGGTGGGGATCGCGGTCCCGCTCGTCTACAAGCCGCGCATCCTCTACAACATCAGCATTGCGATCGCGTCGCTTGGATTCATCGGGTTGGTGTTGCTGGTGGTGTCCAACACGACGGCACTGTTGGTTCTGATCGGTTTGATCGTTGCGGGGGGCGCAGCGGCGATGGTTCGTACCGGTCGACATGACCGGGAACTATACGCGGGTCAGCCCGCCCGCGCGTGAGGACCGCCGCGGCGAGCGGAATTGAATGGACGGGTCCGTGACAGTTTCGGCGGCTCTGTGCCTGCACGGCGTCGCCGCGCCATTCAGAACCCGGAGCGGACGGGCCGATCGACGGCCCCTCCCTCCCGGTCGGGGTTCTGACGGTCCCGCCGGATCGACGGCCCCTCCCTCCCGGTCGGGGTTCTGACGGTCCCGCCGGAACTGTCACGGACCCAGAATGGACGGCCGACGACGAAAATCCTTGACCTGTGGTTCCCGGCGGATTACACTCGGACACGCAACAGGCGCGACGTCAATCCTTACGCACGAATGATGAAAAGCGTCGTGCGATAGTGGTGATCTTTGGCCGCGCGGGAGTCATCGGAAAGGCCGTTCGCACGTTCGACAAGGCAAGGTGCGTGCGAGCTTGCCAAGAACATTCCACTCAATCTGCGTCAGGTAAGAAGGAGTCTGCGATGCGCACGGATGTCAAGCTCGGAGTTGTTTTCGCGTTGATGCTGGTCCTGGGGGCCGGTGGGTACTTCATGTTCCGTGGCGACGGGCAGGCGCCGATCCCGTTGGCCGATGCCGCGCCCAACACACCGAATGCGGCGCAGAAGCCGCCGTTGAGCAAGCCCAAACCGGGGACGCCGGCGGCTGCGCATTTGACCCAGGGAAACGGACCTGCCAAAGAGACCGGGACGGCTGCCAAGCTGACGCCCAACACACCGATTCGTCAGCCTCGATCGACGGTCGCACTAGGTCCGAACGGCCAGCCGGCGACATCGCCGCCGGCAGCCGGCCCGACGCCGACGAGTCCGCCCGATCGTCCGGTTGTTCAGCCGAGCACTCCGAGGGCGGCTTCGTCGGAAGCGGCGACCTCGCCGACGCCCGGCAGGGCGACGCCGACGCCGGCTGCGAATTCACCGGGTGCGACGGAACGTGCGGGAGCGCCGGCATCGGGGACGGACGTTGGTTTGGTCGCGATGAACGATCCGACGAAGACGGGAACCCCGGCCGCGGATTCCGCGCGTGGCAGCGGGCTTACGCCGCTGACCAGTTCGCCCTCGGGAGCGGGAAGTGCGCCGGCGATCCCGCCGGCTGCAAACAATACGCCGTCGGTCGCCAAGCCTGAGACTTCGGCGAGCAAGTCCGCGCCGACCGGGACGTCTCCGGTCTCATCGCCGTCGGCCTCCGAACGAAGGGTCGGCGCCGCAGCGGACTCCTCGAGCGCGGCGGTGGACACGCATCGCGTGCAACCCGGTGACACGTTGTCGTCACTGGCCCAGACGTATTACGGCGATTCGAAGTACGCGAAGGTCCTCGCCGATGCGAATCCGGAACTCGGCAATCCCAACGCGTTGCGTCTGGGTACGGCGATTAAAGTTCCGGCGCTGTCCGCGGATGCCAACGCTCGGGTCGCCGGTCCGTCGCGGACGGACAAACCCGCGACCGACGCGCCGGCTCGCGCGCCCGATGGAAAGCGCTACTATACGGTCAAGTCCGGCGATAGCTTCTACAACATCGCGAAGGCGCAACTTGGAAACGCGGCGCGTTGGAAAGAGCTGCTCTCGTTGAACAGTGCTTTGGTACACGGCGATCCGACGTCGCTCCAGCCCGGCCAGAAACTTGTGCTGCCCGAATCGTAAGCGGATGCCGCCCGCGCTCAGCAGCCTGTTGAAAAACACCGAGTGCTCGTGTTTCCATGTAGCGCCACCCCTCGTGGGTGGCGCAGAATGCATACGTCGTCGCCCACAAGGGGCGACGCTACAGTTTTTCAACGGGCTAGATGCCGGAGCGTGCGTGACCTGAGCGGCGGGATTCTCTTCGTCGTTAGGTTCGCCATTAGCGGACGTTCACATCTGGAAGCTGAGTCATCCGTCGGAATCTCGAAACTTGCGGATCGTGCGATCGGCACGAGGCCGGTCGGTTTGGCGCGACTGTAGCGGTTGGGCACAGTCGAACGACCGGCCTGCCGATAAAACTCTGCATGGCAAAGTCGGGAGGATCGCGGTGCCTTAGTCCGCGGTGTGCGAAGAAGCGGCGCGGGCGTCCGCGACCGCAGCGCGAATTCGGTCCGGGGGTGTAGGTGGAACGCATGGTTTCGCAGAAAAAAGTGCTGACGACGGGCGAGGTGGCGAGGATTTGCAGCGTCGCGCCGCGGACGGTCTCCAAATGGTTCGACTCCGGGCAGTTGCGCGGCTATCGCATTCCGGGCAGCAAGGACCGGCGGATACCGGTCGAACAGCTCGTGCGTTTCATGCAGGCCCACGGGATTCCGCTGAACGGTTTGGAGAGCGGGCGGACGCGGCTTCTGGTGCTGGACGGCGATCTTGCGTTTTGCGAGAGCCTGCGGGATGCGCTGTTGCGCGACGGCGGCTTCGACGTGTCGACGGCGACGACGGCGTTGGAGGCGGGGGCGGCTGCGGCGGAGCTCAAGCCGCACGTGGTCGTCGTGGACGTGACGCTCGCGGATGTGACGCCGAAGGGGATGATCCGATTCACCAGAGGGCTTTCGCAGGCGCCGTCGCCGTGCCTGATCGGGATGGGTCGAGGGCTGAGCGAGGCCCAGGGGCAGGCGCTCTTGCAGGAGGGGTTCGAGGGTTATCTCAGCAAGCCGTTCGACGCGCGGTCGCTGATTCGAATCATCGAGGCGAAGGTGTCGGCCGTCTCCGGCCCGGCGCCGATCGAACACAACTGACACGCCGTCCGCCCGCGCATGGGGGACTCACGGAGGGGGTGGAGAGCTACACGACGAAACGACCCCTCGTACCCAGCGGCGCGAAGGCCGACGCCATCAGACCTTGGCCTTGAAACTCATGGCCGATGTATTTCACGTAGACGAATTGCCACCCGTAATCGAACTTGATGCGATTCAGTTCCAAATCCGGCGACGCCGCGGCGGGCTCCACGAACGCGTCGAGAAACGTGGGAGCATCGTGAACACGGAAGCAGTTTGCGAGCAACAAGGGCGCGCCCTCCCCAATGACTACACCAGCTTTTGAGCAATCTCCTCGTCGAGGATTTTGCGGACGGCCAGCGCAACGATGACTTTGCCCCCGCCTTCGCAAAACGGGCTGATCTTGGTCATCTGAGACAACAAAGCAGTCGCAATCCTCTCAAACTGTCTCCGGCTTGGCGATCCACGTCTCGCGGAGCTCCTGAAACCGAGTGATTCGCCCACCGATTTTTTGAATTTCCTTCGGATAGAATTGGAGCATAATGTCACACAATTCAAGCATCCAACGCTTGCGAGAATACTGTGGATTAATCGTGATGACGTTTGAGTTTGCGATTTGAATCTGGCCCCAGCCTAGCGCCCCGACCGTCAGGCAGTCCCAACCTAGGTACTCGATTGGCACAAACGTGACGTTAGAAACCATCGCGCGTGTACGATCGATTGAGTAGCTCACCATCAGTACGACGAAATAGTTGGCGTCATCTTCATAAAAGCGAGCCAGGCGATCTACTTGACGTGAGGTTCGGCATATTGAACTTCGTATCGGTGCGATGCGTCTTCACGTCAACGACGCAGTAACATCCGTTTGTGTCCGTAAAGGCGATGTCCGCCATGGCCCGCCGAGCGAAATCGGATGAGCAGTCGCGACAGAGATCATCGCCCAGAATGGACTGAAATGAGGCAGACAATACTTGCTGAATCGCGTCACCGACTGCGCGCGGACTTGACGCGGTGCGCACGGAGAGAAAGTCATCCTGGGAGTTCAAAAACGTCACGATACGTTGCTGGACGGCAACGTAAGCGTCTCCATGAAATACCTTGCTCGGGCGCGGCATCAGTCGGCCTCACGGCTCTGATTGAAACTGAACAAAGGAGCATCCGTTTTCCCGTTCGCCAGATCGTTGCGAGTGCGGACTGCCCCGCCTCTGAGTCGTTGCGCCAACGTGTTGCGTTCCCAAAACACGCCGGCGGAATACCCTTGTATCTCCTTGTTTTTCTCCGCGAGGCGCAGGCGTTTCAGCGCCAAGAGACAGTATTGTTCGTCAATCTCGACCGCGATGAAGTGTCTTCCCAGCTTTCTGGCGACAACGGCAGTGGTTCCCGACCCGAGGAACGGGTCAAGAATTACTGCTCGCTCGTCCGTGCTTGCGAGAATCAACTTGGCCAGGAGCTTTTCGGGTTTCTGGGTGGGATGATCCGTATTCTCCGGCATCGACCAGAATGGGACTGTAATGTCCGTCCAGAGGTTGGACGGAAATGTAGCCCGAAAACGCCCGTCGTCGGTTGCTACCCAATCTTTGGGGCAACCGTCGCTATGCGTGTATGGCGCCACGACTGTACGCTGAAGCCGCACCGCCTCCGCGTGGAATATGTACTCGTCGGATACGCTTGCGAACCAAATGTCCTCCGAGCAGTTTTTCCAGTTGGAAAGAGCGCCTCTACCTTTCTCGCGTTCCCAGGTAATCCTGTTTCGGACGACAAAGTACCGCTCGAGAACCCGTTGGATAGCCGTTGACGAGCGCCAATCGCCGCAAACGTATAAGGATGCCGATGGCTTGAGAACTCGACGAAGTCCGGGGATCCAACTTTCCAGCCATAGTTCGTATTCGTCGCTCGACATGGCTACGAACTTGCGACCGTTGAAAGTCTTCGTGAGATTGTACGGCGGATCGGCGAAGAGAAGATCAACGCTGGCGGGCGGTAACCAGTCAAGAATACGAAACAAGTCATCGTGAATCACAGAGTCGATGACGTCTTGCGTCGTCACCGGTCCCGCCAAACGATGGAGCTGACGGCGATATTCCCACGTCTCCTCCGCTGTTACTTCTAATGTCCTGTTCCTTGGCGCTCGTTTCATAGGAAGAACCTCCGGTTCGATCGTCCGCTCAAGAGTTCGACGCATCGCGGGCGCATGTAGTCGATGTAGGCGCGGGTGGATTCGTGGCAGTTCTCGAAGGGGGCCTCAAACCCGTTCCCTGACGGTCGCGGCTCGGATAAACCGCCCCAGAAGACCTCGTAGTTGCGGTTGCTGTTGAACGGCGGGTCGATGTAGATCAGGTCCACGCAGCCGTCGGGCAGCTTGCGAAGCTGGTCGGGATTGTCGCCGCAATAAACGATGCGGGTATCGACGAGCGACGACGGGCGTCCGGCGGGCGCGGGACTGCGCGTGAGAACGGCGGCTTCGGACATTCGGGCTCCTTTCCGCATTGAGGGGATGCTGCTCGGCCCTTTACGCACGCTCGGCTTTGTCGGCAGACGCTTGCGTTTCTTCGCCATGAGGAGAGCATACCGAACATCGGGCGAACCTGTCAACGCCGACCAGTTGCCGGTCGACCACTTGCACCTACCGGACAAAAAAGAGGTCCGGCTGCCCGACGACGCCCGACTGCCGCTTGGCCTCGGGGACCTTCGGCGACGTCACGAACGCTCGGGCCTTGGCGAGGTCGTGGACCTCAAAGAGCATGAACACTTCGTTGGGATCGTCGATGTTTCGCCACACGTGTTGCACATGCAGTCCGGCCTCGCGCTGGGCCTGGGCGTGCGAATCGAACACCGGCTTCCATTGATCGAAATCGGCGACCTTGTTTCGGCAGATCAGGTACGTCATGGCGCTTTCTCCTTCGGAACTGTGGTTATACTTACCTGGTGCATCGAGATGCACACTACCGGCTACCGTCCTGACGCCGCCCGTCGCTCGCGCTCCGGGTTCGGATTGCGCCGGGGACAAGCCCCGGCGCTACACCTGTCGCTTACGCTCCCGGCTCTGATTGCCACGCCATCGTTGCGCCGCCCACGAGGGGCGACGCTACGTTCGCCGGAGAACGGCGCGGAGTTCGTCGATGCGGAGGGCGAATGCGGCGAGGCCGTACATCGCCACGCCGGTGACAAGGAGTGACACCAGACGAACGGTCTTATGCCAGTGCAGCCATTCGCCGCCGATCTTCACCGCCAGCAGCGCGAGGGCCATCGCCGCCGCCGCCAGCGCCATCCGGCCCACGCCTCCGCCGATCCGCAGCCACGGAATCTCGGGAAACGGCTTGCGAAGCCTCACCGCCAACCACACCACCTGAATCGTCGCGCAGACGGAAGTGGAAAGCGCCAGGCCTCGTTCCTCCATGACGAAGACGAGCACGAGGTTTCCAGCAAGGTTGAGCGCCACCATGATCGCCGCGATGCGGGCCGGCGTGCGGCTGTCGTGCAGGGCGTAAAACGCACGGATGACGACGTGCTGCAGAAAATAGGCCGGGATGCCGAGAGCGTAGTACACCAGCGTGGGGGCGACGCGGGCCGTGCTCGATGCGTCGAACTCGCCGCCGTGCTGATAGAGCGTGGCGACGAGCGGCGTGGCGATGAACGCCAGCCCCACGGCCGACGGTAGCGCGATGAACTGCCCGGTGCGCACGCCGCGCTCGAAAACCTCACCCATGCCGAGGCGGTCGCCGGCGGCGTACTTCGCGGAGAGCACGGGAAAGATCGCCGTCGCCAGCGAAATCCCGAAGACGCCGAGCGGGAGCTGGTAGAGGAATTGGGCGTAGCCCAGGACGGCTGTTCCGACCCGCTCGCCGTGCTCGTCGATGACGAAAAGATACGCGATCAGGCTATCCATCAGCGTGTTGATCTGCACGGCCGACAATCCGAGCGCCATCGGGGCCATCAGTGCGAAGACGGCGCGGAGCTGCGGATCGCGCCACGTCCCGCCGAAAAGCGGAAAGAAGCCCGCCAACTGAAGCGCGACGCCGGTCGCGAACAGTTGGATCACTCCGGCGATCAACACGCTCCAACACTGCAATTGCATCAGCGGCCCGTCGTCCAGGCCAAGTCCGCGCGCCCCGCCGACCAGCGCGATAATCATCACGACGTTGAGGATCGTCGGAGCGGCCGCGGGCACGCCGAAGTGCCCGCGCACGTTCAGCACGCCGCTGGCCACCGCCGAGGTGCAGATCAAGACCATGTAGGGCATCATCAATCCGGTGAGCTGGAGCGCGGGGTCGTCGTGCGCGAATCGCCACATGCCGATGGCCAACTCGATCGCAATGACCGCAGTGCACAGACCGGCGAAAAGGATCGTCAGCAGCGTACCGACGAACCGCCGCGACGATTCCTCGCCGCGTTCCTGAATGCTCCTGGTAAGGACGGGGATCATCGCCGACGACAGAGCGCCCTCGCCGAAGAGTCGGCGGGCGAGATTGGGCGCTTGAAATGCGATCCGAAAAGCGGAGAGCAGTTCGCCGGTGCCGAAGTAGTAGCTGAAGATGTACTCGCGCAACAGACCGAGAAGTCGGGAAACAAGCGTAAGGGCGGCGATCAGCCAGGCGGCGCCCATGAATCGGCCGGACGACCTCATCGGCGGAAAGGTAGGTCCCGCCGCCCGGCGTGACAAGACGAGGGTTTGATTGGCGCGAATCCTGTGATATGGTGGCGGTCGGAGTGCTGCGAAAGGCGACGGGCCCAGACGGGCTTGCGTATCGCCTTCGCGGCTGGTGTTTTCCGAGCGGCGATTTATAATCCGTTTCGGAAAGGCCCGTTATCTTCGGAGAGTTTGCGATGGCTCATATTGTTGCCGACCCGTGCGTGAAATGTAAATACACGGATTGCGTGGCCGTTTGTCCGGTCGATTGTTTTCACGAGGGCGTCAACCTGCTGGTGATCGACCCGGAGGTCTGCATCGATTGCGGCCTGTGCCCGCCGGAGTGCCCGACGAGCGCGATCTTCGCCGAGGAGGACTTGCCTGAGAAGTGGAACGCGTACATCGAGATCAACAAGAAGTACTCGCCGCTCTGGCCCGTCATCGACTCGCAGAAGGAACCGCTTCCCGGCGCCGACGGGGCCGCCAAAGAAGAGAACAAGATTGACCAGATCGACCCGAATGCGTTCGTCGGTTGAGAACGCGTTCGTGCTCGGCGGCGAACTTCGCTTTTCCACCCGCCGGTCGACAAACGAGGCGCGCTTCCAGTTTCGTCATGGCTTGGCCGCATTGTACGCAATGAATGCGCCTTCGGGCGATCGTAGCCGCAGGAGAGTCGGCCCATCGTCATTTCCCGACGTGCGCGGCGATTCTCGATTCGGTGAAAGTGTCGCGGAGTGGCACGCGATCAAAAAACCCTGCAAATCAAGACAATTGCGAGCGCGTGGAAGCGAACCCCAGCGCACGGGAGTGGATGGGAATCGAACCCACCAGCAGCCGCGCAAACGACCGCTCAACGGCTTTGAAGGCCGCGGGACCCACCAGGCGTCCGGACACTCCCCCGGGGCATCCAGACTGTATCACGGGCAGGTGGCGAATCAACCAACGTGCGCGTCCGCCCGGCGCTCGAGCGCGCCGTTCGGGCTGTGTGTAGCGGCGGTTCACGCGATATGGGCCGCCGGGCTCACGATTCGTTCGAGGATTATCGTCCAACGACCCTCGGCGCCAGTCCGTATCGACTCGTGTCAGTTCGACGACACCGGCGAGAGGTTGTCGAGGAAGCCTTCGAGCTTTCGCGCCCGCACGGGGTGCTGCAGCTTGCGGATGGCCTTGGCCTCCACCTGCCGAACGCGCTCGCGCGTGACCTTGAAAATCTTGCCGACCTCTTCGAGCGTATACGTATACCCGTCGCCGATGCCGTAGCGGAGCTTGATGATCTCGCGCTCGCGGTAGGTCAGCGTCTTGAGCACTTCTTCGACGCGGTCCTTGAGCATCTCGCCGCCCGCGGTGCCCACCGGCGACTCGACCGAATCGTCCTCGATGAAATCGCCGAAATACGAATCCTCGCTCTCGCCGACCGGACGATCCAGCGAAATCGGGTGCCGCGAAATCTTGAGCACGCGGCGGCATTCGCCGAGTGGCATCTTCGCCCGCCTAGCGATTTCCTCGATGGTCGGCTCGCGGCCGAGCTCCTGGAGCAGTTCCTTGCTGATATTCCGCAGCCGGCTCATGGTTTCGATCATGTGCACGGGGATGCGGATGGTCCGGGCGTGATCGGCGATCGCCCGCGTGATCGCCTGCCGAATCCACCACGTCGCATAGGTGCTGAACTTGTAGCCGCGTTTGTATTCGTACTTGTCCACCGCGCGCATCAGGCCGGTGTTGCCTTCCTGAATGATGTCGAGGAAGGAAAGCCCGCGGTTGCGATACTTCTTCGCGATGCTGACGACCAGACGCAAGTTGCCGCCCGACAGATTGCGCTTTCCGTCCTCGTATTCACCAAACACACGCTGGATGCTCGTCAGACGCTTGACCAGCGCCGGCGACCGCTCCAGGCAGAGCGATTCGATGCCGGCCAGTTCCTCTTTCATCGCCTGGAACTCGTCCTCGGGAATCGTGCGGCGCTTTTCCTGGGCGGCGATGCGCTTCTCGAGCTCGGTCATCTTGCGGTACAGGCCGCGGAGTTTCTTCATCAGCGGCTGGATTCGGCTCGTGCGAAGCGAAAGCTCTTCCAGGAGCTTGGAGAACTTTCGCCGGCGGTCGCGCATTTCCTGTTCGATCTTCTTGCGCGTGGCGGCTGCGAGACGCAGAGGTTGAAGTTGCTGCCACATCTCCTCGTTTTTCTTAAGCAGCGCCCGAACCGTCACAAGGTTCACCGGAATCCGCGTGCTGATCCGCGTCTTGGCCGCATGCTCCGACGTGGAAATCTTCATCGTCCGGTCGAACGGCAGGGTGCCGTCGTGGACCTGCTGAAGAATCTCGACCGCCAGTCCCGCACAGTAGTCGCTTTCGAGGACTTTCTGCCGAAAGGCCATCCGGGTCAGTTCGATTTTCTTGGCGAGTCGGATTTCTTCTTCGCGCGTGAGAAGCGGAATTTCGCCCATCTGGGTGAGATACATCCGCACCGGATCGTCGATGCGCTTCGCGCCGACGTCCTGGACCAGCTCCACGACGTCGATGTCCGCGTCGGCGTCGGCGTCGTCGCCGTCGGCGACAACGGGCGTCCGCTGAACCTCTCGTGTCGCGCGGGCGCCGGACCCTTCGCGCTTGGGCGCGGGCGCCGCTTTTCGCCGGGCTTCGTACCGGCCCGCATCCGCCTCATCGAGCGTTTCAATACCGGCCTCTTCCAGACGGAGTAGGATCAACTCGAGTTGGTTCGGGTCGACGGCTTCGTCCGGGAGAATCGTGTTCATCTCCTCCCACGTGACGAAGCCCCGCTTCCGTCCGAGTTCCATCAACTCGTTCACGGCCGTCTGAATCGGGTCTTTCACTTCCACCATTGTGTCGCTCATGTTGACTCCGTCGTCGCCGTGCTCGTATTCGTTGCCCCATCCACCGCCGTCGTCGGTCCCGGAATCGGCGCTTCCGCCGCGCGGCGGATCATCCGTCGAGGACCGAAGTGACGATGCAGCCGCGATCCATCCACAAAGGTCGCCAGATCGTCATCGGCGACCGCACGTTCATCTCCCCTTTGGGCGTCAAGCAGGTTGTGCCGAGCCCTTTCCAATCCCTCGCCCTGTGCGGCCTGCCGGATGCGCTCCAGCGCCAGCCGGAGCGTGGCCTCGTAGTTGCCGCGAGCATCGCCGCGGGTGGCCAATTCCGCGATACGTTCGGCATCCGCCGAATCGCTGGAACGGGCCAGCACGTCCGATGCGCGAAACTCGCCGAACTCGCGCGCCGCTTCAAACATCCAGCCGGCGATCCGGCGGTCGCGTTCGTCCGCGATCCGCGCGGGGTCAGGCCGATCGTCAAACACTCCGATCAGACCCGGCTCGTTCAACAAAACTTCCAGCACGACCACCCACGCCGCCTGTTCGGCATCGCGCGGGGGTCCGGGTTGCGCCGATGCCGTCTTTTCAGGTCCGCCCGACGACGCCGATCGCCGCGTCGATTGCGTCGCGACCATCAGGCGCCCCACTTCGTCCCGGTCCATTCGCAACAGATGTGCGACTTGATTGACCAGCAGCCCCTTTTGGATCGCGTCGAGCGCCTCGGCGCCTGCGGCCTCGGAAACAACGCGAACGAAATCAAGAATCGCCTCGCGCCGCCGGGCGTCGGAAGTGTCCGCATTGAAGCGCGCCACCGTCTGACGCCACGTGAATTCTAGCGCGTTAACCGCCTCGTTCAATACGTCCGAGAACCGCGCCGCGGAGGCCGGACCGGTAAGAAACTCGCCGGGATCCTTGCCTTCCGGAACGCGCGCTAATCGCACCGTCACGGACCTCGGGAGGGCCACGCGAATCGCACGATCAGCGGCCTCGATCCCCGCCTTGTCCGAATCAAAAACAAATATCACTTCGGTGCAGTAGCGGCGGAGCAAGTCAACCTGCGACTCGGTCAGCGCCGTTCCCAGGGTTGCGACCGTCTCGGTAAAGCCTGCCTGGTGACAGGCCATGCAGTCGGTGTAGCCCTCAACGACGATCGCTCGCCCGCGATCGACCATCGACTGCCGCGCCAGATCCACCCCGTACAGCCCGCGCCCCTTGTCGAACAACGCGTTCTGTTTCGTGTTCAGGTACTTGGCCCGATCGTCCACCAGAGTACGTCCGCCGAATCCGATCACCCGTCCCGTCGCGTCACGGATCGGAAACATCACGCGATTGCGGAACGTTTCATAGAAACGACCCTGTTCGTTACGACGGATGAGATCGGCGGCCTCAAGAACCGGCGCACTCAATCCCGCGTCGGCCGCCACGGAACGAAGCGACGGCCCGTTGTCGGCAGCCAGTCCCACGCCGAAGCGATCGAGCGTCGCCTCGTGAAAGCCGCGCCCGCGAAGATAATCCCTCGCGGCGGATCCGATCATCACAGTTGCAAGGTTCGATCGAAAAAACCCCATCGCCCACGCGCAAGCCGCGGCAATGTCCACCCGGCTGACGCTTTCGACGCCGTCGGCCGTTGAAGCCCGGCTTGCCGGTTCGTCGAGTGCGACACCGGCCCGATCCGCGAGCATGCGCATCGCTTCCATGAAGGTGATGTTTTCGCGGAATTGGACGAACGAGAAAACGTCGCCGCCCTTTCCGCAGCCGAAACACTTGAACACGCCGATGTCGGGCGAAACCGTGAAGGAAGGCGTCTTTTCGGAGTGAAACGGGCATAACCCAACCCATCGCTTGCCACTCCGCCGCAACGTAACGTGCTCACCGACCAGCGTGTGCAGGTCAATGCGTTCGAGAATCTGCCGTTTTTTCAGCTCGAAGTTTTGCAAGGGGAGAGCACTACGCAATAATGGTCGAAACGCCACCCGCTCGGACGCCACGGACGGAATCAGCCCGCAACTTCACTCTAAAAGACACACCGAATAAAATGTAGATACGTTTTAGGTCGACGAAACTCCCAGTGTCAGAAGTGTACACCGGTTTTCTCGGACTGTCAAATGTAACTACGCGTAATTCACGAGAGTTGTGCGGCGGGCGATCGTCATGCTTGCGGCGCAGGCGCGGCACGCTCTTTGTTGGCTGTGGGAAGTTCGATGGAGAGCGGCGGGCCGCCCACTGAATCAACGTCTTGCGTGGCGATCCGTGTAGCCAAGGAAGTTTAGGAAAACATCTTGCGTCAAGATCGGAACCGCGAGCGTCGTCGCCTGCGAGGCTGTTCGCTCGTAGCGACCGGCGGGCGAGGTCCCGGTGTCGGCTGCACCCGCATTACCCCCGGCCTCTCCGCCTGTCGAAGTACCGGACGAACGCAGGGAACGCGGCTTGACGCCGAGCACCACGAAGTCGGTGAGCGGCGTCAACTCCGGGGTGATTGTTCCTCCCCAATTATTGATGAGGGCCTCGACGGTACCGGCCCCGTCCGAATCGATCGAGCCGTCGCGGTCGAGATCGAAGTCGCCGGCGACGACAAAGGTCAGCGGGCGATCCGGATCGTAAATAGGATTCGCGATTAAATCGCCCTCAAGAATGACCTCGTTCGGAGCGACTGCTTTGATTTTGCATTCCGCCGATGTTTCCGAAATCGACACCACTTCGATCTGAGCCTTGGCGCGGCCGTCCTCCGGAATGCCCGTCCGGGCCGCATAGACGGCAAATTTCAAGCCAAGCGTCAGCGCGTTTTTCCGTCCGAGGCTGATATAGACCGCGTCGTCGCCGGGAATGGCGGTGAGGATTTTGCCGTCCGGGCGGCGGGCGGTTGAGAGTCTCTCCGGACCGGGCAGCAGCCCCCCGAACTTGGTCTGGTAGGCCGCGAATCTTTTCTGGAAATCCGCGAGCTGTTGCTCTGCGGCAAGCCGCGTCTGACGTTCGCGGGTCAATTCCACGTCGTGCCGCTTCTGCGTATCATCGAACTCTTTTTTCAGGGATTCGATTTGTTTGTCGCGCTCGGAGCGATAACCAGCGCGGTCCGCCTCGGCCTGGGCAAGTCGTTCGCTCAACTCCCGCGATTGTTTGTCGAAGTCGCTCTTTCGGGCGGTATCGGCTTCGGCGAGCGTGTTGACCTGGGCCTCGAGCTGGGCTGATCGGTCCTCCGCCGTTTTTCGCAGCGCGTGTTCCGATTTGAAGACCTCATAAAGCCGGGTCAGCGCTTCGTGGTAGGAAACGTCGCTAAACGAATCCGCATTGGCGATCACACCGTCGGTCTTGATGGTCACGAGGATCTGATCGCGCTTGGTGCGCACGGCCGCTACGGCATCCGTTGCTTCGCCCGTCGCCAGTTGCGCCGTCGTGCCGCGAGCCTCCTCCAGCAAACCGACCACCGTCGGGCCCGCCTCGCTGGCATTCTTGGCCAGTTCGATCGACCGCTCCTGTTGGGCGTTGATCGTCTTGGCATAGGACGCCCGCAAGCGCACGTTTTCCTCGTGCAGCTTCTCCTGACCGGTGTAGAGGATCACCAGGAAGACGGTGGAGGTGAGCCACAGGCCCACAAAAACGATCATCCACACGGTGATTGAATTCAATCCTTCTCTTTTGGCCATGTAAAGGAACCTCCGTCATTCCGGTCAGTGAACGAAGTCCGACCGCTCGGGGCGGGACGAACGCGGGCCGCAACCCCGTGCGCCGCGCTCAAAGCGTGCGGACAGTCCCTGGGGTGCTGCGGTCGCAGGATTCTTGTGGAGTGCGGCGGATGTGTCAAGGATGGGTCGCCGACCATCTGCTGTCGGAACGATTGGCCGGGGGGCGCATCTCATTGGGGGGCCTCGCTCGCCGATTGTACGCGGCGGCGACAATTGGTAGAATCCACGTTGGCGCGCCGCTTTCCGGGCCGCTTCCGGCGAGCGGCGCACCGACCGGGAGAACGTCCATGCCCGGATTGGCCTTTCTTCGCGTCACGTCAAGTGGGGTCGCACGAGCTGCGGCCTGCTGGGTGATCGTTGCAATCCTGGCCCGCCCGACTGAATCCGCGCTCGGCGAGGGTCAACCCTATCTCGTCAAGGACATCAACCCCGGCTGGATGGGTTCGTCGCCTACTTCCATGACCAAGGTCGGCGATCGGCTCTTCTTCAGCGCCGACGACGGCGTTCACGGGCGGGAGCCGTGGATCGGCGATTGTCTTGGAGCACCCCGCAGCGGGGGTGGGGGCTCTTGTAGCCTTTACAACGGGGTCAGTTTTTTGTATCAGGGTTCCATCGCTCCGGCTGTCCTGAACCTGAATGGGAAAGGCACAAGCCGATGACGAACGGAATTCGTACGATCGCAGTAGCAATTCTGGTCGGCCTCGCAGCGCCGGAGTTTGGCGGACAAGCCGTCCCCGCCGGGCGACTTCCCACTCTGACCTACAACATCATCGACCTGGGCACCCTCGGTGGGTTTAGCAGCGTGGCCCTGGGCGTCAACGACAAGGGTCAGGTGGTGGGCAGCGCCGATACAACACAAGGGCTGCGCCACGCCTACCTCTGGGAAAACGGGGTGATGACCGACCTGGGGACCCTGGGGTTTCCCACGGCGCAGAGCGAAGCCTGGGACATCAACAATCACGGCGTGGTCGTGGGCATCGTCGGGAGCGGGGACCCCAACCGGTCGTTCATCTGGGAGAACGGCGTCCAGACGGAGATCGGCCCCCCGCAGGTCCTGAAGAGTGCCCTTGGTATCAATGACGCCCGCCAGGTCGTTGGGATTTTCGTCGTTCCAGCAGGAGGCGGCGACCAGCACGCCTTCCTTTGGGAAAACGGAACTTTGACGGACCTCGGAACGCTCGGCGGAATCTATAGTATCGCGTGGGACATCAATGAGAGCGCTCAGGTCGTGGGAAAGGCTTTTTCAATGTCCGCAGAGCGTGCCTTCCTCTGGCAAAACGGCGTGATGAGCGACTTAGGGACCTTGGGTGGGTCAAACGCCGCGGCCTTTGGCAACAACGACATGGGAGAAGTCGTAGGCCAGGCGGCAACCGTAGATAAATCTGTCAACGCATTCCTTTGGAAGGATGGAGTGATGACCGACCTGGGAGCACTCGGCGGGTTCGACTACAGCTGGGCGGAGGCGATTAACAACGACGGTATGGTGGTCGGGACGGGAAGCTATACGTTCGTATATGACTCTCAGCTAGGCATGCGTAATCTTCAGAATTTGATTCCGACGGGAAGCGGGTGGTCGGGGCTACGCCCCCGCGCAATCAACAACGCCGGCTGGATCGTAGGTTACGGCACGGGCCCTGCGGGCCCCAATCGCGCCTTCCTGATGACCCCGGCAACTGTAATCCCCACGGTCTCCGAATACGGGACCGTGGTGATGACGTTGCTCATTTTGACATGCGGAATGATTCTCATTCTGCGTGCCAGAGGGCGCCGCGGAATAGGGCAGACGTGAGACGCAGACTGAGCGACGTTCCCGGCGCGGAGGGGTCGGAACCGAAACGCGCTATAATGTGGAGGTCATGGGCATCCGGGAAACCAGAATGGGAAAGGAAGGGAGCGGATGACAATCTGGAGTCGCAGCGTCGCAATAGCAGTTCTGGTGGGCCTTATAGCGCCGCAGTTCGGCGGGCAAACGATTCCGGCCGGGCGACTTCCCGCTCTGACCTACAACATCATCGACCTGGGCACCTTCGGCGGGTTTAGCAGCGTGGCCCTGGGCGTCAACGACAAGGGCCAGGTGGTGGGCAGCGCCGATACACCCCAGGGGCTGCGCCACGCCTACCTGTGGGAAAACGGGGTGATGACCGACCTGGGGACGCTGGGGTTTCCCACGGCGCAGAGCGAAGCCTCGGACATCAACAATCAAGGCGTGGTCGTGGGCATCGTCGGAGGTGGAGACCCCAACAGGGCTTTTCTCTGGGCGAACGGCGTCCAGACGGAGATCGGCCCGCCACAGATCCTGAAAAGTGCCTTTGGGATCAATGATGCCAAGCAGGTGGTCGGCATCCATGTCGTTGCCCCCATCGGCGACCAGCACGCCTTCCTTTGGGAAAACGGAACTTTGACCGACCTCGGAACGCTCGGCGGAGGCTATAGCATCGCCTGGGACATCAACCAAAGCGGGCAGGTCGTGGGAAAGGCTTTTTCAATGTCCGCAGAGCGTGCCTTCCTCTGGCAAAACGGCGTGATGAGCGACTTAGGGACCTTGGGTGGGTCAAACGCCGCGGCCTTTGGCAACAACGACATGGGAGAAGTCGTAGGCCAGGCGGCAACCGTAGATAAATCTGTCAACGCATTCCTTTGGAAGGATGGAGTGATGACCGACCTGGGAGCGCTCGGCGGGTTCGACCACAGCTGGGCGGAGGCCATCAACAACGACGGTGTCGTGGTCGGGGCGGCGAGCTATTCGTTCGTATATGATCCGCAGTTGGGAATGCGCTTCCTCAAGGACATGATCCCGCCGGAGAGCGGATGGAGCAGTCTAAGCCCCCGCGCGATCAACAATGCGGGATGGATCGTGGGTGTCGGGACGGGCCCTGCGGGCCGCCACGCCTTCCTGATGACCCCGGCGACTGTGATCCCCACGGTCTCCGAATACGGCGCCGTGGTGATGACGCTGCTGATTTTGACGTGCGGAACGATTCTCATTCGCGGGAGACGAACCGCGCGCTGACAAGTTTGCTTGAAGGAGTGAGTTATGAAAACAGGCATCAGATTGAGCGGCACATTCGTTTTGAGTGGATTTTTGTTTTCAGTGACCGGGCTGGGGGCGACCCTGGTGATTCAGGGCGGTGGGGCGACGACCGAACTGGCTCTGCTCGGAGCGAACCCTTTCCATTCAACCGAGGCGCGGGTGACCCACGCGCGCCTGGTCGAGGTTCCCGGCTCGGCGCTGCTGCTGGCGCTATGGGATGAGCAGGACGCTGGAGGACCGCTCGTGCCTCACTACGCCTTCAGTTTCGACGGGCAGACCTTCAGGTCCGCACAAGAGACCTCCTACGAGATCGGGCTGTCCTCCCCCCCGTTTGATCCCCTGGAGGGCGTCCCGACCGTCCCACCTTCCCTTCGCGCCGATCCGTCCGGGAACTTGTTCATCGTGCAGTTTGTCACTCAACCGCTGGAGGAGTTCCGTCAGGAAATTGTCCGCCTCGGTGGAACGGTCTACGGCTTTCTTCCCAATAATTCTCAAATCGTCAGGATGGATGAGGCTACCCGGAAGCAGGTAGAAACCCTTCCGTACGTTCGCTGGGTCGGTCCCTACCATCCGGCCTACCGCCTGGAGGCTTTCCTGCGCGAGAACCTCGACCAGGCGGACACGCTGTTTCCTCTTCAGGTGTACAACATCGCTGTGTTCGAGTCCGGCCCGGCGCAAAAGAAGCTCGTCGCCGAGCAAATCGAACGATTGGGCGGGATTATCGAGGTCGTACCCGACAATGGGTTTCTTCTCTTTGCAAGACTGACGCCGGACCAACTCCTCTCCGTGATCCGCTGGGATGAGATCGCCTTTGTGGACCGCTGGGCCCCACCAGGATTGGCCATGAACATCGCTCGCGACAGGCATATCAGCGGGGCCAACTACGTTGCAAGCGTAAGCGCCGGCAGTTATTCGGGCGCGGGGGTGCGGGGGGAGATCATGGACACTAACCTGGAGACGGGACATGTCGCCTTCCAAAGCATTCCCCCGATCCTGCACGGACCGCAGGCGGGCGATCACTACCACGGAACGTCGGTATACGGGTGCGGATTCGGGGATGGGACAGGGGCCGGTATTGCGGGCGCCAAAGGGGTCATTCCGCAAGCTCAGGGCATTTTCGCAGATTTTTGCAGGCTCGAGGAAGCAGCGGCGGATGGGACCACCACCGGCCCCAATTGTCAGCTCGAATTCACTCCGGAGGAACGAGTGGATCGCTATGAGCACACGGCGGAGCTGGTCGATCCCATGGGACCCCTGAAAGCGGTTTTCCAAAGTAATAGTTGGGGGACCAATGCCGGCAGTTCTTACAGCACGATGTCCCAGGAAATGGACGACATCCTCTTTCAATATGACCTGTTGGTTTGTCAGGCGCAAGACAACGCTGGCACGACATTGTCAAAGTTTGAGGCGTGGGCCAAGAATATCGTCTCCGTGGGAGGGGTTCATCATTACGATACCGTTCGCAAAAACGACGACCGTTGGTTTGATCCCAACATATACCCGCCGGCAGGAACCCCTCTCAACGCCAGCATCGGGCCGGCGTCAGATAATCGAATCAAACCGGACTTCACCCACTTCCTTGACGACGTGTACACGACGTACGTGGGTGGCAGTAGTTACGTTCCAGTTTTTTACGGGACCAGCGCCGCCACGCCCATCACCTGCGGACATTTTGGACTTTTCTTTGAGATGTGGGCTGATGGTCTCTTTGGAAACACGCTCCTGGACCCGAACTGCAACCCCGCGAACGAGAACTGCGTGTTCAAAAACCGCCCGCACATGACCACGGCCAAGGCCATGATGATTAACACCGCCAGTCCGTATCCCTTTGTGGGCAGCGCGGAGAGCGTTGACTTCACTCGAACGCATCAGGGTTGGGGATTGGTGCAGGTGGGGCGACTGCACATTCTGCGGTCCCGATTCCCCATCATCGTCAACGAGACGCAGGTTCTGACGCAGGCGAGCAGTACGGCCACGTCCACCGTCACCGTTCCCCCCAACACGAAAGCCCTCCGGGCAACGTTGGTGTACGCTGATCCGCCCGGGATCCCTGACTCCACCGACCCATCCGTCCCGAAGCGGCACGCGGTCAACGATTTGAATCTCAAACTTACGCGCCCAAATTCAGGCGTCCACTATTGGGGCAATTGCGGACTCAGACAGGGCAACTGGTCCTCCAACGGTTGTATCGACACCAATCAACTGATTCCAAATACCCCTGACCAACCGGTAGTGATCGACACCGTGGAGAACGTTTTTGTCCAAAACCCGGTCAGCGGAACATGGACGGTGCAGGTCTTTGCGTCGCAAATTGCGGGTGATGGCCGTCTTGAGACCCCCGGGGTCAACGACGTCGATTTCGCGCTGGTGGTGTCGATCGATCTGGACTGCAATACAAATGGCGTTTCGGACGCCGATGATATTCTGGCCGATCCACCGGTATCCCTTGATTGCAACAACAACTCGATCCCGGATAGCTGCGACATCGCGACAGGTACAAGCTGCGACGGCGACAATAACGGCGTTCCCGACGAGTGTCAGCAACCCGTACCAGTGGGCGCGTGCTGCATCGATGGCGGTCCGCCGCAGGTGTGCGTAGACACCACGCAGTGCGCTTGCGACAACCTCTACGGCAACTTCGCGGGCGTGGGCACCCAATGCGCGACGACGATTTGCCTGATCATTCCCAATCTCGTGCAACCCGTCGGCCCTGATCCGTGATCGCGCGCGCATCGGCGGATTCCCCCCACCGTGTCGCCTCCACTTATCGGGTCGGCGTCGAAAAGACCATTCCCGTCCCTTCGGGGAAGAGACGATTCCTCGTTCGAATGACGATTTGCAGTGTTTTTGCGCGATCGGCCTCCACCGCCGCACCCCCGGCACGCCGCGTCCACTGCTCGACACACTGATCGAACAAGGTTGCACTGACCAACAAGGTCGTCGGGTGAGGCAGACGAAGATCACGCGCGACGGACTCCAGCAACTGTCGTTGCGGCACGCTCAAACCGAGATTGCACAGCAAGTGCGCATAAAGTCGCTGCGGGTCGGAGTTCCGGGGGGCGTTCTCGGCCCCCTGCTGCAACCTGTTTTGAATCCGCGTCAACCAACCGACGAGCATCACAAGCGCGGCCAGCGACAGCAACACAAGGAATACAGAGGTCCACGAACCGCCATACTGGAACTGGTTACGGACGGCCCGTTGCCAGACCTCAAATTGCGAGGATTGCGCCATGACTTCCATCACGTTACGCCTCCTTTTGCCAGGGTTTCACCGCCCCGCGCCGAGTGCAGCGGACCCGCGTCAAGATGTCGCAAGACCCGTCGCGCACGCGCTCGCACGCGGGGGTCGGCGTCGTCGCGGCTCATCGCGGCGATCCGATCGAACACGCTTCGCAACCGCAACCGCTCAACGACCCACAACGCACTGACGCGGTGCATGTGTGACTCGTCGCCGAGCATTTCAAGGAGCGCGGCCCCGGCCTTGCCGAGTTCCACGCGCATCAGGGCCTTGATCGCATTCGCGCGGACGCGATTGTCGGATGCGTTGAGCTTGCCTCGAAAGGACTCGATGTGTCCACGGTCGTCGATCCGCTCCAGCAGTTCGACGGCGGTCGCCTGCACGCGGGCGTCGGGATCATGGAGCGCGGCGCGAAGAAGACGCTGCGAGGTCGCGCCGGGAAGATCGCCGAGCAGCGCCAGCGCGGCGCTGCGAACGAGCGCGTCGGCGTCGTGCGCGCAGCGGTAGATGCGATCGGCCTGCACGGCGACGAGTCCGAACGCGGGCAGCATTCTCAGCGCAGCGGTCCGTTCCAACGGATTCGCGGCGTCGAGCCTGGCCGCCAACCGTTGTGAAAGATCGGGTACGGCCTCGGCAAGTTCGCGCGAGAGCGTCTCGCGTTCCGCGGGCGTCAAGCGATCGTATTCCTCGAAAAAACGATTGAACGCGCGGGTGGTCGCCAAATGTGCGTCTCCGCGCCATCCGGGCGGTCCGAGCGGTGCGACCGCCGCCGATAACGGCAGACGCCGCCGACATTCACGGGCGGCGATCTCCCCGACCGGATCGTGCGACCGGGCCGCGATCGTCGTCAGCAACTCGGTCGCGCCCGGCGTATCGTCGTCCACCAATCGCCACATGACGGCGCGGCGCAGATCGTCGGAATCGGCGCTGCTCAATTCGCGTAGGAGAGTCAGCGTGTTTTCTCGCGGCCCGCCCGTGGCGTCGATCCAGCGGACCGCGCGCGCCGCCAGGCGGGCGTCGATCCCCGCCATCCCCACGATCCAATCGCGGATCGGCGCGGCGTCGCGGACCCAGCGACAGCCGTGCTCGATCGCCGTATCGCCCAGCAGCCAGGCTTCCTCGATCAGCGCCCCGGCGAATTTCGGATCGCGGGCGTTTGTAATTGCGTGAACGGCTGCGATGCGCAAGTCCGCGATCGAAAGGGCGCGAAGAACAAACCCCGCCAGACGCGGATCGGACGCGGTCTCCAGTATCTCGTTGAGCGAATGAACGATTCGATTTTGCGATTGACTCAACTTCTTGAGCAGCGCAGATTCGACGGCCTCGATCATCCAAAGCGCCGCCTCGAGCGCCTCGGCGTGCAGGTGCGTCTCCCAGAATTGCACGACGGTCCGCAGCACCTCGGTCCATCGCTCTGCGCAGGCGTGGTAGACGCGGGCGTCGTCCGGCGTCATCCCCGCGTCGCGCCGCGCCAGCAGCGACGCCGTCATCCGCTGGATGGCTCCCGCCGCCAGCTCCCGCGTCCGCGGACAGTGTGCTCGCAGGGCGTCGGCGAGAAGATACGCGCACGTGTCGTCCTCGGCCGCGGCGACGGCCTCGATCGCCGCGGCACGCTCCTCGAACACGGTGGATTCGATCGCCCGCCGCACGCCGGCATGAAACTCGCCAAGCCGACGAAGGACGGCCGCCTGCAGCGTCTTGTCATACCACGGACAGCGTGCGATGACCGTCGCGAGGCTCTCAGGGCGTGCATGCTTGCGGAGCAGGTCCAGTGCGGCCGATCGAACCGCGCCTTCCACGTGCGGCAACGCCTCAATGAGCGCGTCATCGACCGCGCGGTTGCGCTCGGTCGCGAGCAGGCTGAAGACGCGTGGCAGGGGGCGTTCGGGCATACCATGGTTATCGGTCACGATCACCCGTCCGCTTGCGAAGCGTGCAAAAGACGGCGGCGAAATGACGAAGGTCGAATGGCGCAGATCGGGCGGCGGGGAAATCAGAGCCGGAAGCGGAAGCGACCGGATCAATCCGAACCCGGAGTCCCGGCGCGCCGGGAACGGGCGGTCCGCCCCGCGCTGGCGCTTGGGGTTCTGTTCGACGGTCTCACGTCAGGTCTTTTTCGAAGATGACGACGTTGTTTCCGCTGGCCGTGTCCCAGCGAATGCCGACCAGGTCGTAGCCTTCGGTGATGGCCACGTGCATCATCGGGCGATGCTGGTTGTTGCACTCGAAACGGATCATCTGGTAGTCGTTGTCCTGGGCCCAGGCGTGCTGGGCCTGGATGAGCTGTGTGCAAATGTTCTGCCGCCTGAAGTCCGTCAGCACGCCGCATAGCCAACTGAAGAACGTCGTCGGCATCAACTCGAAGCCGATAATGAAGCCGACGTGGCGATCCTCGACCATGGCCACCATCATGCTGACGTTGTGGCGACCCTGGAACCGGCGCTTGAAGAACTCCGGGGTCTGACGGGGCGAGAAGACCTCGTTATGAAGCTCGGTGACAAGCCCCAACTCACCCGCGCCGACGGGGATGATCTTCGCTGTCGCCATGCGTCTGTTCTCCGGGCACACGATTAACGTCGAGGGCAAGGGCCATTGCGAGCCGACCCCGAGCGGCCCCCAGGGAGTATCGTAGCAAGTGAAGCGCTTCGTGAAAGTCCGCGCGGCTCCGGTAATCGCGTTATCGACGAGTTACAGGAATCGACCGACGCGCGACGGCGGGTCCGAAAACCGGGGAGGCCGGTTGTGCGGGGCGACCCTCCACCCGAAAAATGACGCGCCGCGCTTTTACGCGCGGGACGCTGCCGCGGATCGAGACACTTGCGCATGGCGGAAGCAGTCGACGAGATGGTCGTTGACCATGCCGGCGGCCTGCATGAAGGCGTAGCAGATCGTCGAGCCGACGAAGTTGAAGCCGCGACTTTTAAGCTCCTTGCTCATGGCGTCGGAGATTGGCGTGCGGGCGGGAATTTGCTCGTGCGTGCGGAAGCGGTTGATCTTCGGCGCGCCGTCGACGAACCGCCAGATGTATTCGTCGAAGCTGTCGAACTCGTCCTGCACGGCGAGGAACGCGCGGGCATTCTTGACGGCCGACTCGACCTTGAGGCGGTTGCGGATGATGCCAGGATCGGCGAGGAGTCTTTCGATCTTGCGTTTGTCGTAGCGGGCGACCCTGGCCGGATCGAACCCGTCGAACGCGCGGCGATAGTTTTCGCGTTTCTTGAGGATCGTGTCCCAGCTCAGCCCGGCCTGGGCCCCGTCGAGCACGATGAACTCGTACCACTTGCGGTCGTCGTGGACCGGCACGCCCCACTCCTCGTCGTGGTAGCAGGTCGCAAGATCGTTTTTGGGCCAGGGGCAGCGTTGGATCGCGCTTGATTCCATTTGTCGCTCAACGGGTGTCGCCCCTTCGGGGCTTGGTTTCGATATTGGTCTTCGATTCCCACGGCTCACGCCGTGGGCTTGCCCGGATTATTCAGCGAGCCCTCTATTTTACGACCTCCCTGCGAGTTAAGTTACTGGTATGCCGCCGGTTAACTCGAACAAGGAGGTCGTGAATCGTGGAACCCCGGCGCGCCGGGGCGGAACGGATTCGCGTCGATTTTCTCCCCGGACTGCCCATCGTCTTGAGACCCAGCCGACGCTGATGAGCAGCGACGCCAACACGCGATCCACCGCCGCCATCGGACAATTGACCGGCGTCTTCATGAACATCCGGCCCAGCACCGACACCACGGCCACACTCTGCCCGGACGCCGTCTGATAGACCGCCGCCTCTCGTCCGGGGGCAGCCGCCGGCAGATTCGCCGGCCGCACGATGTTGTCCGCCGTTTCCAGGGTCGGAATAATCTCCTTCCGACGGTAGATATGATCGCCCATCGTAATCAGATGGACTCCGCAGCGGACGATCTTTTGATAAAGGTCCTGGGTCAGCCCTGAACCGGCCGCCGCGTTCTCCGCGTTGACGATGACGGACTCGACGCCGTACCGCTCGACAAGGACGGGCAGCCCCTCCTGGAGCACCCGCCGCCCCGGGCTGCCGACAACGTCACCGATACATAAGAGCTTCAGTTCCATGAGTCCACGCGCTGCGCGCTCAGTGATTCAAAACGCAACCATCAAATTGTGGAAGATTTGTAGTCGCGTCTTACCTCTCATACCTGAGTTATTTCCCAGCACGTAACCCTTGATCGCCGCTTGAGTAAGCAAGTCGGAGAACAACTTGAAATCCATGAAAGGCGCCCACTGCCCATATTTTTTTATCTTCTTATTATTGCGCTCGACAATATGCCAATACGGAAGCCACGCGGCTAGTCCGCGCCCGCGAGCATGTCCCGTAAATAGTTGAAAAAGAGCGGTTCTCCTTCGGAGCCTGCC
>ERZ1292633.1091-Hain-H41-02um-R1-1091-length-29778-cov-5_pt1 | contig 29778 bp, 30 predicted proteins | sample MGYA00564406_ERZ1292633 | MGnify/ENA primary metagenome ERZ1292633 (study PRJEB36523, sample SAMEA6512639) | groundwater metagenome | collected 2019-01-08 | study: AquaDiva: Metagenomics assemblies of 32 groundwater samples
TCTATTTCGGGAATGTTAAATTTTTAGAGAACAACCTATTTTAATCAATCTAAATTGAAAAAACTAAGCTCTAAAATACTTATTTTTTTATTATTTTTATATATTTTACTTTTTTGTAAAATTTTTACTTGATTTTTTTGTTCTCTCATTTTATAATATTTATTATAGATATTTTTTCCTTAAAAGGGAGACTTAAAATGAAAAACAAAAAACTTTTGATTTTACCACTTATTTCTTTTCTTATTGTTAGTTGCTCTCCATCATCTACATCACCAAAATCTACTTACAATGATTCTACAAAACCAACCGCAGTTGTTACAAGTGATGCAATATCATCTAACACAGCTAAAGAAAAAGCAGAAGTAGGTGCATCAGCTAAAGATTCTACCACTCCAACAACTACAACTACTACCACAACTACACCTACATCACCAGTAGCCTCAACAGCACCAACTTCAACTTCACCAGCATCATCTGGTGCTGCGGCAAGAATTGATGAAGGCTCATCTAGTGGAAGCTCTTCAGGTTCATCAACGTCAGGATCTTATGCCTCAGAAGATAAAAATGCAGTAACTTCAGGAGGAATATCAAATGCTCCAACAGCTTATATCCCACCTCAACCAGTAAAAGCATTATCTGGAGGAAGTACAGATGATAATGATAAATTTTTAGATTATATAGATTATGTAAGAAGAATGAATTCTGGTTTTAGTGATTTTAGAGATGTAATAAAAGTAGATACGTCTGAAAGATATACAATAAATCTTACTGATAAAAATGGTAAACCAGTAAATGATGCAAATGTAACAATAAGTTCAGATAGTTTAGAATTATTTACGGCAAAATCTTATTCAAATGGAAAAGTTTTATTTTTTCCAAAATCTTTAGCTCAAATAAATAAAGACTGTCAACAAATGGATTGTTCTCAAAAATTTCCAAATAATTTAAAAAGCTATAGAGTTACAGTTTTAAAAGATAATTTAAAAATGACAAAAGATTTTGATAATACAACAACTAATTGGAATATAAAAACAGATAATGTAAAAGATCAACAAACTGGTATAACATTAGATTTAACATTTTTAGTAGATGCAACAGGAAGTATGGGCGATGAAATTGCTAGTATTCAAAAAACAATAAAAGATGTTTCTACTAAAATACAAAATTTAAGCCCAAAACCAGAAAAAATAAGATACTCACTTGTTTCTTTTAGAGATAGAGGAGATATTTATAGAGTAAAAAGATATGATTTTACTACTAATCTTGGTTTTTTCCAAGATTCATTAAATGAATTAGCTGCTGGTGGTGGTGGTGATTATCCAGAATCTGTTAATGAAGGATTAGATCAAGCTATCAATAAAGTAACTTGGACAGATAATAATGCAATTAGATTAGTATTTTTAGTTGGGGATGCACCGCCACATTTAGATTATGCTGATGATTATAGATATAACCTTTCTATGGCTGATGCTGTAAAAAAAGGAGTAAAAATATATCCATTAGGTGCAAGTGGTTTAGATTCTAAAGGTGAATATGTTTTTAGACAATTAGCTCAATATACTTCATCTAAGTTTTTATTTATTACTTATGGTGGAGATGCTCAAACTCCTGGAACTACAACCGCTCAAGTTGGAGCTTTTAAAGAAAATAACTTAGACAGCTTAATTGTTGATGTTGTTAAGGAAGAACTTTCTAATTTACAATTTTAGTTTTTAACAAAAATATCTATTTAACCTTCATTATCAATGAAGGTTATTTTTTTTATTTACAAATATGAAGATTTAAAGTATATTAAATTAAAAAATTACAAGGTTATAAAAACGAGATTAAAAAGGAAATAACATGAAAAAAAGCATTTTATCTTATTCGTTATTCCTAATTTTTTATTTTATTCTTTCTACAAACGCCTATGCTGAGTGTATATCAGGTGATTGTATAAATGGTAAAGGTAATTTTATTAAAAAAGATGGAGATAATTATAATGGGGAATTTAAAAATAGTGAATTTAATGGTCACGGGACTTTAATTAGTAAAAAAGGAACTAAATATGAGGGTGAATTCAAAAATGGTCTTTTTGATGGAAAAGGAAGCATTACTAATTCTAAAAACTCTAAATATATTGGAGATTTTAAAGAAGGTAAGGGTAATGGAAAAGGTGTAATGACTTTCCCTGATAATAGTAAATATGTGGGGGAGTTTAAAGATAGTATTTTTGATGGAAAAGGAACAATAACTTTATCAGATGGCACTAGATATGAAGGCGAATGGGAAAACGGTAAGTTTAATGGAAAAGGTGTAATGACTTTACCTGATGGTAGTAAATATATTGGTGAGTTTAAAAATGAGGAATTTGATGGGAAAGGAACTTTAATTACTAAATCTGGTGATAAATATGATGGAGAATTTAAAGAATATAAGCTTAATGGTAATGGTATTTGTATTACAAAAGATGGAGATAAATATGTAGGTGAATTTAGAGACACTATTTTTGATGGGAAAGGAACTATGAATTATTTTGATGGAGATAAATACATTGGAGAATGGAAAAATGGATTTAAAAATGGAAAAGGTATAATGAATTATTCTGATGGCATAGTATATGAAGGAGATTGGAAAGATGGAGATGCAAATGGAAAAGGAGTAATGCTGTTTTCTAATGGTGATAGATATGAAGGCGAATGGCAAAATGGATTTAGAAATGGAAAAGGTATAATGCTATTTTCCAATGGTGATAAATATGAAGGTGAATGGAAATATAGTGATAAAGATGGAAAAGGTATTTTTACAGGGTCTGACGGAGATAAATATATTGGTGATTTTAAAGACAATAAAAAAAATGGAAAGGGAATAATAACTTATTCTAACGGTAATGTATATGAAGGTGAATGGAAAGATGATTTAAAAAATGGCAAAGGTATAATGACTTTCCATGAAGGAAGTAAATATATTGGTGAGTTTAAAAATGAATATTTTAAAGGAAATGTAATTATATATTATCTTAATGGCAATATTTATGAAGGCGAATGGGAAAATGGTTTGAAAAATGGCAAAGGTATTTTTACGTGGTCTGATGGTGATAAATATGAAGGTAATTTTAAAAAAGGTTTAAGAGATGGAAAAGGTGAAATGACCTATTCTAATGGATGTATTGAAAAAGGTATTTGGAAAGATAATGAATTAATAAAATAACTTCCAGATTACTGGAATCCTCTTTGAATTAACAGCAAAGAAAAGATTCTAGGTATTATTAACATTTTTAATCATACCCTTATTATTGTCGCACCAATAGAAAGCCCCGCTCCGAATCCTACCATAATTATAGTTTGACCTTCTTTAAAAAAACCTTTTTCTTCAAATTCAGAAAAAAGGATAGGTATTGATGCAGAAGATGTATTACCGTATTTTTCTATATTACTCAAAAACTTTTCTTTTGGTTCTTTCAATTTATTAGCAATTCCATCTAATATTCTTTGATTTGCTTGATGTAAAATAAAATAATCAATATTGGATAAAGATAAATTATTTTTTTCTATTATTTCTAAAATAATTTCATATACAGATTTTATAGCCCATTTAAAAACTTCTCTTCCATTTAGTGTTAAAAAAGGCTTTAAGTTAGATAGTTCAGTTCCTGTAGAAGGGATTTTTATAATATCATTATATTCTCCATAAGATCTAATAATAAAATCAATAAATGAGTTTTTTGAAGATTTTTCTAATAAAAAAGCTCCTGCACCATCCCCAAATAAAATACAACTATTTTTATCATCATAATTAGTAAATCTTGATAAAATATCTACTCCAACTACAATTGCATTTTTATACATACCAGTTTTTAGATATTGATAAGCAGTACAAATTCCAAAAATAAAACCTGCACAGGCAGAATTAATATCAAATGCCACAGCATTTTTTAATCCAATTTCTTTTTGTATAGAACATGCTGTAGCAGGACAAAGATTATCAGGTGTTATTGTGCAACATATTAAAAGATCTATTTCTTCTGGTAAAATAGTTGATTTTTTTAATAATTTATCACAAGCTTTTGAAGCTAAATTACTAGTTTTTTCATTTTTTGATAATATTCTTCTTTCTTTTATTCCTGTTCTAGAAAAAATCCAATTTTCATCAATATTTAAACTAATGCTTAATTCACTATTACTTAAGATTTTTTCTGGTAAAAAAAAACTAGATGAATGTATAAAAACATTTTCATACGACATAGTAAAAAAGAAAAACCTAAAAAATAATACATTTTATATTTTACAATGTATTAAAGAGAAATAAAGATTTTTTTTCTAAAAATCTAAAGAAATTTTTGTGTAATTAAGCAACTGGGTTTTTGTCAGAAAAGAAAGCAACATTATTTTTTACAAATTCAGTTGAAAAGTATGATGCAATTGATCCTACTGTTAAAGCTGCTAAAGATAAAGGAACTCCTCCAGCAAAACGACCAATAAGACTTGCTGTAGCACCCATTCCTGTTGCAAAAGTCAAACCAGAAACAGCTCCAATTGCTGTATTTTTAACAACTTCTTTTTGTGCTTGTTGAGGGGTGTATTTTCCTTCGGAAACCTTCATTAAAGTTGTAATTCCATTAACAAAACCTCCTACTAAAACAGCACTTAAAAATTTATTTCTTACTAAGGTAACACTTAATGGCTCAGCTTTTGGCATAACATTTGTTTCAAGAAATTTATTAGTATTTCTTGTAAGTGTAACCGTATTATTTGCAATAGAAGAAGTAGTATTTGATATTTTATTTGAAAGAGTTAATCTTGTTGCTGGTACTGTCCCTGTATTTACTGAAGATTTTATAGAGTCATTTTTATTTAAAGCTGAAGAAACAGAAGATGCTTGAATAGCTTCCTCAATTGGTTGAGCATTAGAAAAATTACTTAAAGACGAATTAGCTATACTTGTCAACGCTGTAGTATTACTTATTCCACTCATTTTATTATCTCTATAAAAATCACTATACAATATTTATATAGAAAATATCATAAATTACTTTCTTATGTTTAAAGAAATTATACATTAATTAAAAAAACAAAATATTTTTAATATTTTACTCAGTAGGTTCTTTTCTAGGTTGATTATTTTTATTATGTCTATATTTTGATATTGCAGTATAAACTTGTTTTCTAACTCTATTTAAACTACCAAGTGGTTTTTGTTCTGGTAAAGAATGCCAAGGTGTATAAGATAAATTTTCACAAAAATCCATTTGTTCTTTTGTTTCAAATGATTGTTTAGGAATAGTTATTTTTGCAACAGTAATAAAAGGAGAAACTTCTGGACTCCAATCAACAAGAGAATCTTCAATTGGCATATCAGTATAAGAGCCTTTTCTGGTTTGAATCATAAAATCAAAACAAGATTCAGCTTTATTTAATGAACTAGAAAGAGCATTTCTTAAAAAATCTGGTGATTTATCTGATGATTTAGATTGAACTGTTGAACAAGGTTTAACTTTAAATTTTATAGCATTATTACCTAGTTTATATGGAGTAGTACTAAAATAATCAGTTGATAAAGGATTATCAACTTTTTTGCTAGTAGCTTTGTATATGTTATAAGCAATTTTAGGGTGCATTAGAGCAAATTTAGCTATTCCACCACTAGATATAGCATTTGTTAAATCTACATAATCATTTAAATCATTAATAAACATTGTACTATTATTTATCATCAAAAAATCTTGAGTTTTTTCATTTGATTCTTCTGATAATATTTTTTGACCTTCAACACCCATAAGTTTTATTGCCATTCCTCTTACATCTGCTTCAGTATCATTTTTACTTCTTCCATTAGAAAAACGAATCCAAGATTTAAATTCTTTGTTATTTTCAGAAAAAACACCTGTTTTTAAACTGCTATTTAAGGAAGTATTTGTAACTTTAAAAGTCGCTTTTACACATCCATGATGTTTTCCATGAGCATCTCTTTTTACAGTTGTTCCTAAAGGATACTCTTTTTCTAAACTACTTATAAGAGCTTTTTCTATTTGATTGGTTACATTAAGTTCATCTGGATATAATTTTTCACCTAATGATTTATCTAAAACAATTGAATTTGAATCTGATAGAGTTGATGAAATTTCATTATTAATAGGTTCATTCTTATCACTAGACAATCCAGAGCAAGAAACGAAAGAAACAACAACTGAAACAACAAATAATTTTTTTATCATAGAGTTTTTTTTTAATATTTAAATTCAATTTTACATTATAAAAAATTACTTTTCAAGATTTTTTATAAGTTTAAGATGAAATAGTTTTTTTAATAAATTAATAATAAATATAAAAACTAAGTTAAAAATTCATCATCATAATATTTATATAAAATACTGTTAATTTTAAATTAAATATTATATAATATATTTAAATGTAGTGGTTTTTATTTAAAAGTTTAATTCTTTGATAATACTTTAATTTATTTAAAATTTGCAAACCATATAAAACAGTATTAATTTTTTTTGAAATAAAGATATTATAATATTATCATGATTATTTTGGGTATAGATCCTGGTACAGCAACAGTTGGTTATGGATTAATAGAAGTGAATAAAACAGATATAACAAGGGTCATAAATTATGGCGTTATTCAAACTTCTTCAAAACTTGAAATGAAAGATAGACTTAATATTATTTTTGATGATATGAACGAATTAATAGAAAATTTTAATCCTGATACTATCTCAATAGAACAAATATTTTTTTTCAAAAATGCAAAAACAGTTATAAGTGTTAGTCAAGCAAGAGGTGTTATTTTACTTTCTGCTACAAGAAAAAAATTAGATATTTATGAATATACCCCTTTACAAGTAAAAATGGCACTTACTGGATATGGAAGAGCAGATAAATCTGAAGTTCAAAATAGTGTGAAAGATATATTAAATCTTGATAAAATACCAAAACCAGATGACGCAGCAGATGCTTTAGCAATAGCTATTTGTCATCATCAGCATCTTAATTCTTTAAATTAAAAAGGTAAATATAATGAGTTTAGATAATTATGAAATAGTAAAAGAGCTAGGAAGAGGCGGAATGGGAGCTGTCTTTCTTGCAAATGATAAGAGATTAAAAAGACAAGTAGCGATAAAAGTATTGAAATTACCTAATAATTTAGATATTGAATCAAAAATAGATAGTATAAATAATTTTAAAAGAGAAGCTGTAGCTATTGCGAATTTATCACATAATAATATTGTGTGTGTGTATGATATAGGAAATAAAGATGATGTTCATTACATTGTAATGGAGCTTATAGAAGGATCCCCCCTTTCAAAAATATTAAAAATGCAAGGTCAACCTTTTCATATAGAAGTTGTTTTAAAAATAGCAGAAGAAATGTGTGATGCGTTATCTTATATACATAAAAATAGAGTTATACATCGTGATATAAAACCAGAAAATATTATATATACAGGAAAAGGGATTTCTAAATTAACTGATTTTGGAATATCAAAATTTACTGGCGATGAAAATATGAATGTTGGAAAGCCTGGTGATATAAAAGGAACAATTTTATATATTTCGCCAGAACAACTTCAATCGCCTGACGCTGTAGATGGTAGAGCAGATATGTATTCTTTTGCAGTTAGTATGTATGAATTACTTACAGGAAGATTACCTTTTGAAGGAGAATCTCCAAGAGAAGTAATTATGAAAATATTAAGAGATCCGCCTATACCGCCTAGTCATATTGCCAAAGATCTTTTACCTCATATAGATCATGTAATTATGAAAGCTATGTCTAAAGATCCTGATAAAAGATACAAAGATGTGGAAGATTTTAGAGATGATTTAAATAATGTAAAAGATTTTCTTTCTCGTTCCAGCTTTCAAGGTGGAATAAAAAATATGAAAAAGTCAGATGAGCAAATTTATAGTGAAGTTCATATAGATTCTTTTGAAGATGTTGTTAAATATGGAAATATGTTACCAGAATCTGGACAACAAAGAATTTTATATGAAATAGAAATGAAAATGAGTCAATATTTTGAAGAGTATAAAGATCAATTAATAAAACCAGTTCAAGCAACACAGGCAATAACAAGAAGAAATACAGGAACTCTTACTAGCCCTGGTAATTTTACTGAAAGCCCAGATTATGCTTCTTTTACTCCACCAGCACCGACTAAGCCTGTTCAAACTAATGTAATTCCAAATGCTTTTATTGAAAGTATGAAATATATTTTACCTCAACTTACTAAGGAAGGAAGTCAAATTGCATTCAAAAAAACAGCAATGGGTGGAGCTTCGTTAGAACTAACAATATTTCTTTCAAAAATAGATGGAATGAAAACATTAAATATGATTTGCGGTCAAACTGAAAATGAAAAACTTTATACTTTTTTTAATAATCTTATGATGTCGCAACAAAAAGATATTGTTAATTTAAATTTAGCTCAAAATCATAAAGAAAAAATTTTCATTGGAGATATGCTAGTGGCATTTGGAATGATAAATAAATATCAAATCGATTCTATATTAAGTAAAATAGATTCTTACCAAGGAAAAATGTTAGGTGAAATACTTGTTGATTCTGGATATCTTAATCGTGAAAAACTTATGGGTGTTTTAAAAATACAACATTGGTATAAAAGATTATTTGCTTAATATTTTTAATACTATATTTTTATCATTGCATTTATTAATAAACAAAATCTAATTTTTATACTAAATATTATCTTTTAGTATTTTTTACAATCTACAAATAATCTGATAACAATCAAGAATTATAATACTTAAAATATTTAAAAAAGGAAACCACAATGTTTGGAATTGGAACACCTGAACTTATTATAATTTTAGTAATTGCTCTTATAATTTTTGGTCCTGGTAAATTACCAGATGTAGCTAAAGGATTAGGGAAAAGTATTAAAGAATTTAAAATGGCAAAAGATGAAATTATTGAAGATAGTAATATAAAAAAAATTTCATAGAATAAAAAAAATAATATTTATAATGTAAAAGGATTTAATTTAATGATTAATTTAAATAATAAAATGGAAAGAAAAGAATTTTTAAAAAAGATTTTTTTTAGTTTAGGTTCGTTTTTATCTGTATCAGCATTACTTAATGCTTGTGAAAATTTAACTCAAAAAACAACAACAGGAAATACTTTAAATCAAACAACTTCTGGAAGTTGTACAATATCACCTTCCGAAACAAAAGGGCCATTCCCGATAAAAACACCTTCTGATTTAGCAAAAGCTAATATTGTTTCTGATAGAAAAGGAATTCCACTTTTAGTAACAATAAAAATACAAAATAAAAATAATAACTGCAAAGATCTTTCAAATGTTATGGTTGATATTTGGCATTGTGATGCTGAAGGCAATTATTCAGAATATGGTGGAACAGGAATGCAGAGTATTGACTACACATCTGTTCATTTTTTAAGAGGAAGACAGACTACAAATGAAAAAGGTGAAGTTTCTTTTATAACAATTTATCCAGGTTGGTATAGAGGAAGAGCACCACATATACATGTTGAAATTTTAGATAATAATAATAAATCACTTTTATCTACACAAATTGCTTTTCCTGAAGATATTTCAGATACAGTTTATACTAATAGTAATTATAAAGGAAAAGCAGATACATCAAATTCTTCTGACAATGTTTTTTCTAATAGTATTTCACTAAATATGGCAGATTCTATTAAAGGCAATAATAATGATGGTTATACTTTATCAAAAATAATTACTGTTAATGGATAATTAATCAAGTAACATATTATTTAAAAAAAAATTAGATCGTATAATTTTTTTTATTGTTAAATAGAATTATTTTAATTTTTTATTTATAATATGTTTATTTATAACTTTTTCAAATATAATGAGTATGCTAAAATTACTTTATTCTAAAAGTTGTAAAAGGAAAATTATTTAATGAGTAAAATACTTTCTAAAATATCATTTACAGGTATTGCTCTTTTTTCTTTATTATCATGTAATGTTTCATCAGCATATAAACCGATTGTTTTTGAAGCTTCAATAAGTGGAAAACAACAAGTTCCTCAAAATAATTCGAGAGGAAAAGGTTCTGCTAAAATTGTGCTTTCAGGAGATGAAATAAATGCAACACTTACCGTTAATATAAATGATTTAGCCGGAACAGCTATAAATTCTTTATTACATAACCCTTCCAGACCTGGAAGTTCTTCTTTACCTATTGTTCAATTAGCTGGAGAAACCTCTCAGATAGTACTTAATCAGGAACAAGTAAAAGAATTAAAATCGGGTTTAATGTATATAAATATAACCTCAACAAAATTTGAAGCTGGAGAATTAAGAGGTCAGTTTTTTGAAAAATTATAAATGATAGGAAAAAATATGTTTAAAAAAATACTTATTGCTAATAGGGGTGAAATAACAATAAGGATAATAAAAGCCTGTAAAGAACTTAATATAAAATCTGTTGTTGTTTTTGCTGATAATGATAGAGATTCTTTTCATGTTAAGTATGCAGATGAAGCTTATAACATTGGATCTGGTCAATTAAAAGATACATATCTAAATATAGAAAAAATTATTGAGATTGCAAAAAAGTCTGGTTCAGAAGCTATTCATCCAGGTTATGGGTTTTTATCAGAAAAATCTGAATTTGCAAAAGCATGTGAAGATAATAATATTTCTTTTATTGGGCCAACATCTGAAACTATGTATGCTATGGGAGACAAAATAAGAGCTAGGGCTTTTATGAAAGAAGCTGGTGTTCCCCTTACCCCAGGAACAACAGGTGAAGTAAAAACTGAAGCTGAAGTATTAGATTTTGCAAAAAAATATGGTTTTCCTGTTGCATTAAAAGCTACTGCTGGTGGTGGTGGAAGAGGAATTAAAGTAATTCATTCAGCAGATGAAATAAAAGATTCTCTTGAAAGTGCAATGAGAGAAGGTAAAAATTATTTTGGTGATGATACTGTTTATGTAGAAAAGTTTTTAACTAGACCTAGACATATAGAAGTTCAGATTTTAGGTGATAAGTTTGGAAATGTTATTCACCTAGGTGAAAGAAATTGCTCTGTTCAAAGAAGAAACCAAAAATTAATTGAAGAAAGTCCTTCGCCTTTTTTATCAGAAGATTTTAGACAAAAAATAACCTCTGCTGCTGTAAAAGGGGCTGCTTTTTTAAAATATCAAAATGCAGGAACATTTGAGTTTTTAGAACAAGATGGCGAATTCTATTTTATGGAAGTAAATACTAGATTACAAGTAGAACATCCTGTTACAGAAATGATTTATGGCGTAGATTTAGTAAAAGAACAATTAAGCATAGCTTTTGGAAATAAATTAAATTATTCTCAAAATGACATAAAAATAAGAGGTAATGCAATTGAATTTAGAATAACTGTAGAAGATGTAAAAAATAATTTTAGACCTTGTGCTGGTTTTATTGAAGATTATCAAGAGCCAACAGGATTAGGAGTTAGAGTTGATTCTATTGCTTACAAAGGTTGGAATATTCCAACAGAATATGATTCTCTGATTTCAAAATTAGTGGTTTGGGATGAATCAAGAGAAAGAGCAATAAATAAAGCAAAAAGAGCATTAGAAGAATATATTGTAAAAGGAGTGCCAACTACTATTGGTTTTCATCAATGGTCTTTGACTAATGAAGAGTTTAAAAAAGGTGATTATTCTACTAATTTTATTACTAAAAACTTTAAACCAGAATATCTTTCAGATTTTGAAGGTTTTTCAGAAGGTCATGTTTTACCTAAAGAAAAAGAAACTATTGAATTAGAAGTAAATGGAAAACTTTTTAATGTGGTTGTATATAAAGAAAAAGAACAACATGCAAAAGTAACTAGACCAACATTAAAAGGAAGTAAAAAGAATGATTCCTCAAATAGTAATGAAGTAAAAGCTCAAATGGCTGGAACTGTTGTAAAAATCTTAGTTAATAAAGGTGATAAGATAGAAAAAGGTCAAAATTTATTAATATTAGAAGCTATGAAAATGGAAAGTGATATTCATTCTCCAAAAGATGGTGTAATAAAAGATGTATTAGTAAAACAAGGTGAAAGTATTCTTTCTTCTCAAACCATGATTGTTTTTGAATAAAAATGAAAAAAGCTCTGATTACAGGTATAACAGGTCAAGATGGTTCTTATTTAGCTGATTTACTTTTAGAAAAAAACTATGAAGTACATGGAATAATAAGAAGATCCTCTGTTTCTAATTTAGGAAGATTAAAGCATTTATATACTAGTGATGAAAATAAACATCCTAATTTATTTTTACATTATGGTGATATGGGTGATTCAACTTCATTAGCTACTATTTTTGAAAAAGTTAATCCTGATGAAGTTTATAATTTAGCTGCTCAAAGTCATGTAAAAATTTCTTTTGATATGCCAGAATATACATCTGATATAACAGGATTAGGTACTTTAAGAGTTTTGGAATGTGTTAGAAAAATCACTGATAAAAAAGTAAAATTTTATCAAGCATCATCTTCAGAGCTTTATGGTGATACAAAAATAACTCCTCAAAATGAGTTAACTCCTTTTTCACCATGTTCTCCTTATGCGTGTGCAAAACTATATTCTTTTTGTATAACAAAAAATTATCGTGAAAGTTATAAAATGTTTGCCTGTAATGGAATTTTATTTAATCATGAATCACCTAGAAGAGGAGATGATTTTGTAACAAGAAAAATATCAATGGCCGTAGCTAAAATAAAATTAGGCTTACAAGATTGTTTATACCTTGGTAATATTGATTCTAAAAGAGATTGGGGGTATGCAGGTGATTATGTTGAAGCAATGTGGCTTATGTTGCAACAAGAAAAACCAGATGATTATGTAATTTCTACAGGAAAAACAAATTCTGTAAGATATTTTTTAGAAAAAGCTTTTAAAACATTAGATATAGATATAATTTGGAATGGAATTGGAGTTGATGAAAAAGGAATTGACTCTAAAACAGGAAAAATATTAGTACAAATAGATAAAACTTATTTTAGACCTACGGAAGTTTCTTATTTACTTGGTGATGCAACAAAAGCTAAAAATATTTTAAATTGGACTCCTAAAGTTAGTTTTGAAAAATTAGTTGAAGTTATGGTTTTATCAGATTATGAGAAATTAAATATTTAGAATATTTTTTATTTTAAAATTATAATCTTAGTTTTTTTGATTGTGATGTAAAATAGTAAATATACATTTTTTTATAAATATACAAAATGAACGTTTGGACAAAACTAAGTATAGATTATGCAAATCAAAGATCTTATCTTGATGATTTATTTAATGTCTATCCTACTATTCCTGAAGGAATAAGAAGTATTAATCAAAATTTATGGAAAGAAATAGAAGATTCTTTTGATAAACAAGATAATTTTGAATTAATTTCTTCTCTTTTAAAATTAAAAAAATTTCCAATTAAAAATAGTTATGTTTCTTTTTTAAGAAAAGATGAAACAAGTTTATTAAGAAACCCTCAAACTGTAAATAGATTAGCAGGAAATATGTATCAAATGGGTTTAAATAAACTATATGAAAAATGCACAGAACCAAAAGAAACCAATACTCAAATGGGTCAAATGTTTAATAGATGGTTACAAAAAAAATCTTTGGGAATTATTCCTGTAAGTCTTGATAAATTTGAAAGTAATAAAGACAATGCAATACTTGCTGGTAATGATTCTCTTCTATTAGATTATGCTAAAAGTAATTTTAATTATAATAAGGAAAAAGGATTAGATTTTATTGCTCGTTTTAATGGGAAATATATTCTTGGTGAAGCCAAATTTATAACAGATATTGGAGGTAATCAAGATAAATCTTTTATAGATATAATAACTACTTTAAAAGCAAACTATAATGGAGCAATAAGTATAGGTATTCTTGATGGAATTCCTTGGCTTATTGATAAAAGCAAATACTATACTGACATTACAACTAAATACTCTGAATATAATATAATGAGTAGTTTGGTATTAAGTGAATTTTTATATCAAATTTAAATTATATGGAACTTAATTACCAAAACAAAAAAACAGAATTAGAAATATTTGAAAATATAGAAGATATTGAATTAGAGCAAATAAATAAAAGTTCAGATTCTAATATATTAATACAAGCAGATAATTTAATTGCATTAAAACAACTTATTACAAAATATAATTTAAAAGAAAAAATTGATCTTATTTATATTGATCCTCCTTTTGCAACAAACAATATTTTTACTATTACAGATGGCAGAGCGAGTACAATGAGTAATAGCTTAAATGGAACAATTGCTTATGAAGATAAATTAAAAGGTAATAATTTTATAGAGTTTATTAGAGAGCGTTTGGTTCTTTTAAAAATGTTACTTTCTGATAAAGGTTCTATATATCTTCATATTGATTATAAAATAGGACATTATGTAAAAATAGTTATGGATGAAATTTTTGGAATTGAAAATTTTAGAAATGATATTACAAGAATAAAATGTAATCCTAAAAATTTTAATAGAAAAGGATATGGTAATATGAAAGATCTTATACTTTTTTATTCTAAATCAGATAATTTAATTTGGAATGAACCAAGAATGCCTTATACAGAAGAAGATAAAATTAAACTTTTTCAAAAAATTGATAAAAATGGAAGACGTTATACAACAATTCCTCTACATGCTCCTGGTGAAACACAAAATGGAAAAACATCACAAGCTTTTAAAGGCCTTTTACCTCCAAAAGGAAGGCATTGGAGAAGTGAAGTAGCTGTTTTAGAAGAATTAGATAATCAAGGTTTAATTGAATGGAGTAACAATGGAAATCCAAGAAGAAAAATATATTTAGATGAAAAAGAAGGAAAAAGAATGCAAGATATTTGGGAATTTAAAGATCCTCAATATCCTGTTTACCCAACAGAAAAAAACGCTGATTTATTAGATATAATTATTAAGACATCATCTAATATTAATAGTATAGTACTTGATTGCTTTGCAGGTTCTGGAACAACATTAAAAACAGCTCAAGAAAATGCTAGAAGTTGGATAGGAATTGATAAATCAGAAGAAGCAATTAAAGCTATTAAGATTAAATTAGATACAATAAATGAAGATTTTTTTACTAAGAAAGCTGAATATAAGATATTAATTGAAAAAGTATCTAAAAAACAGCATCAACTCGCAGATACTTAGATATTTGTTTTTTATTAAATAATTAGTTCTTTATAGTTATCAAAAATACTTTTATACCCTTTTCTATGGTTTATTATTATTAAAGAGCTATCAGCTAAGAATTCTCTTATATTATGATAAATAAGTTTTTCTGATTCAATATCTATGGAAGAAGTTGCTTCATCTAAAATAAGAATTTTGGGTTTTGATATTATTGCTCTTGCAATTGCTATTCTTTGTTTTTGCCCACTTGATAAATTATTACCATTATAACCTATCATAAAATCATATTTTTCATTGTACGAATCTAAAAAATCATTTATAAGGCAAATAGAACAAACTTTTTCTAAGTCTTCTTGCGAATACTCATAACCTAAAAAAATATTCTCTTTTATGCTTCTATTAAATAAAAAAGGTTCATTAAATACAGCTTTAATATTTTTTAAATATATTTCTCTTTTATAATCCTTAATACTCTTATTTCCTATTTCTAAAATACCTGAAAAATTTTCATAAATACCCATTATTATTTTTGTTAAAGTTGTTTTACCTTTTCCATTTTCTGATGAAATAAAAAGTATTTCACCTGTTTTTAAATCTAAATCTAAATCTTTGGAAAAAATATTATTTTTTTCATTATAAGTAAAATTTAAATTATTTATTTTTATATCAAAATTTTCAAATGATTCTAATTTTTTTTCTTTTTCATAAAAAGCCTTTTCTTCTTTTATTAAATTATTTTTGAGAAAAATATCTATATTTTTTATAATAGGGTAGTTTTTAGTTATAATTCCTGTTGATTTTGTAATAAAAATAACTGGTTCTATTGTCAAAGTCATAGCGGTTGCAAATGCTAAAAGCTCACTTAAAGGAATATTATTTGCTAACATTTCAAACCGAGCATAAGCTACTATTAAACAAATAACAATAGTTTGAACAGTTCCTGTTATAGATGGTTGAGATGCCATTATTTTTATTAATTCTATTTGTTCTTTGTTATTTTCGGCTTGAATAAAATCAAATTCAGTTATTTTTTTATCTTCAATATTAAACAATTTTATTATTAAAATATTACTGATATCTTCATTTATTTTTGAATAAGTATCAGATATTTTTTTTTGAATATTTTCAGATTTTTCTTTTATTAATCGAGTAAAAAAATTTATTATGAAACCAACAGAAGGAATTAAAAATATAACAGTAAAAGCTAGTTTCCAATTGGTATAAAAAATATATAAAAGGGTAAAAAACATCATAATTAAACTTGGAATAAATTCTGAAATAAAAGAAAAAATACTTTCATTTAACTTATTTATATCATCTGTAAGTGATTTTATATTATCTCCATAACTTTTTTTTTCTAAAGTAATAATATCTTTATTTATTAATATTTTATATAATTCTTTTCTAACATCATTTGAAATATTAGTACTAACAAAACCAGTAATATAATTATGATAATAATTAAAAATACCTTTTATTATATAGATTAAAATAACCCAAAAAACTATTTCCAAAAAATGCGATATTAATTCTGAATTAAAAGCATCAGGAAGATTTTTTGATATTTGAATAAGTAAAAGCTGAGGAACAATTGAAACAATAACAAAAAATACAGCAAGAAGTACACTGCTAGTATATTTTTTTGAATAAGAGATTAAATTAATAGCTTCCTCTTAAATTTGAAGAGTTAGCAATATTATTATTGTTTGGAGTTATTGCATAATTAGTTGTATTAGCGGAAGGATTATAGATATCAAAAGCTATTTTTGAATACTTATCACCAAAAAGTTTAACATTTTTTAAAGAGTTATTTTTCCACATTTGTTCTATTCTATCGTAATCATATTTTTGATTAGGACCATCTATTGGATCAAGAATTATAAATTCTCTTTCTTTATCATTATAGCCTGTAACTAAAACATAATGTTCTGTTGTAATTTTACCAAAATCTAACAAAATTATTACAGGATTACCTTTATTTATTCTATCTTTTAGAAAATTTATATCTGCTTGTCTATAATCTTGGGCATATAAACCATTTTTTCTTAAATAAGAAGTTATGCTATTTACATCTGTAAAAATATTAGACGAATTTGTTTGTTTTATTATACTTTGATAAGAAACTGGAACTCCCCAAAAATTGAGGACACTAGCCATAACAGATTGAGCACAAGTATTATTATTTCCTTGTTTAAAATAAGGAATATTAGATATAGCAATTGTTCCATCTTGATGGTAATTAAGGGTAGATCCAACTCTATCATTTAGGACTTTATTAACATTGCTTGATGAATAATCTTGAACGATACCAATACTAGATTCAAATGATACTCTTGGTGTACATGCTTGAATTGAACTGAAAGATATTAAAGATACAGCTAAGATAGATGCAAATCTTTTTTGAACTCTTAAAACTTTTTTGAGTTGAGATATTTGAATTAAACCTTTTTCTAATAAAACAGAACCTATTTTTTTATCTTTCTGTTCATTTAGAGCTTCATTAACTTGTTCTTTGGTTACATAGTTTAGAGATACAAATATTTCACCAATTTTTTTATTAACTATATTGTATAGAGATTTTTCATTACCTGTAGAAGCATCTATAATTTCTTCTAAAAAATCTTTTTTAATAATATTTTTTTCAACGAGAATACTACCAAAAAGCTTATTTTCTTTTTTTTGAATTTCAAGGGCGTTTTTTATTGTATTAGAATCAATAATACCAAGTCTTTTTAATAATTGACCAATTCTATTTTTCATAAACCCAAACATTTTTAATCTAAATTAAATCTATATATATATTATAGAACAAAAAATAAATTTCTTGATTAGATTTAATAAATTTTTCGTTTTCTTAATAGAATAAAATATTTAAATTTTTATTTCAAAAAATTCTTAAGTTTAAAATAAAATGACTTTCAAGAACATCACATTGTAGGAGTTTGATTCATCAAACCCTTTTTATATATTTAACAAGAAACAGTATCTGAAAAAACAAAACCTTCTTGAACTCTATGACCTCGACAAAAATCTCCTGCACTCATTTCTTTGCTTCCTGATAATTGAACTCTTTTTACTAAAAGATATTTATCAGAAGTACAAATAATAAATCCATCTTTTCTTATTTCTGTAATTTGTCCTTGTTTATGATTTTCTTTTAAATTTTCATCTATAACTTCACAAGAGGTTATTTTTAAACTTTTTCCATCAAAAAAAGTATATACAGATGGCCATGGCGTAAAAGCTCTTACATAATTAAATATCTTTTCAGCTGGATAAGACCAATTTATAAAACCATCATTTTTATTTATTATGGGTGCATTAGTTGCTAAATCGTGATTTTGTTTTATGGGTTCAATTTTTTTATTTAATAAACCTTCTAAAGTTTCTAAAAGTAAATTTGAACCTAATTCTGATAATTTATGAAATAAAGATTCTGATGTATCAGTATTAGATATTTCTAATTCAGCTTTTAATAACATATCACCTGTATCCATTCCCACATCCATTATCATAGTGGTTACACCTGTTATTTTATCGCCATTTGCTATAGCCCATTGAATAGGAGCTGCACCTCTGTATTTTTCCAATAAAGAACCATGTACATTAATACAACCATTTTTAGGAATATCTAAAATTCTTTTAGGTAAAATTTTTCCATAAGCAACAACTACAATAAAATCTGGTGCAATTTCAACTAATTTATCATATACTTCTTGATTTTTTCTAATTTTATCTGGTTGAAAAACAGGTATATTATGTAATTCAGCGTCTATTTTAACAGGTGGTGCAGTTAAAATCATTTTTCTACCAATTGGTTTATCTGGTTGAGTAAAAACAGCTTTTACATCATATCTTTTATCTTCAACAAGTTTTTTTAATGAGGATACTGCAAATTCAGGAGTACCCATAAAAACTATTTTTATTTTATCCATAAAATTAAATCCAACTACCCATCCAAATATGTAAACTATAATACCACCATTTCATAGGGTATCCAGAGAAAAGGGGATAGAAAAAGAAAAACAAAGCTACTATAAAACCAAAATATAATTTTGAAATAGTTTTAAATTTACCATTTTCAAATAAGGTATAAAAAATTATTGCTACAAGAGAAATAACTAAATAACCAACTGAATTATACATTTGAGTTGCATAAGATTCTAAAAACTTAATTGGATATGGATATTTAAGTTGTTGAGTCCAAAGAGCTAATAAACCTATAAGAGAACTTGAAATAGCTAAAATAGCAACTGAAATTATGGATAAGCGATTAAAAGTAATATCATCTTTTGTTAACTCGCCTTTTTTATCGCCTTTATCCCACAAATATAAAAGAATAAAAGTAATTGATAAACAAGCATAAGGAATTGCTTCAAAAAGATAATGATTGAAATTTTTTATTCTTGGTGAAACAGCCCATGGTAAATAAAGAACAACAAAACCCAAACCAGAATATAATAAATTGGCTTGTTTTTCTTTTAAAGCTTTATAAATTATAAAAATAGTAACAAAGATAGATGACCACCATATAGCTGGGTTTCCTAGTGCAATTATTCCTGACAAAGTACCATCTTTAAAATCTCTAAAATAATACCATGTTGGTCTTATTAAAAATGGCCATGTGTACCATTCAGAATAATAAGGATGAGGATCTCTTAAATTTTTATGATAAGTATAAATACCTTTTTGCATTTCAATAACATCATTTATATTATTATTTAGTTTCATATAAGGAATATAAGAAAGGATATAAACTAAAAAAGGTAATCCAACAAAAAATATTAATGTAAGAACAGTAAAATTTATTAATTTTGGATTTATTTTATCAAATAAAGGTCGTAAATTACCTTCTAAAATATCTTTAAAAGAAAGATCAAATAAAAGTTTATACCAAATCATAGCACCCAATATAAAACCTAATGCACCTAATGATGTCCATCTTGTAGCAAGAGCTAAACTCATAAAAACACCAGATAATGCAAAAAAAGTATATTTTTTAATAGTTTCTTTTTTATGAAAGTCATATTGAACATAAAACCAGAAAAAAGCAATTGCAGCTAATTGAAAAAATGTAGCAAAGATGTTTGTCATAGCAGTTCTTGATTGAACAAAAAATACACCATCCATTGATATTATTAAAGCAGCTAAAATACCTGCACTAGTTCGATTAAATAAAGATTTGGCAAAAATATACATTATTGGAATAAAAAAAGTTCCAAAAATAACAGGCATTATTCGCCAACCAAAAGAATTAAGTCCAAAGAAATGAACTCCAACTGAAATTAAAAGCTTTGCAAGTGGAGGATGAACCCATTCAAAAGGATTAACTCCATTCAAATATTCACCAGCAGCACGAGCATGATAAACTTCATCAAAAACCATTTCTTCAGGAAAATCTAAAAACAGAAATCTTGATATAAAAGAAACAAAAGAAATTATTAATATATATCCAAGATCTTTCAAATCAAATTTTATTGGTGCTGGTAAGGTAAACCCTTTTTTTTCTGAACTTTTATTTACAGAAACAATTTCTTGAGTTTGTTTCATTATTGCATTTTCGTCAATTTCTACAGGTTTTTCTTTCCATAGTTTCATAAAAATCCATAGAATTAGATAAGTATTTAAAATTGAAAATATAGTATAAAAAAATAAACCAAATGTGTTACTTGAGTTCATGTTTCCTATTTTTAGAAAATTTACTAAATAGGTCATAAAAGGAGGTGCACCTATATTTGTTTTATCACCTGGAAATTCAAAAAATAAATTTAATAAAAATATTCCAGAAATTATATAATAAATATTTTTTATTCTAAAATTCATACAAGCTGATATAGCTAAAAAAGACATCCCAGGATATAAGTATCTTTCATGCATTCTGGTAGGAAAAAGAAAAAAAGCTAATAGGGCAATTGTTGAGGCATGAATTATTGCAATCCCTTGAAAGTTTTTTGCTGAATTAATTAAAGTATTTTTAAGACTTTGAATTTTGAAATCAGCTTCTTTTATTTCATTTTCTTTATTATATTTTTCTTTGAATAAATCGGCTTCCTTTATTTTTAGATCTTCAGATATATCTAATTCTATACTTGCTTTAACGTCTTTTATTTCTTCAATTAAAACATCAATTTCTTGATATTTTTCTTTTTTTACCAATTCAAAGTTTTCTTCAGCTTTAGAAATTTCTTTTTGTAGTAAAGTTTTATTTTTTTCAGATTCTTCTTTTTCTTTTTTAAGATTGGTTACATAATAGAAACATGCAAAAGCATACGCACCCATATATAATAAAAGACCCCAAATTTTATGAGAAATACCTAAAATAGTTCTTGAATCTTCTTTCCACATACCTGTTAATGACCAAATATTAAAAGCTTGAATTGAACTAAAAGGATATAAATCAGCTTGAGCAACATAATGTTCATAAAGCCATGGAACTACATTAAAAAAATCTCTAGTAATTGGAAGGGTTATTATAAAAACATAAGCAATACCGTATAAAGTACCCAAAATAAATTTTTTAAATTCTTTATTATATAAAGTAACAAAAGTCAATAAAGGAATTAGTAAAATACCTTGTGGTTTAATCATACAATTTATTGCTGTCATCAGAATAGCTAAATCATATTTTTTATCAATCATAAAAATAACACTTAGTATCAAAAAAGTTAGGGTTACAGAATCCATTTGCCCCCAAACAGCAGATTCGTAAAAAACAGCAGGTTGAAAAGCATATATAGTAGCAGAAGCAATAGCTATTGATGAAGGAACATATCTTTTTGATAGAAAATAGATTAAATAAACATTTATAACATCGCATAATATAGCTGGAAATTTTATAAATGCACTAAAAACACTTCCAAACCAATTTGTAAAATTTGGATCTATAAAAGAATACAATTTACCAAAAAAATATAAAATCCAAATATAACCTGGTGGATAATCACACCAAGTTCCAACAGGTTTTGGTTGAAAAAAATCAAAGATTCCTTTTTTATTTACATCCATTGCCCATGCTTTAAAATTTGTTAGATCTGTAGGATGTCCAGTATTAAATAATAGACTAAAAATTATTCTTACAAAAATAGCTAAAAAAATTAAGAATAAAACCGATTTTGTTTCATTATCGTTTAATTTATCTGATATTTTTTCAAAAAAAGATTTTTTCTTTTCTAATTCTATGTTCAAAATTCTACCTCTATTTTATTGAAGTGCTATAAGTCCTGCTCCGATTAAGCCTGCTTTATCATTAGATTGTGCAATTTGTATGGTTTCTAAATCAAAATTTGAATAGTTTATTTGATTTTTAATAATAGTCTTTAATTTATTCATATAGAAATCTTTTTGTAGTGCAATACCACCACTTAATAATACAAGATCTGGATCAAAAATATTTACTAGGCTTATTATTCCATAAGATAAAAACTCAGACATTTCATCAATAAGAATATTTGAAAAAAGATCTCCATTTTTTGCATTCTTAAAAATTTTATGACCTGTTATTTCTTCTTCAGAATGTAATTTGGAATCTGGATAATTCTCAAGCCTTAATTTTGCTTGTGTCTCAAGAGCTGTACCAGAAACATAAGCTTCTATACATCCTGTTTGACCACAATTACATTTTCTTCCCTTATAATCAATTATCATGTGTCCAATTTCGCATCCTAAACCTTTGCCTTTAAAGACTTTATTATTGGTAATTACACCACTTCCTAAACCTGTTCCTAATGTAAGAACAAGTATCGTTTTATCTTCTTTTCCAATACTTTCAAATAAAAAATATTCTCCAAAAGCTGCACAATTAGCATCATTATCAACAAAAGTAGGTAAATTAAATTTTTTTTCAAATAATTCTTTTAAATTTACACCCTGCCAATTTTTTAAGTTAGGACTACAATCAACTACTATTCCAGTTTTTGAATCCATTCTACCGGGAGAACCAATACCAATACTTTCTATTTTAATATTATCTTTTTTAACTTTTTCTAGTATATCTGAAGTTGTATCAAGAAGTTTTTCTATTATATCAGACGCATCTAATTTTGCAGATGTTTCTCTTGCTTCATATAAAACCTCACCTTTGTTATTTATTATTCCAAAAGATAGTTTTGTTCCACCTATATCTATTCCAATACTATATTTGTCCATATTAATGCCACACAAAACCTAATATAAATTATAATTAATCATAAAATCTAACACAAAAATTTCTTTTTTAAAAACTTTTATCAAAACTATTAACTAAATTTTTATCAAAAAAAAACTCCCTTTAGGGAGTTTTAATTTTTCTAACTAAATTTAATTATTTTTTAGCAGGAGCTGGAGGAGCTGGATCTGGAGCTGGTGCAGGAGGTGCTAATTTTGTCATAGCAACTTGAGCAAAAAGGTTTTCGAATTCTGATTTATTTAATTCACCTTTATTATTTTTCCATAACCAAAAACCACTTTCTTTGTCATATTTGTCAAAGTCTTTAGCGAAATCAGCTGAAACTAATGGTGGAACAATCTCTTCTTTTGTTAATCTGCTATTTTTATTTTTATCTAAAATAGTAAATAAAGATCTTGCAGCTGATTTTAATCTAGCTGTTAAACCTATCTTTTTGAAAAAACCAGGTGTATATTCTTTTTCAGTAATTTTACCATCATGATTTCCATCAAGAGCATAAAATGCTTTTGCTTCATCAGGATTAGCAACACCATACTCACTTGGAGATATAGCTTTGTCGCCATCTTTATCTGTATCTGTGAAACCATGTTTACTAGCTTCTTTTAATTCTTTCCAAACACCAGCAACAGAAGAAATTTGGATTTCATCTGACTGTTGAGATACTTGTTGTTCTGGTTGTTGAGCAAAATCAACATCATTCATTGCACTTTTACATCCAGCAAAAGAACTTAGTATCATTAAAGCAGTTACGCTTACAAGACTTTTCTTTAACATCTAAAATACTCCTTACAGAATTTTCAATTTTTAAACTAGGATTAATTTCCTTCTATATTAATTATTATAGAATAGTAAAATTAAAACTTGCTAAAGCTTAAGTTAAGTTTTGTTTAATTTTTGAATTCACTTAACAAAAGATCAGCAGGTAAACCATTTAAAGTTATAGAGAATTTAACAGGCCCTGTTCCTTTATATAACCAAATATAGGTTTTTACACCTTCAGAAAAGGTACTTAACTTTACACAACCTCTAAAATCACCTGAAGGGACAGAAATATCTTCATTTCCTTCAAAAATAAAACCACTTTTATTTGCACCAGATGATGGTGTTGGTAATGGAGAAAAAGCATCAACAGATGTTTCACTGTCAAAACTTTGCTCTCCCATAATAGTTCTTATTTTTACTTTTTTATTTTCAATTTCAATAACTTCCATAGTAAGTTCTGCATTAACTTTTATTCCTTGTATGTTTACAAGCATTAGATAAGACCATTTCATATCTTTTTCTGGCTTTGGGTAAAACATTTTTAGATATTCAGAACTAGCATCGCCTCCTATTGAGGGCATTGCATCAGAATTAGTTACAGGTTTCGGCTTCGGCTTCGGTAAGTTATTTTTTTTTGTGGACATTTTAATATTAAAAAACTCTATAAAATAAAGATAGATTTTAACATAAATAAAATCTATTTTGACAAAAAATATTTTCTAAATTCATTTAATTTTATATATAACTTCTATTTCAAAAAATTCTAAAAAACTATAAAAAAGTCCTCTCTAAAGTTTAGAGTGAGGCGGTAGCCGAAGAATTTGTTGTGGTGAGTTTGATATTTTAATCCAATAAACCTTTTATAGGATTTCCAAAATACATACTTAGTAGATCACTCCAAAAAAATTAATTTATTGAATTTTAACATAAAAGTTAATATATTTTAGATCATATTTTTTTAATTATTTGGTAATACTATTTGTGATTTTTTCATCATGTTTTTTTTCTATATGTTTCCCTGCAAAATAACTAGCTGTACCTAAAACACTTCCTACTGCTAATGTAGAAATAGCAAATGATTTTAAAGTTACGTTACCTCCGCCACCAGAAGCAATAGTAGAAACAACAGCTCCAATAAGAGGAGATAATATAGCTGTTGAAGGAAGAGCATTTTTTAAAAATTCATGTTTGGTATTTTCTTCATTTTCAACAAAAGAAACTTCTAATCTTTTTCCATTTATTTGTAATTGATCAGAGTTTAAGATTCCTTTTTGGTGTTTGGCTAAAACTAAAACATCTTTACCTTCAAGTTTTCCACCTATAGTATCATAACCATCTTTTCTATTTTTTGTAAGAGAGTTTGCTTGTTCTAAATTAACTTCAGGATCTAAAACCTTTATTTTTGCTTGAATTTTAGAACCATTTAAAAATATACTATTGTTTAATGTAGCAATTTCTGACATAATTTTTTACTCCATAATTATTTTAATAAATTTCAATCAAATAAAATAATTAAAAGTATAATTATTTTACTCGCCAATAAAATTCAAAGTTTCATTTAAACAAGAATTAAGTAATTTATCTGATAATTCTTGATCTGAAACAGAACGAGAAAGTATTATTCCGCTTATACACATTGAAAGTACTGAATATAACCTTTCTCTTGTTACATCTGTATTTTTACCAACTTTTTTTTCCATAAAATCAATAATATATATCAAGATATTTTCAAAAGATAATTTTACATTTTCGCTACTTCTAGAAATATCTATAGTTAATGTGGGTAATGCACACATATAAAGAAGTTCATCTCTATGATATTTACTTAAATATCTTTCAACTACTTTTCTTAGCCATTTTTTACCAGAATATTTTTCTAAACCATCAAAAAATATTTTTGTAGAACTTCTTAATGATCTATCTATAACTTCAGAAAAAAGAACTTCTTTAGATTTGAAGTGAGAATAAAAAGCTCCTGCTGTCAAACCTGCTTCTGCCATTATAGAATCAATACCAGTACCAACATAACCATTTTTTTTAAAAAGTTGATCAGCAGAATCCAAAATTCTAATTCTACTTTGTTCTTTTTGTTCTTTTTTAGTCGCCATCTTATTACTTTAAACCAATATCTTTATTTATTAATCTAAAATATTATATCAAAGTATTATTATTTTTTATAATAAGGAAAAGCACACTTATAATTACTTTTTACAAGCAAATCAACTTAATTTATTAATATTATTAATTATATAATTCCTCAATTTATATATTACGTTAGTAATATTATAGTACGACAGTAATATAACTTGCTATATATTTAATATATATTTATTTTATTTAGAAGTTTTTTAACTAAAATTTTATCTCTTTTATTTTTAATATAAAAGCACTTAGAATATTCAAAAAAGTAATCATAAAAATTAGAATAAAAAAAGATGTTATTACAATATTCCAATCTATTTCTTTTGTTGTAGCTTGTTCTAAAAAATCATAACCCCATTTTACTATAGTTGTTTTTTCTACAATTTCAGTCATTCCTGTTAAACTTTTATTTGGCATAATTAATTTTGAAAAAAGTAATTGAGGAATTAAAAAAACAGGAACTAATGATAAAGCCATAACATCTGTTGTAACACTTGCAGAAATAGCTAAACCTAGAGATGTTCCACAAACAAGAGATAAATATAATGATAAAAGAGTTAAAAAAGTATTTCCATCTAAAGTTAGATTTAGTCTTATGGTAATAAAAAATATTAATATTTGAGCAAAACCCAAAATAGATAAAACAAAAAACTTTGATAAAATATAAGAACTTATTCTTAGTCCACTTATTCTTTCTCTTTCAAAAATATTTTTTTCTTTTACAATTTCACGACAAGAATTTATGCAACCAAAAAAAATAGATGAAAAAAGTAAAACAAAATATAATGTTGGAGAACCTGTGGTATTTTGCCAAACCATTCCTACACATAGACCAGTAGCGATTGGTTGTAATATTAGAAAAAATAGACTAGTAAAATCTGCAAAAAATATTTCTATATATCTTTCAATTAAAACTTTTGTTTCATAAATAGCTGGGTTTTTCATATTTAAAAACTCATTCTTTTTCTATTAGCTACATATTTTTTAAAATGATCACTTGCAACGTATTTTTTTTGCCAAAATTCTTTTTTTTCTTTTGCCAAGTTTTTAAAAACACCTTCATAAGATTTTGTATCAAAAAATTCCAATAAATCTACTGGTTTTCCAAAATAAACCATGCTTCCAGATTGAATTATAATAACTAAATCTAACATTTCTATACTTGCCATTGCATGAGTTGTTATTATTATTGTTGTTCCTAAATTTGCAATATCTTTAAAAAGTTTCATCAATGATTCTTCTAATTGAGGATCTTGTCCAGAAGTTGGTTCATCAAGAAATAACAATGACGGTTCTGAAAGTAACTCTACTGCAATACTAGCTCTTTTTCTTTGACCACCTGAAAGTTTTTTTATTTTTAAATTAGCTCTTTCTTGTAATCCAACTTGAGATATAACTTTTGAAGAAAGAGCTTTGATTTTTTCATCTGGATATGTATTTGGTAAGCGTAGTTTTGCAGAATAATAAACAGCTTTTTCCACAGTTAAATCTTGATGAATTATATCATCTTGCGGTACATAACCTATTTTATTTCTTAAATCGCTAATATTTTGGTATAAACTCTTACTATTTAATAAAATATTACCATGACTTGGTTTTATTAAACCACAGCACGATTTTAAAAGAGTTGATTTACCCGAACCTGATGGGCCTAACAAACCTATAATTTCATTTGGTAAAATAGTAAAATTTATATTTCCAGATAAAATAGTTTTTCCAAAAGTTTTAAATTCAAGCTCAGATACATCTAATTTTAAACCTTTTTTTGAATTATTTTTAAATTCTAAATCATTCATTTCAAAAAATATTTTCTATATTTATAAATCATCAAGAGCTGAAAAATCCATCCCTATATCTTCAGGCGACTTTACATTAAAGGTTTTTATGTCTTCAGGTTTTATATTTTCATAAACACCTGTTTCATAATTTTTTATTTGAATTTTTCCCTCTAATGGCAAATGTTTTAAAACTTTTGCAATACCATCATTTGTTTCGATATAAGTGCCAACGTCTGGCAATTTTGCTTTTTCTGTTTCATACATTTCATCTTCATAAGATAAACAACATTTTAGCTTTCCACATGCACCTGTAAGCTTACTAGGATTTGGTGGTAAATTTTGATTTCTTGCCATTTTTGTTGTTACAAAAGGGAATTCTTTTAGCCAAGTACTACAACATAAAGTTCTTCCACAAGTACCTACCCCATTTAATAAACGAGCTTCTTCTCTTGCTCCAATTTGTCTTAATATTATTCTGGTTCTTCTAAAAGTTGCAGTAAGTTCTTTTAATAAAATTCTAAAATCAACTCTTCCTTCTGCAAAATAAAAAAAAGTAAGTCTATTAAAATCAAAAGTATAAACAGCATCAACTAAACGCATGTCAAGATTATGGGTTTTTATTTTTTCAATACAAAGATGATAAGCTTTACTTTCTTCTTCTTTTTTATTTAAAAGTTGAGTTTTATCAGCACTATTTGGTTGACGAATAAATTTTACAGTCTTTATATTTCCTCTTTCTATAACTATAGTAGAAGGAAGTAATATTGTTTTCGTACAGTGCATTATATTTTCGTCATCTTCATAAACAGCAAAAGTATCTTTTAATTGAAAAGAGTCTATGCTATCAAGTAATCTTAATTCTCCTGTACCTAATCTAATACCTAGTTTTGCCATTTTTTTCTCTTAATTTAATTATGTTTAAATTTTACCATTAAATAATGATCAAAAAACAATAGTATTTAATTTATTAATCCTTGTTTAATTAGTTTTTTTTTTCTAGTATAATTTTTATTATCATATTTATAGGAGAATTTATGGCAACTAAAATAGAGCAACCTTTAGTACCATCTTTAGAAAAAGCATTATTACAAAATACTTTAATTGCTGAGAAATTTTTAGTAGTTTTAAAAAAAATAATTTCTCAGATTTCTATCGTTCCTTCTGTTTAAAAAGATGATATAACAACTATAACTAAAGAGTATTTACAAAACTCTTTACAAGATTTGAAAATAGAGTTACCAAATATTGACCAACTTTCAGAATTCCTTGTTAGACATATAGATAGTATTCAACCTCTCATTATTGTATGCCAAGAAATTAAAAAAAATATTTCTGAAGCAATTAAAATAAAACTTGTTTATGAAATTGAAAATGAAGACTGTTCTGGTGCTGAAAATATTACTCTTTATGTACAAATAGATAAAGATTTTTTTGAAGTAGATAAAAAACTTGATTTAATAGTTTCACCTTATGATGATTATTTTATAGATTCTGGTGTTTTATTTACAGCACAAGTAAGCCGTGTAATATAGATAAAAATGAATAATAAATTTGAATGGAATAATTTTAAAGATATTGCATTAAATATAAAAGCACAAGATTTTTTTGAAACAGATACTTCTTCTTCAGGTTTAATTGAAGCTTGGAAACGCTCTTTTGTTTCAAGACTTTATTACTCTTGTTTTCATAATTGTGTAGAAATTGCTGAAAAAGTTACTTTATACAAAAATCTGTAAAAGATTTTTCTTATAATAACCTGAGTTCGATAAATTTATATTATCAAATATAGTGATAATAGGTAATAC
>ERZ1292633.842-Hain-H41-02um-R1-842-length-34295-cov-17_pt1 | contig 29752 bp, 37 predicted proteins | sample MGYA00564406_ERZ1292633 | MGnify/ENA primary metagenome ERZ1292633 (study PRJEB36523, sample SAMEA6512639) | groundwater metagenome | collected 2019-01-08 | study: AquaDiva: Metagenomics assemblies of 32 groundwater samples
TCTACCCTAAAAAGAAAACCCCCAGAGTAGACAACTTTCTACATACTGGGGGTAATAATGTCAGTATTAATATTTATTTAAATTTTTTATGACAAGAGAATTCTCACATACAAAAAGTCCGCTTTGGGATCCTGATAGCCCAAATAACCCACGTAACCATCGCGACAATGAAAGACGCGGAAGTATTCGCCAGTTAGAAAAACCTACTGAAAAAGATACCGCCCTATTTGCAAATTGTATCAGCGCATGGCAACAATATGGTGATAAAAAAGGTCCTGGCGATGATTTTCGATTATATCTACTTGAGGATGGGACTATAGTTAATATGGCAGGTGAGAAATGGGATAAAATATCAATTGAAAATTTTTCTGAAATAAAGCGAAGGCTGGCTGCAAACGAAAAGGTTGTATTCACAGATTTGATCAGGGACACAATTGAGTAAATTTTTTTAACGTCGAAAGAGTGCGGTTCCGATTGCCGCTTTCGATGTTATTTATATAACCGCTATCAAAACGCGCGCATTCTATATCTACGTACCTGGTACGTTATCCACACTAGTAAAATAAAAACGGCAAAAACAGCGACAGGATCATTGCGACGGCGACGAATCCTACGAGCCACTTCCAGATTTTTTGTGTAACTTTTTGCTTCATAATAATTAGGTTTTAGGTTACAGGTTTCAGGTATCAGGTTTGCTCAACCGTTTCTTTTCAAAACTTTTATGAACGCTTCCGGCGGAATGTCAACCGTTCCCTTGCCGTGCGCCAGCATTCTCTTTTTTCCCTTCTTTTGTTTCTCTAACAATTTCATCTTACGCGTAACATCACCGCCGTAGAGATATCCGGTCACGTCTTTGCGGAACGCAGATATTCGCTCGGACGCGATAATCTTCGCGCCGATCGACGCCTGCAATTTTACCACAAATTGCTGTCTAGGAAGAGCGTCCTTCAAAGTTTCGACGATTTCTTTTCCGCGGCGATACGCTTCATCAACATGAATTAGCGTAGCGAACGCCGGCACCGCCTCGTCCGCGACCATGATATCCATAAGCACAACAGGCGCCGGACGATATCCGATCAGTTCGTAATTCAACGACGCATAACCGGCAGTAACGCTTTTCAGTTTATCGTGAAAGTCGACGATCACGGATGAGAGCGGCATATCATAATGCAAAACCGCTCGCGTCGGATCGTAATAATCAGTGGTTTTAAACTCGCCGCGTCTGTCTTGAACCAGCTGCATCACGTTTCCCATGTAATCCGAAGGACAAACGATATCCACCGCGACCCATGGTTCTCGCGCCTCTTTAAGATGCGACGGTTCAGGAAACGCGAGCGGCGATTTGATGACTTCTTCCTCCCCGTTCGTCCGCGTCACTTCGTACGCGACAGACGGCGTGGTAACCACGACCTCCATGTTATGTTCTCGACGCAATCGCTCTTGCACAATCTCAAGGTGAAGCATCCCGAGCAAACCGCAACGAAATCCGAAACCTAACGCAACCGAATGTTCCGGTTCCGCAGTGAGAGCGGCGTCGGAGAGACGAAGCTTCATCACCGCATCGCGCAACCGTTCATACTCGTTTCCTTCTCGAGGAAAAATCCCGGCGTAAACCATTGGCTTCACTTCTTTGTACCCAGGAAGCGAGACGGTATCCGGCGCGCATTCACGATTCGCTACCGTGTCACCGACGCGCACTGTTGAAATGTCTTTCAATCCCGTAACGATGTATCCGATTTCTCCAGCGCTTAAACGATCGGCGGCGACATATCCGGGATTGAGATATCCAGTATCCAAAACTTCTCCGTCCGCGGCTGTGGCTAAAAATTTTATCTTTTCGTCTTTCAAAACCGTTCCGTCCACCGCTCGAACGTACGCCACGACTCCTTTGTATCCGTCGTATTTGGAATCGAAAATCAACGCGCGAAACGGTTTGTCGAATTGTCCTCGTGGCGAAGGAACGTCCGTCACGATTCGCCGCAAAATATCGTCAACGCCTTCTCCGGTTTTTCCGGAAGCCAAAATAATTTCTTCGCGCCTGCATCCGATGAGACGCGTCAACTCTTCCGCGCGTCTTTCTACCTCCGCATTAGGTAAATCTATTTTATTCAATACCGGAATAATTGAGAGATTCTGCTCGATCGCAAGATAAAGGTTAGCGATAGTTTGCGCCTGCACCCCCTGCGTCGCATCCACGAGAAGTAACGCCCCCTCGACGGCTGCGAGAGACCGCGAAACTTCATATCCGAAATCCACGTGCCCCGGAGTATCAATGAGGTTCAACTGATATTCCGTGCCGTCGCAAACGTACCTCATCCTGGCCGGCTGCAACTTGATCGTAATCCCCCGCTCGCGCTCAAGATCCATGGTATCAAGCAACTGCTCTTTCATTTTTCTCTTCTCCACTGTCCCCGTAATTTCCAAAAGCCGATCCGCCAGCGTGGACTTGCCATGATCGATGTGAGCGATTATGCAGAAATTCCGGATGTTGGACTGTTCCATGTGATGAACATGCTGCCTGAAAAAATCCATCCTGGCAATGGACTCAAACTCCCTGCGCTTCGTCCGCGCCTTCTATCTTGCGGACGTTCTTAAATAATCGCTTGCGAATTGATTCCGTCAAATCTCGGAGTTCTTCAGATCGGATAAGATACGCGATCGTGAAAAATGCCAGCAGGCCCACGGTGATCGTCCCGCCCATCTGCAACGCGACCTCCCAAAAAGTTCTAAGCTGGAAAATCGTGCCAAGAGCTTGACGAACCGGCCATCCGAATCCGAACAAAGCTACGCTCGCCGCTGCGGTTTTCATAAATGAAGACAGAATTTTCCCGTCGGACACCGGGCCTTTTTTGTAATATAGAAACCACCAAAGAAGAAGCAAATTTAAAAACGACGCCGCGCTGAACGCCATGGCAAGACCGAGAATGCCGAACGATTCACGCAATGTCAGCGCCAATAAAAGATTAAAAGCTTCCGTAAGAACTCCGATGATGAGCGGCGTCCACGTGTCCTGTAACGCGTAAAAAGCTCGCGCGAATAAAGGAGTTAGCGCCTGGAACGCCAGAGAAAAAGTAAAAATGCCGAGAACGTCTGCCGTGCGGATAGTATCGTTCCACGAAAAAACTCCCGATCCAAGAACTAGCCGGACGATCTGCGCACGCAAAAGAAAAAATATCGCGATGGACGGAAGTATGAGGAACGAAATTTTTCTCGAAGCTGACGAGATGATCCGTTTAAACTCTCCGTCGTCCTTCGATCCTGCGGCTATCGCTAGACTCGGAAAAGCCGCGACTGCGAAAGCAATTCCGAAAATTCCGACCGGAAACGATTGGAGGTTGTTCGCGAGATTAAAAACCGCGATTGAGCCCTGCGGCAAGGTCGATGCTAAACCAAGAAGCACGACGGTGTTAACCTGCGAAACCGCGAGTCCGGCGGTTCGCGGCGCCATGAGCCACAAAATGCGTTTCACTCCCTCTGTCTTGAAAGACGGAGCCGGAATGCGGCGCAATCCTAAACGAAGAGCGACTGTCGATTGCGTAACAAGATGCAAAAACGATCCGAGCACCACTCCCCACGCCAAACCCTGAACGCCCATGACAGGTGACAATACGAGAGCTCCAAAAATGATTCCGACGTTGTAAAAAACAGGTGCCATAGCGAACGCAAAAAAATGCCTTGTCGCCTGAAGAACGCCGCCCATGACCGCTGACAGTCCGAGAAAAAACGGGGACAGCGCCATGATGCGAGTCAGTTGAATCGTGGCCTCCAACTTCTCGCCTGAAAAACCCGGAACCGCAAAAGGAACCAAGACCCGCGAAAACAAAACCAAAGCCGCGCATACCACCATCATTGTTGCGCCAACCACGGACAACACGCGCTCTGCGAGACGCCACGCCTCATCCTTTCCGCGCTTTTCTATGTATTCCGAAAAAACCGGAATGAACCCGGCGGACAGAGCGCCAAGAATTATCAAAGTATACAAAAGATCCGGAAGACGGAATGCCGCATAATAAACGTCGAGTACATCCCCTGCGCCGAATTGCGAAGCCAAAATCCTATCGCGTACCACGCCGATCACACGCGAAGCAAGCGAAGCCATCCCAACTATAAGAGCCGCGGCCGTTAGCCCATTCGTCTCGCTATGCCAAAGCTTAGAAAAAAATAACTTCATACACCGAAATTTTATCTTACGATGCTCCGTCTTTTCCTCCCTCTCTAAAAGATAAGAGGGAGTTAGAGGGAGTTATGAACCGTGAACAAATCTCATTCCAATTGGATTTGATTATTCACTGTTCGTAACTCCTCCTAACATCCTCTTACCCTAAGAGGAGGGACTTGAATCATGTGCAAAATTCTATTTATTATTTTCATTTTCATCCCCTCCCATTATGTAATCAAACGGCATCTCCTTAAACGACCCCTTCGTCAGCATCCTCAACTCCCCAAACATGTATTTCAATGCAGTTCCGAGGCGGCCGTCCTTCTCCAATCTACGCACGGAAACCCGGATCGGATGCGCACGCAGTATACCAAAACTCTTTCCTTCCTTAGATGCGCGTTGAACGTAATCGTGATCTTCCCCGAACACCACGTCCTCATCAAATCCTTTTATACTCTCATGCGCGTGACGACGCACAAGAATACAAAATCCCGGCGCGTGCGGACGAATTTTTTCCGTAGCCATGGCATAAGCGTTATAAACCTCGTGCAAAGCGCGATCTATCGGCTTTCTACTTAGCGGTTTTACGTTACACGTCGCGACATCAAATCCCTTACGATCCATTTCGGTTAAACATTCCTGGAGATATTTTGTTGACGGCAAGAGAACGTCCGCATCCAAAAAAACAAGAACGTCTCCGGTCGCGCTAACAGCTCCCGCGTTCCTCCCAGGACCAGGAAGACCGCCCTCGATCACCTTCGCGCCATATGCCAGTGCGATATCTCGCGTCTTATCCGTGGACTTTGCGTCAGCGACAATAACTTCAAAATCCTTCAAAGTCTGCGACTTGATAGTTTCAAGAAGTTTCGGGAGATGCTGTTCCTCGTTTTTCGTTGGAATGATTATTGAGACTTTTGGCATAACATCCAATGTATGGCTATTCCCGCCGCAATTGAAACGTTCAAAGATTCTTTTTTTCCATGCCGCGCGATCTCTATTCTGTCATCGCAACACGCAAGAAGAGTAGGCGTGATTCCTGTGACTTCGTTTCCTAAAAGCAACGCGATGCGTTCCGGCGGTTTGTATGATGCCAGCTCCAACGCTTCATCGGCAAGTTCCAATCCGACGAGACGAAAACGCTTTTTCTTGAGAGATGAAAGCACTGACATTACATCCGGTTGCTTTTCCCACAAAACGTCCTTCTCCGCGCCAAGCGAAACCTTCTCAATTCGCGCATCCGGCAACGCCGGCGTATATCCCGTAAACCACACTTTGTGCGCTCCCAAAAATTCGCATGTACGAAGAAGCGCCCCGACATTTTCGCGCGAACGAATGTCATGGGCGATAACATCCAATATAGGAAGCCGTTTTGCAGCCATTAACTGAAAGCATAGCAAAATATGCGGCTTTTTGCTACCCTCGACAAATGAAATACGGAGATCGAACAAATGGGACTGTAGAACGACTGGATGAAAAGGGACGCGGGTCCTGGGACGGTTTTGTAGTTCCTTTTGCGACGATTGGCGACGAAGTTTCAGCGACTTTCGTAAAACGCGACAAAGGCAAGAAAGTTCTGCGACTTGAAGAGGTCCTACATCCGGGACCGGATCGCGTTTCCACCCCCTGCCCTCACGCTGGAGTTTGCGGAGGTTGTTTATGGCAACATATTTCTTATGACGCGCAACTTATTTTGAAACGCGATGCGGTCAATGCTGCGTTTGAATCTGCCGGAATAGAAACACGGATCCAAAACGTCACGCCGTGCGACAAAGTTCTATATTACCGAAACCGAATGGACTACTGCGTGGGTTGGGATGGAAAAGTCGGTTTGAAAGAATACGGATCGTGGAACCGCTATCTTGATCTTTCGACTTGCATGTTGCTTGATAAAGAGACGGCGCAAATCCTCGCGATCGTTCGAGATCTCATGCGCGAATTAAAACTAGAACCATGGGACGCGCGCTCACAAAGCGGATTGCTTCGCTACGTCGTTATCCGTCTCGGCAAAAATACTTCCGAGAGACTTGTGATGCTGGTGGTTTCTGATCTGAAAAAAATTGACGAAGAAAGCCGCGACATAATCCGCGAAGTTCTTTCACCACTTTGCACTTCCCTACTCCTCGGCGAACAACCACTAATTACCGACATTTCTTTCGTTAAAACAACTCTACCGCTTCATGGAAATCCATGGTTGGAGGAAGAAGTAAACGGAACCATATATCGAATCGCGCCAAATTCTTTCTTTCAAACAAACACCGGCATGGCCGCAAAATTGCAGGATGCGGTTTTGCATTATCTTTCCGACATTCAACATTCCACATTCAACATTCCACATTCAATTCTAGATCTCTACTGCGGCCTCGGCTTCTTCGGCGTCGCTCTCGCCAAACAAAACCCAAACGTCCGCGTAATGGGATATGAACTGGACGCAGAAGCGATCGAACTCGCGAAACACAACGCGGCCGTAAACGGCGTAGCGGATCGTTGCACTTTTGAATCAGGACCTGCGGAAGATCTGTCGTGGAAGGATGAAAAAACGGACGCGGTGATAATAGATCCGCCTCGTTCCGGTCTGCATCCACGCGTAATCAAAACGCTCTTGGAGATGAAACCGAAGCGCATCGTCTACGTATCCTGCAACTTCCGCAAATTCGTCCAAGAACTTCGCGACTTCCTCCCCTTCTACAACCTCGAGTCAACGCAAGCGCTCGATCTTTTCCCGCAGACGCCTCACGTTGAAGTCGTATCTATGCTTAAGTTGAAGGACTGATATACTAAGTTTATGAAATCCGCATTCGTAATGCTCGCCGGCCGATCAAACGTGGGGAAATCCACGCTCTTGAACGCGCTCGTGGGATCAAAAGTTGCGATCGTGACTCCAAAGCCGCAAACCACGCGCCATCCGGTGCGCGGAATTTTACACGATCCTCGCGGACAAATCGTTTTCGTGGATACTCCGGGAGTTTTTCTCGGTAGAAAAGATTTCATTTCAAAACGATTAAATCAATTCGTAAAAGAAACTCTCGAGGGAGTTGACGCGATCTTGTACGTCATGGACCCGTCGCGCGAACCGGGTTTGGAAGAAGAAATGATCCAAACGCTTCTACGAGCCACGCGTGTTCCGATAATTGCCGTGATAAATAAAAGCGATCTACATCCGAAAGATCGACCGTTTTCCAAAACTTTTTCCGACGTTGACGTTGGACAAATCGCGACACTGGAAATTTCCGCGTTGAAATCAAAAGACCTCAACCGACTCGTCGATCTTCTATTCGGAATAATTCCGGAAGGCGAAGCGCATTATCCGGATATGCAGATTACGGATGTTCCGCACAAAGAATGGATCGAGGAAATTATTCGTGAAAAAGTTTTTCTTGCGCTTGAACAAGAGTTGCCATACTCGACAAAAGTCGTTGTTGAAGAAATAGAGGAACGCGAAGGCGGCGCGAGATTCATTCAGGCAAAAGTCATAACCACTGACGAGCGCTACAAACGAATGATCGTCGGAGCAAAGGGTTCAAAAATCAAAGAAATCGGAATAAAAGCGCGCAAAGAACTCGAAACCGCGCTTCAAGCCAACGTATTCCTCGAACTAACCGTCAAGGTTGACCCAAAGTGGCAGGAAAGATTCCGTTGACAAGTCCACTTATGTCGCGTATATTCTTCACGCCTTTCTTTCGCTTGCCGTAAAAAACCGCAACTCGAGGGGATCCGAAGAATGAACGTGCAGCAGAGAATCTTCGCGGACGTGTACAACGAGTACGAACGTGGCCAGTCGTCTCAGGGACTGCTCGACCCGTTCGATCACAAGCACGAACATGACGACGAGTACGACGGCGTCCCACCCGTCTCCGAACCGCCCCCGATCACGCTCCGCGATGTGATGAAGCGGCAGGACCTGCTCGACTAGACCTCCGCGGACTCCGTCCGCAACTCACTCCGCCTCGCGACCACTCGCGAGGTTTTCCTTTTCCCGAAATTTATCTCTGAACGTCGATAAGTCCCGTCACTTCGTATCCCAACAATCCGGTAAGCGTCCCCGTCCCTTTCAATGCATCCGTCACTCCGGCGGCAATTGGATTGACCGTCAATTTCAATACCAAAGGATTTTGCATATTATTCAACACTACGATTTCCCCAAACCAGTTTCGCGCCTTGATTACTTGCACTTTGATATCCTCGCCGTTTACTCGAAGCGACCAATCCACCAACTCCGTCTCGCCGTTTAATACGTTAACATCAACGCGATCCTGAATTGTTTTTACGTACTTTTCAAGTTCCGCGAACATTCCTTTCAACGAAGGATCAGACTGAAACTTCATCGGCAGAGCCGGATCGAAAAGTCCGAAATCCAAAGTTCCTACGCGATTACGTGAAAGACTGTCATAAACATCTGCCGAAAGCCACAACCCGCTCGAACCGAACGTTCCTGCATTGTCTTTTTCAGGCCAAAAAGCAGGAAGATAAAGAGAGTGGCCGTCCTTCATGTTAAATCCTACCAGCGTTCCTGCGTATGTCTTGCTATCATATGCGACTTCCGGAGGAAGTGCTTTTTTTGCTATCGCCTCTTTTCGCGCTTTTACGGATTCTTCTGTTTCCTCTTTTGTCTTAAGCTGCCAACTTACGTTCGCGATTTCACGTGGCGCAAACCTGTCGATCACGATGGTGCGCAAGCCCTCTTTCGAATCTCCCGCGAGAAAATCCGCCAACTTCGCTCCAAACCCGAACGCTGTTTGCCGAAGTTCTATTACGCTGCCAGGAACAAAATTGATTCGAGCCGTCGCCTGTTCCGAAGTCAAACCTTCAAACATTGAGACGTTCGATGTTGGAGGTACGATTAGGTTGGGCTGCTCCTGCTTGGACTGCTTACAGCCTGCGCCCGCCACGAGAATGGCGGCGAATAGAAAAAGTGACTTGAATAGATGAGATCGTTTGTTCATATATGGGATATTAATAATATAGTTTTCTAATTTTCTGTCATTGCGAGGAGGCTTTTGCGACGCGGCAATCTTTTGAAGCAAATCTTTCCTTTGAAAGATTGCTTCGTCGTTGCTACTCCTCGCAATGACATTGTCGATTTATATCGTCGGTGAGCCCGCAAATAACCTAGCCAAACCCCATGCCAGTAGCGAACACACCAAAATTAGCAACAAACATGCGCTACAGCAAGCTGCGCTCCAAGGCCGCCCCTGCCGAATTTCCACGTCCACTTCTTGAGGTACCGAGATACCGTCTGTCATAGGTTGTTACAAGGGTAGAACAAAAGATGGGACGTGACAAACAAGATTATGACCAGTGATCGACCGATGCTATTTCTTCCTACCTTGTGTTAAGAATCCGAATAACTGCTATCAAAATATAATTTTCAAAATTGCAATTACGGCGATAATCGTCCAAATAATATTTAACACTCCTGGTTGATATGTTTTTTTATAAAATGAAACCATGACGATTCCGAGTGCTCCTGTTGCGTTCAATATCTGATACCAAACGCTCGTCGCGGAAATGAACGAAAAGCTAACCATCGCGTACGCAAGTATAATGGCAACTGTCCCGTACCATCCAAAAACCTCGATAAATCTTTTCATGTTATTAGGATAGCACATTGGAACGCACTATAAAACTCGATCCATAAAAAACCGATTGCGTCTAACTTCTTATACTTATATACTTTGCGCATGAAACAAATGTTGGCGATGCCGGAGCAAGATTCTTCACAAGAAGGACAAGAACGATCTACTGCTCGCAATATCGAAAATAAACCGAGACGAATCAAATTTGAATTTAGGCGCGTCAATAGCGAAGAACCTAAAGCGGTAGAACGAGTAGAGACCGTGCGCCAACAAATCAAATCGGGCAAGGAACAAAATCGCGAAAAACAAACTGGACCTCGCGATTTTCTTCTCGGTGAATTTGATGAAGAGTCCGTTGCTAACGGAAGGTTGCAACTTAAAGGTGCTGCAAAAAAATCCATGGAAGCTGGCGCCACGACGTTCCGTAATCAGGCGCAGTACATGACCAACGTGATGACGGGAAAGCGGATCGCTACGGAATATGGCTCGCGCACGAACAATTTCAGTACACAGACGCAAATCCAAGAGCTACCGGACGGGCGCAAAGCATTCATGGTGTATAACCATGCCGGTTCATGGCTGCATCGGTGGCTTGATACGGCGATGAAACGCGCATCCGGCTTAAGAATGAGGAAGGCTACTCACGATGAGTGGAAAACGTGGTTTGAGGAAAAAAGCAATATCCCAGTCATTGAAAATAACGATCCGAATACGGTGGTGATGCCTTTCATCCCAAACGTGAATACGCTCGATGCGTTCGTTCATGACAAAGAGATCAAAAAATTTGGCGAATGCGCGTGGGCGGAACATCTCACGCCCGAAGACAAGCTAGAGCTTGCGCATCGAATCATGGATGAAATGAGGCGACTTCATGGGAAAGGAACTGTGTGGGGAGAAGCGATTTTACCGAATATTATTTTTACCAAAGATCGTCAGCCCGTGATCTGTGATCCCGAAGTCCGCTTCGATGAAGACATGCCTCTAAAAGAGGCGATGGCACGCGATCTCAAGGATATCTGCCTCTCAATAGGGAGCGCTCTCGCAACCGCAGAGGGGCTGGACGTTGAGACCGTAGTTCAGGGTCTACTGGATCGCTACGGAGATCGAGAAGTGGTAATCGAGCTTCAAAATCTGGCTCATCAAAAAAGCACATTGTTGCAACGACTCACCAAGGGATATGAACTTGTCCGCAGCGGAGCTGGAACCACACAGCGATACGATACGATTCTTGGCGCTATTCGCGACTATGATACCGATCGCTTATTAAAAAAACGACTTCGTTCATCCCCTCCCGTCGCCTCTGCGGTCGATGAGTTTCGTAAAGCGTCGTAGAAAAATATACAAAGAACACCCGCTGCAGCGAAGAGCGAGTGCTCAATGCCGCGCGGGTGCGCGAGTCTATTTGTAGAAAATGTCCACCTTGCTCCGGTCGTCGCTCTTGCGCATGCGTGCATACCAGCGGCGATAGAACGGTGCGACGATGTGCAGCATGACGGTGTACACAGCGAAGCCACCGAGTAGCTTCTGGTGGTCGATGAGGTGCACGAATGAGCCAGAGAGCCATGCCGCACCTCCCGCGAACCCGAGCGAGATCACGATCCCGAACAGGTAGTCGACAGGAAAAAGTCCTCCCACCCAGTAGCTTTTGGCGTGCCACCAGATGTATTCGCGCTTGAACTTACCTTTGTAGGCGGGGTTCAGCACGAACCAGTAGTAATCCCACAGTGGGCACCACGCGAAGTAGAGCGCCCACGCCACCAGCTCTTCCGCGATCGACCACTTCACTCCCATGAAGAAGTGCGTGTGGAAGATCAGCACTGGCAGGAAGAACATGAAGGCGTGATAGCCGGTGAGCGGCTTCCCGCCCATAATCATCCCGTACGCCTTCCCCCAGAAGCCGGTGGTTCGATACCACGTCGGCGCTGCGTCGGCCCAGCCCTTCGACCCTTCGCTCTCGATCTCGATGCAGGCTACGACGACCGCGAACGTTGCCCAGAACAGAACCTTTGCGAACAGAGCGGCCATGTGGCCTCCTTCAAGTTGTGATGGAACCGGCTTGCCCTGCCGCAGGGTGGATCTTTCTTGATGAGATCCGATCTGACTCCACGACGATTGTCATGAATTCGGATCGGACGCCGGAAGCAGAGTTGCTTGCGGCGAACGAAGGTGAAGGAACGAGACTACTCCTCGGAACCGAACCGGTCCCAGAAGAGGTAGGTGGCGATGATGATGACGTGGGAGGCCAGACTCGCCAGCACGCACATGCCGTAGCTAGCGTGCCCGCCGAGAGACGAGATGACGAACACGCTGATCGCGCCTGTCAACAAAACGCTGATCACCACGATCGTGACATAGCCCGCGAGCACGATCACCGCGAGGGCCGCCCACAGTGACTTGAACAAGTCCCAGAACGCCTGACCGAAACTCATGATTCCCTCCAGAAACCTTGTTAGTGCCGGAAAAGCCCGACACTGCCGTCGCTTGTGCAGCGATTTCGACAAATTAATATAGCACAAAAACGAGATTTTGTCAACCCTATTTGATCTCCTTGTTTAATCACTCTCCTGTTGCTCTTATTACGCCTAACTCGTACACTTATACGATATGAAGGAAATAAAAGAACTAAAAATCGGCGATAACGCTCCCCTGTTTTCACTCCGCGATCAAAAGGGCGGTCTCGTCAGTCTTGCTGATTATAAGGGGAAAAAGAATGTGGTTCTGTTTTTCTATCCGGGTGACATGACTCCGGGTTGCACAATGCAGCTTTGCGCGGTGCGCGACGACGTTACGAAATTTTCGAAAAAAGATACGGTGGTTTTCGGTATTAATCACGGCGATGAAGAAAGTCATTCGCGTTTCGTAAAAAAACACTCTTTTCCATTTCCGCTTTTGGTGGACGTGGGCAAAAAAATCAGCGAAAAATACGGCGCCATCCGAAAATACTTTAACATCAAAACTATCCGACGAAGCGTCATAGCAATCGACAAAGAAGGAATTGTCGTTTTCTTAAAACGCGGCATGCCAAAAAATGCGGACATCCTGAAAGCTCTCACCTAAAACCTGATACCTGAAACCTGAAACCTAATCTCAACCAATATGAAATCAGAAACTAAACCGCTTCCGTTTTCCGGCGAACTCGAAGGGATAAGTGAAAACACCACAGCGATTCACCATGATAAGCTCTATGCCGGTTATGTGGCGAAGAAGAATGAAATTGAGGAGAAATTAAAGCCATTATCTAGCGGCGGCGATGTCTCAAGTGCAAATCAAACATTCTCCGAACTTCGCGCGTTGAAAGACGGGGAAACTTTCGCGGCAAACGGAGTATATCTTCACGAACTGTATTTCGCGGTTCTTGGAGGAGACGGAGTGCCTACAGGACCGCTAAAAGATGATATAGATAAAGAATTCGGATCTATCGAAAATTTCATCGCATATTTTTCAGCTTGCGGTTTGGCTGCGCGCGGCTGGGTTGTTCTTGCATGGGACACGCATGACGTCGCTCTGAAAGTCTACACCGGCGACGCGCACAACCAAGGCGGCGTGTGGGGTTGTATTCCGATTATCGTCCTCGACGTTTACGAGCACGCTTATTTCATCGATCACGGCTCGGATAGAAAAACTTACATTGAATATTTCTGGAAAAATTTCAACTGGAATAAAGCGAATGAGCTGTACGAGAAGATACAAAAATAATTTACATCATTATATTCCGTCATTGCGTAGCCATATACTAAAAAGCGTGGCAATCTTGTCAAATCCGTCATTGCGAGGAGCTAGCAGGCGACGTGGCAATCTCATAGAAGAAAAATATTACTCCTATTAGATTGCCGCGTCGCACAAGCCTCCTCGCAATGACAGTATACGAGATCGTGAGTGACGTTGTTGCTACTCCTCGCAATGACGGAATAGTTTGCTAACTATTTTACGCTTTTGCCTTCTCCTTCTTTCCCAACGCCTCTTCAAGCGCGGCCTTGTTCCAGCCGACAATTACCTTTCCGTCGACATCGATTACCGGTACGCCCATCTGACCCGAAAGTTTTACCATCTCGTTGGCTGCAGCCGGATCTTCGGCAACATCTATCTCGGTAAAGCTGGTGCCTTTCTCATTGAGAAAATCTTTCGCCAGCTTGCAATATGGACAGGTCTTTGTCGTATAAAGTTTAATCGTCATAAAAAAATATTGTTGAATGTTATACTGATTATACCACGCCAATAAATAAGTTATGCACAGTGGTAAGCAACAACCAAATAATATCCCAATAAAACCCCAGTGTCATCCCCGCGCAGGCGGGAATCCAGACAGTGAAAAATATTCCTTTTGACATGGATTCCCGTCTTCACGGGAATGACAGCTGGTTGGATTATCTACGGATTCAATCAAAACCCCTGCAAAAACCTCGCTAACAATCTCACCCCATACCCACTCCCCCCATACGGCTGATCCGGTCGCGTTTCACGTTCAACATAAGACGGTCCTGCGATATCGAGATGCGCCCACGGCGTTTCGTCTACAAAATGTTTCAAGAATAATGCCGCTGTGATAGTCCCCGCACTTCCCTCTCCCGTATTTTTTATATCCGCAATTTTGGACTTGATCTGTTCGTTGTACTGCTCATACAACGGAAGTTCCCATAGCGGCTCTCCGCTTTCTGTGGCGGCGGACATAAGTCGCTTGGAAAGTTTCGCATCGTTCGCGAGTAGAGCGGCGACGTCATTGCCGAGAGCGACTACGCACGCACCTGTTAGCGTTGCGAGATCTACGATCATGTCCGGCTTTAATGTCTGCGCATAAGAAAGCGCGTCCGCGAGCGTCACTCGTCCTTCTGCGTCTGTGTTCAAAACTTCGATGGTCGTCCCGTTCATTGCACGAACAACGTCGCCGGGACGATACGCCGAACCGCTCGGCATATTTTCAACCGCGAGAAAAATCCCGTGAACCGCGACTGACGGCCGCAATTCCGCAATGGCACGAAACAATCCAAGAACCGACGCGGCGCCGGCCATATCGATCTTCATGCTCTCCATACTTTTCGCCGGCTTGAGCGAGAGTCCACCAGAATCAAACGTAACCGCTTTTCCGACGATCGCCACTGTCTTCTTCGCGCCGGTTGGATGATATGAAAGATGAACTCCAACCGGAGAATGCGCGGATCCGCGCGCCACTGCTAGCGCCGCGTACATTCCTCGACGCTCCATTTCCTTCGCGTCCATTATCTTCACGCGAATTCCTTTTCCAGCGAGAGATTTCGCTTCTTCCGCCATTCTAGCCGGAGTCATTTCCGAAGACGGAGTATTTACGAGATCCCGAGCGTAGTTCGTAGCGCGTGAGAGAACTTCCGCCTGCTTAATCCCCTGCTCCGCAGACACCGCTTGTCTCGCTCCTCGCTCGCAAACGATCACGCTCTTTAATTCGCGCGGCGGTTTCTCCTTTTTCTTCAGCGTGCCGTGATAGACGTGGAAACGATATGCGGAAAGAAAGACGCCTTCAGCAAACGCTTGCGCCGTGTTTCGAAAGTCAATCCCTTTTAGATCAAAACCCGGAATAGCAGTGGCGACCGTTGCAGCACGATGAGACTTTGCAATTTTCACAATCAACCCACCGATCTTGCGCGCGCTATCAGCCGTAAACGATTTCCGTTCGCCCAAGCCAACGATGGCCACGGTCTTCGCAGAAATCTTTCCAAAAGTAGGAAACAAAAGCGTCTGCCCGTGCTTACCATCGAACCCACTTCGAGCCGCGATTTTTGAGATCTCCCCGTCAAACTTCCGGTCAATCTCATCAAACGGATGTGAGATTCCTTGATACGCTCCGAGGACAAGAAGGTCTGCGGAAACATCAAATATATCAATACGCTGTACGTTAATTTCCATATATAAAGACCTTACAGAATTGCGCCAATGAGATCAAGGAAAAGAAAAACGCCCTCGAGCGAGAGCGTATCAGCGTGCCACGATCGCAAGCAGCCTTTCGAGGCGTTTTGCGAGACGTGAAGGAAGGATGTCGGAGAAATCCGCCTCGACCAGGAGCCCGTCCTCGTTCGGCACGAAAGCCGCGATTACGTCTTTTTTCTCGAACACCACGGGCCACCGATTTTCTTTCGCCCTTTTGAGAAGAGCCCTCTCCGGATTGAAGCAGACAGGATAGCCGACGAGTTCGAACATCCCCGAGTCGGACAGCGAATCTCCGACTGCGACCGATCGCTGCAAATCGATGTTGTTCCGCTTCGCAGAGACGCGTACCGCCTCTCCTTTCTTGGAGGCCCAAACATTCGGTTCGCCACCGAGAAACACCTCGTCGTCACACGGATGTTCGGTGGCGAACACCTCGGTGATCAGTTGCGCGTTCGCGAACGCCTGAACGACTTCTCTCGGCGATCCGGAAATGATCGTGCGCCATACTCCTGTCTCGTATGCTGCCCACGACAGACGATCGGTGAAGAGATGGACTCGCAAGCCCTTTTCCTCGATCACTTTCTGCGCAGCGAATTTGGCGTCGCTGATACGCATACCGCGAAGACGATCGTTCTTGTAGTACGCGGAAACCGCGGCGTCGATGAAGTGCGAGAATTTCCCGCGCTTGTTCTTGTACGCGAGAAACTGATCCCTGGACATCTCGAGCACGATCTGCGGCATGATGCCGAGCCTCACGAACATCTTGATCAGCTCGTCAAACATCTGCCAAGGATGCCAGGTCCCGTCCAAGTCGACATACAACGCGCTCTTCTTTCCCATCCCGTTTACTCCTTGAGTGAAGGTTCGTATCGCGCCGACAACCTAGCAATAACCCACCTCCGCGTCAACGGGTGGCGCCGCAAACCTCACCCCACAATCCGCGACGCTCTTGTTTCGCCGTCGTTTCCAATTCTTTCAATTCTTTCTTCCTCTCCGCATCTAATGGAAAAGAGAGATATGCATAAGCGAAACCGTCGCGAACCATAAGTGCGTTCACGTCTGTATCGTCAGCTAGAAATACGTTTCGCAAAAGACGATCGTATTTATCTCGCTCATCGGCTTTCGGATCTGGCGCGAGACGAATCCGAGAGTCTGGCGGCAAGAGCGATTTGAGTTTTTCTGACGCTTCTTTTCCGAAACACTCCACCGGTTTTCGCGGATCAACTGTTTCCGGCGTATTTATCCCAAGCATCCTGATCGTCCAATCCCACGGCTCATTGTCGAGACGCGCTACAAGAGTATCACCGTCGATAACGCGCAAAACCGTGGAGTTTGCGTTTGAATCCGTGGTCGTGCTCGTTTGCGCCTGAATCTGAAAATCATCAACTTTATTTACAATCGGTTCAACGCTAACCGGAACGGACTTCTCTTGGAGGATCAGAAAGACGCCGATAAACGCGGTAATAAACAGCGCGGCGATAAACGCATAAAACCGCTTTTGCACAGCCATAAGATCATGCTACCATGCCGCTAAATATGGGTGAACGACTACCGATAATATCAGTGCCTCCGAACGCGGACCACGAAGCAGCGATTTTTGCAGCAGAATTGGGCGACGCAATAAATGTTGATTTGCACGGCCTTTCTGTTGAAGACGCAACGCGCGAACTGGACTCTTTTTTGCACCACGAGTTTATGAACGGAACGGAAGTTGTAAAAATAATACACGGACGTGGAGAACAGAAGCTCCAAAAAGCAGTTGAAAAATTACTTCACAATCACCCGGTTGTTGAATATTTCCGCGGCTCCAATTCTCCAACGCAAATGAACGCCGTCACCTACGCCGTGCTTTCACGAAAAAACTGAACGGTACGGAAAGCTTTCCCGCTCTATGATCGAACGCGGCTTCCAAAAAATCTAATCCGCCGCGCGACGACTTTTTTCGCAATGACGCGAGATCGATCGCGTGCGATACGTAAGCTCCAACGGATGTCGCGCCAGCCGATCTTAGCACTGCTGTCGCGTTGAAAAGCGTGGCTCCGGAATCAGCCATGTCGTCGACAAGCAACACTCGTTTTTTCGAGGCATCCCCGGAAATGAGACGCGAAACTACGCGTCCAGGACCTAGTCGTGTTTTGCCGATCTCAATAAATGGACGACGGAGTTTTCGCGCTATCGATCGCGCCCGTTCCGAGGCTCCGCGATCCGGAGATGCTACCGCGTCAATGCGATGCGATCGCCCCGCTCGAACAATTTCGGCAGTAGGAACAAGATTCGTTAAACGGCCGCGAAAAAACTTGATGAATCGCGAGCTGTGCGCATCAAGAGTAACGATCTCGTCAACGCCTGTGGCAAGAATGGTATCCGCAATAACGCGTCCCGCAGACATCTCGCCGGGATGAACCGGGCGGTCCTGGCGGCCGTAAGCGATCCACGGCGCAATCAGCGTGACGGTCTTAGCTCCGGCTTCGCGAACGGCATGCAGTAATAAAAAAAGCTGAAAATTTTTCACCGGATCTTCCCAAACATTGCCTACTACGATCGCGTGCGATGAAACGTTTGCCGGAGTAAACACGGTCCACTCTCCTGCGGCGTATTTCTTTGCCTTCACGATCGTTGGACTAACCTTCAAAGCACTAGAAATTCCGCGAACAAGTTTGGATTCATGAGAAAGGCCAATGACGGTTGGTTTCATAGATTGTTTGTTTCTTTCAAAAAACGCTCAACATCCGCGTCCGTCAGTTGAGGAAACGCCTCATAAAACTCCCCTACCGCGCCGTACCATATCGGCTCATGCAACGCGATCACTTCCACGCCGTCTTTCCGCAAATCAGATATGGATTCCTTTGCGCCGTGAGGAACGGCTACTACTATTCGCGTTGCGTTTTGATGCCTGGCTGCCAAGATGGCGGCTTTCATCGTGAGCCCAGTCGCAATTCCGTCGTCCACGATCACTACAGTCTTGCCTTCAAAAGACTGGAGTTCCACGCCTTTTCTGTAAGCGTCTATCCTCCGCCGTGATTCTTCCTTCTCTTTTTTGACGATCTCCTCGATTTTTTTCGGATCGCTCGCCTCTCTCTCCGCCTCGTTCCAGACGGTTTCCCCCGTCTCCGCCAACGCTCCGATCGCGTATTCTTCGTTCGACGGCGCTCCGATCTTTCGCGTCACTATGACGTCCATCCGACATCCTAAAGCCCTCGCGACTTCTGCTCCAACTTCAACTCCACCGCGCGGCAACGCATACAACAACACGTCCGGCATTCCTGCAAACTCGCGAAGCTTTTCCGCAAGCTTTTTTCCAGCTTCAGTTCGATCATGAAACTTCATGCAAAAAGCATAACATACGGGATGTAACATAGGGTATTGCCAAAACCGCATTTTTCTGCTATATTTGCGCCATGCAACTCATTTCTTGGGTAAAAAAACATTCGCTTGAAATAATCTTCCTCCAGTCGCTCGTCGCCATGGCAGGGAGTTTATTTTTCAGCGAGATACAAAATTTGGCGCCGTGCATTCTCTGTTGGTACCAACGAATCTCCATATATCCGATAGTCGCAATCTCGGCTGTCGCGATCTGGTTTGGCGATAAAAAAGCATACCGCTACATCTTGCCGCTTAGCATAATCGGCGGTCTAATCGCTTTCTACCACAATCTTCTCGCTTACAAATTTATACCGGAAGCCGTAGCGCCATGTACATTCGGCGTTTCATGCGTGACGCAATACGTTGCATGGTTCGGATTCATCACAATCCCCTTCCTTTCGTTTGTAGCTTTCGCCGTAATCACGGTGTGCGCCTTGCTCCAACAAAAAACCATTGACTCTGATCCGAAATAACGGCATATTACAGTCGCTTTGCGTCTTTCGCTCGGGGATCGTCTTCCTCCAAAGGCGGACGCAAGCGAATGGTAGGACAACGTCAATAATAACGCTCATTTTTCCTGCGCTCGGGGATCGTCTAACGGTAGGACAGCGGCCTTTGAAGCCGTGAATCATGGTTCGAGCCCATGTCCCCGAGCATAGGAAATATGAAAATGAATGTTTCAGAGTAAGCCGTGTCCCGCCTCATTATTATAATAATTATTGGTATGCGGGATGCCGACTGCTGTCGGCAAATCATGGTTCGAGCCCATGTCCCCGAGCCAAATACGTAAAATCTATGGACTGTATATTTTGCAAAATCGTAAGCGGCGAGGCGCTGTGTTATAAAATCTGGGAGGATGAAAAGCATCTTGCTTTTCTTTCCATATTTCCAAACACGAAAGGATTTTCCGTTGTAGTAACGAAGGAGCATCATCCATCTTACGCGTTTGATCTGCCGGATGAAGTTTTGTCAGGACTGACAATCGCTGCGGGTAAAGTAGCGAAACTATTAGATAAAACCTTTGACGACGTTGGGAGAACCGGAATGATTTTCGAAGGATTCGGCGTGGATCACGTTCACGCAAAACTTTTTCCTATGCACGGTACTAAATCCGAATCTTGGAAAGCTCACAGATCTAACGTTGAAAAATACTTCGAAAACTACGAAGGATACATTTCATCCCACGATTTCAAACGCGCGGATGATACGGAGTTGGCAGAGCTCGCGAAACAAATTTCACTTTTTCTTTGACGGTCTCTTTTTAGAAACCGCCTTCTTTGGCGTTGGCCTCATCTCATTTCGTACCAAATTTGCAGACTCGCCGATTGCGCGGATCCACGCGGCGCGATCTTTCGCATTCGCTGATTTTACCGACATCAAAATCGCGTGTTTCACGTTCGGTTCGAACGGAAGCATTTGGATATTTTGCCAAATGTCCGCTGTTTCCTGATCCGTATCTACCGCGCAAAAATTATTTTCAGCAAACCAGTTTAAAGCCGCAGAATAAAATCCAGGATCTCGAAGGCGAACGAACTCCCGAATCGCCGTGGGTTCGGATCCGTCTACGTTCTTATTACAAGAAACGCCGCGAACCTGCCACTCATCCAGACTATCTCCCAAACATTCGGTGCCATGCGAGGAAATAACAGCACAACCGAACACTCCGTCATGCGCGAGCAGTTCGCCCAAAAAATCAAAACCGGGGTCAAACAGAAGTGCGACGCTTTTCATAAAACATTTTTTTTGCGTGATCGGAATCCGGATGAATGATTCGTACCGGTATCTTGATGGCTTTAGATTTTGAAAACGGTTGAGGTTTAGGAACTGCTAATCCGTATTTTTTGAAAACCGCTTCGACTTGTTTCTTGGCGTCTTTCATATCGTCATCGCTTAAGATATTTTCCAACGGCCGCCCAAGAACTCACGGCTACAAGCAAAAATAAACTTCCCAATTCAGCAGCCAAAATCGTAGGTAGATTGCTAATGAAATACGCGCGCAAACCAGGATCAGCACCATCAAAAAACGACATGAGCCGAGGCTCTATGAATGTCACTGCACCGGCTATTATTACGGCGGCGATTAGAGAGGCTAAGAGCGCGATAAAAATCCCTTCCAAAACAAATGGTAATCGCACGAACGATCCTGACGCGCCTACAAGACGCATTATTCCTATCTCCTCTCGTTGTGTGTAGATCGCGACTCTAACTGTATTGAAAACGATCAAGACGGAAAACAATCCAAAAATCGCTATCAGAATCGCGCCAAAAACCCTGGCTGACGCGCCGAGGTCTCGAACGCGTTTGATGGCCTCCGCATGATCGTCGTACGTTTTTGATTCGATTGAGAAATCGAATTGCGGATTTTTGAGCGCTTCAAGAAGAAACGGATAATCGTCCGTGCGTTTCGCTTTTATTACGAGAGAAGCGCCGAGCGGATTTTGATCCAACTCGTTCAAAGCATCAAGAATCTTCGGATCGTTTTCATGTCGTTTCTTAAAATCCGAAAGCGCTTCATCCGGAGTTAACAATGTCGTAGCTTTTACTTGTGGTAAACCGGCCATGAAAAATTGCGTCTGCTGCAACACGGCCTCAGGAGTTCCGCTCTTGAAATAAACGGATATATCAACTCTGTCTTCGAGAGTTGAAACCGCGCGTTCCAAAAGCGCGTTAACTCCAACGAGAACGTTTACCGACAGGAGCGACAAAACGAGAACGAAAATCGTGGTCAACGCAATCCAAGCGTTTCGCGCGAAATTTTTCCAGGCGTATGAGACGATTCTCCATGAAGTAACTCCGATAGACATATCAAGTAGGCAAAAGATATTTTCCGTGTTGGTGGTCAGCCATCACGGCTCCGTCGCCAAGCGTAATCACGCGTTTGCGAAGCGCGTTAACGACCTCGCGATTATGCGTAACCAGAACGACCGTAGTGCCGAAAGCGTTAATTTTTTGGAGCAGGTCGATGATGTCAGCCGTGTTGATGGTATCCAGATTTCCCGTCGGCTCGTCCGCGAGAAGAATTTTCGGACGGTGAACAAGAGATCGCGCGATCACAACACGTTGCTGCTCTCCACCTGATAATTGTTGTGGAAAACGCCTTTCTTTTTCCTCAAGTCCGACTATTTTCAAAACTTGCGGAATTATTTCGCGAATTCGTTTCGTCGAAGTTCCGGCGACCTCAAGCGCAAACGCAACGTTTTCCCACACGGTTTTTTTTGGAATCAGTTTGAAATCCTGAAACACCACTCCTATCTGCCTTCGTAAGGCAGGTATGTCTCGAGATTTTATGCGAGTAATGTCCCAGCCACCGATTTCGATTCTTCCGTGCGTCGGTCTTTCTTCAGCTATCAGAAGACGCGCGAGAGTCGTCTTTCCTGCGCCGCTTTGTCCGACAATGGATACGAACTCACCAGATTCTATCTTAAGCGAAATATCCTTCAGCCCATTGACCGCAGGATGATATATTTTCGAGACGTTTTCGAGAGTGATCATTTCTTTGAACTTTTCTTTGATTTTACAACGATCTTGCTTGCCGGTACAGGCGCGTCCGCAAGTAAATATTCGGGATCATCCTTTCCCAACGGCTTAACCGTTACTCCGATAATCCCCGCTCCTTTTGGCGCAAGATCCGTAAACGCCACTACATCCAAGTCTATCACACGCTTCGGAAATTTATCGCGCTCCGGACCGTAATCGTTAATGCGAACAACCGTGGATTTTCCTGACGCTTTGCTCGTGACTTTAACGCGAGAACCTTTCGGAAAATCAGGAGATGCGGCGCATCTGCACTTTTTATATGCATACCAAGAGGCATCACCACCGGTCATATACGAACTACGTTTAATTCCAATCCGAACCTCAGCATTACCGATGACACGATCTCCTTTTAACAAACGCCATGCGTCACCATCCTTCAAAAAAAGTCGACATTCTGTCCAAGCATCACGAACGCATTTGCCTGGCATGTCTACGTATACACCGTTAGATGAAACGCTTACAGCGTCCTTCCACTGAAGCGTAAGCTTCTCGTCGCCGAGTTCATATCCATCCGATGTTGAAGTAGGTACGTCTTCCTTCTGAACGACGAGTTCGTTTTGTTCAAGCAACGAATCGCGATCGAAAACGATTTTCACAGAACCGTTAAAAATCTGAAACGAGGACTGCCTTCCAACAAATCCGGAATCAAGATACAGAACAGCGCTTTCTTTCGCTTCCGCCGGATGCGCCAAAACCACAGCGAATATCGCAGTAATGTAAAAAATGAACGACCTTTTTATCATGCGAAACTATTTTAGCAGAAAAGAGAGAAACATTCGACAGGTGCGTCAATGCAACAAACATCATAACAATACTACACTTTGCGTCATTCCCGTGAAAACGGGGATCCAGAATAAAAGTGATAATTCACCTTATATCCTGGATCCCCGCCTTCGCGAGGATGACAAAAAAAGTAAAACCGCCCCTTTATTAGGCGGTTATACTTATGGAGCCAGCTCCGGGATTCGAACCCGGGACCTCTGCTTTACGAACCCCGCACCATTCGTGGAGCCGATGGTGGGACTTGAACCCACGACCTCTGCTTTACGAAAGCATTGCTCTACCACTGAGCTACATCGGCAATGGATCCACGAATGGTGCGGGGCTACCAACTGAGCTAAGCTGGCCTGGAGCGGGTAAGGGGAATCGAACCCCTCTCTAGTGCTTGGGAAGCACTCATAATAGCCACTATACGATACCCGCACGCTCGCGGGAGCTTACACGATAAGTTATAACCTTTCAAGAATAAATGATCCCTGTGTTCGCCTTAAAACCGCAAATATCTCACTACATCAGGCTTCGCAAGCCGCTCTGTCATATACGTCTGCAAAGCGTTCAGATCACCCTGCTTCTCTTGTGCAAGAGCCGCGCCTACGTGTTGTTCTAACAGAGCCGGTTTGAGAACCTCTTGCCTAAAATTCTCCTCGTCCCAACCGAAATTTTTCAAAAGATACACGCCGACGTCAGGAGTCGTGGTTGACGCCGCGGCGACCACATCCGCAAAAAACGCTCGCAACTCTTCGTCATTCACCGTAATCTTTTTTTGTTCCGCCAATTCTTCCAGCGCCGCTTGATTCACGAGTTTTTCAAGCACGTTCTTTTCCATGTCCGTATCGAGCTTCGTATTTATCCCCTGTGTTTTTGCGGCATCGGAATTCAAAAAAGTAATAAGCGTGTCTCGCGACTTGAGGTACTCGCGATAGAGTATGGTTTTTCCACCAACGCGCGCTGCAGGAATAGGAAGTAACTCGGAAATTTTCCGAATAGCCGCGCCGCTCGCATGTTTAACCGTGACTTCCCACATAACGCCAGCCACCCCTCCGACGATTACCAGCAACAAAACTATCGCGGTAACGACGGCCCCCATTTTCTTCGAACCTTTTTTCAACGGTTTCGCCTCCCCACCTACCTCCGCTGGCATTTGTTCATTGTTTTCCATATATGAAATTATTCAACCCATCTATTATCACAGTAGTTAATTATTTGCACGCTCTTTGAAAAAATATTCTTTCCACTTTTCCGGATTACTCCTTAAATCCTCTTTCCGATCCGAGTATCCGGCAGACGCAAGATTTCCGGACGAAACATCCGCCGAATATCCTTCCAATACTATCACGCGTTCTTCCGGCTTCTTCATGCCCAAACGCGCCCGCGCCTCATGCTCAACGCGCTCTGGTGAAACCAGTTCCTGCGCCAACGTCTCCAACTCCGAACGACGGCTTTCGAGTGATTCCGCTTTTGCGCCAAGCGCTTGAATCTCGCGATCCACAGTCCAGCCGCGATACGTTTCTCTAACAGTTGATGCGCCGATAACCAAAAGCAACGCCGCGTTCGCAATAATAAACACAGGCCATCGCGCAAAACTTTTTGCCTTTGAATCATTCCTCCCGCGTAAAACAGCGCTCATAATATCTCTATTCGATCAATTTCTTTTGCACCACCAATCCGGGTGACTCCGCCCGCTCCGTAGATCCGCCGTGCACAACTTTCTCGATTTGTTCAAGAGTTTCCGCGGGAAGTTTTTCCATCTCTGCCATCAACCCGTGGATCCGTTCACGATTTTCATTCCCGATTTGAGTCTCCGATTTATTTGGAGATAACGCGCGGCGAAGATCGTTGATCAATCCGTGCAATCGGTCAGGATGCGACATGCGCGTAATCTCAATCGTCTTCGATACCGCTGGGCTGTTTACGGAAAGTGAGCCGACGGAAAATAAAGTGTCGACCACGCCGTGCTTTTTCCACGCAACATCACTTATGGACCCCATTGCCAATTCCGTAACGAATCTTGAAAACACGCCCTTCTGATCAACTTTAACCAAGCGATCGGATGTAACTATCAAAACATCAGAATCCCAAAGAAGGAAAGCGCGGAGAGCGACGATTATCCCTAATAGTACAGAAGCAAGAAAAACCGCGACACCCGGCATCCTAAAACTAAAAAGTGGAAAGATGAAAAAAAACGGAATCACTATCAAAACCGTTGCAACAAAAAGACCCGGCAGGAGCGTCATCGGATGTCGTCTAACAAACAATTTAACTTTTTCGGATTCTTTAAGTTGTAAAACGTCTTCGATGTGGAACATGATGGAGCGAATAGTTAGTAGCGAGTAGCGGTTGTAGGGGCGGGCTTGTCCCGCCCTCCCCGTTTAACATGCCATGCGCCCTGGCGTGTAGATTGTACAGTAATCAACCACTAGATTCCAGCTTCCAACTTCCAGCTTCCCTTAATGGCTTTTCTTGCCACTTCACGCTCGTCCCACGGAATCTTTTTGCCGTTTTCCACGCATATCGCCTGCTCGCTCCCCTTTCCGGTAAGCAAAACCAAGTCTCCCGCCTCGGCCTGACGCATTGCTTCGTTGATAGCTTCCGCGCGATCTTCGATCACAAACAGAGTTCTGCCGAGAAGTTTTCCGGCTTCGCGAGCGCCTGCCGCCACTTCATCCATAATTCGTCGCGGGTCATCGTCATACGGATCTTCGTTTGTGACAATCACAATGTCCGCCAATTCTCCGGCCATCTTGCCGAGAATAGGACGTCGCGAAACGTCACGCCCTCCGCCGCAGGAACCGAGAACGTGGATTGTGCGGTTTCGAGGAACAAGACGAAGTGTTTCATACAGCCGCGCGAGAGATTCCGGCTCCGGCGCATAATCCACGATCACGATCCACGGTTGTCCTTCGTCGATTCGCTCAAATCTACCCGGAACGTTTTGAATTTCACTAAGCGCTTCCACGGCGCGAGACAACGGGACGCATAACGCATCGCACGTCAAAAGAGCCGCAAGAGCGTTCTCAACGTTCACGAGCCCTGGGAGATGCAACAATACTTTATTTCCTCGTACGTTGAACGAGACGCTCTCTGCTTCTAATTTTATCTCTGTCGCTATGAGATCCGCGCCGGACGTACCGTCCGTTCCGTACCATGAAATCTTATCGAATTCCGGAAGCGCGAACGCCACGGACGATGCATCTCTCGCATTCAATATAGCGATCTTTGGAATTGTTTTTCCATTAAAAACTTTTCGCGGACATTTCGCGGTGTGACGAAACGCCTCGATCTTTGCTTGCTTGTACTTTTCAAAACTTCCGTGCGCTTCGATATGTTCCGGCGTCAGATTCGTAAAAACCATTACATCGTAGTTGATGTCCGCGTGACGATGCTGGACTACTCCTTGCGAAGAAGTTTCGATAACCGCGTACCGACATCCGGCGTTGACCATTTCGCGAAGAAGCCGCTGTAAAGCAAAACGACCGACCATGGTCATCTTCGTACTATTCAACCACTCCTTGTCACCTACCTTGAAAATTGCGGTACTTGAACTTCCCGTCTGATGACCCGATGCCTCAAGCGCTTTCGCCGTGAAATAAGCGGTCGTAGTCTTCCCGTTGGTTCCGGTTACTCCGATCACGATCAGCTTATTTGATGGATTTCCGTAGATCGCTGACGCCAGCCAGGATAGGGCGCGATGATAAACTCTCAAAATGTAAGCTGGAGTTAAACGACGTAAAATATTTATCATAAATCTTTTTTAAAATCATCTAAATCAATTCCTGCTTGCTTCAATATCCCAAATACAAGTCCGCGTTGAAGATCACCCGGATGTGACGGAACTGTCGCCATGCGTTTAGTCTGGCCGTGACGTAATATTATATGTCCGCCAGTTATACGACGAATCATAAAGCCGCGCCTCTCAAGGATACGGATCAATTCCCGCGAAGTAATCTGCGGCAATCGATCGCTCATAATCAAGCCGGATCTGGCGTAGTAACTCGTGCGATGACAGGATCTGAAAACTCTTGTGGGATTTCGTCGCCATCCTCTTTCAATACAGCGACATAACCAGAAATAGCATCTTCTATATTACGCTTTGCTTCCTCAAAGGTTCCACCTTGCGTAAGACATCCGGGTAACATTGGAACCGAAACAACATATCCGCCTTTCTCCACCGGATCAAACACGACCGTATAGGTAAGAACTTTTTCAGATTTCATGAATAAAATGATAACAACATTATCAAAAACGAGCAAGAAAAAAGACCGAGCGCTCGCTCGATCTTCAAGCCCGCTACTTCACTAGAAAACGGCGGACGTTCCTACTATTCTCCAGTGACGGCAAGCGAACGACGGAGAGTTGAAAGCAGTTCGAAAGAAGCATCGCCAAATCAAGAGCGGCTATGCCGTTGAGCTGGAGGTTGAGAGGATACTTGTCGTCATTCCCGTGATCTGGACTCGCCCAAACGAGCGCACTGATCCGACGCGAGATCTGTACGAGACAGCATCCCGTCAGAATCTCAATGAAGATCTTGTCGCCGCTCATCAACGACGTCGGCTTCATCTCTCCATCCGCTGATCTCTCGAGAAAGATTTCTTGACCCATGAACTGAACTCCTTGTTTTGTGAATCAACTCCGTGTTCTGCTTATATCACTTTACAGGCTATATGTCAATAGTGACACCACCGCGAACACGATTGCGATAGTAAGCGTTCCGATTGAAAACGGAACGAGGAGACTTAAACCGGACCATTTTGCTATCAAAAGCATAGTGACACCTATCACCTGAAAAAGCATCTTTAATTTCCCTGCCCAGTTCGCGCTAACAACTATACGCTTTCGTCCGCGTATGAGACCTGTGAGCAAAATGAGTACCTCTACTAGAATAATAACAGCTGCAAACACCGGATTCACCTCTCTAGCCACAAAAACCACGACGACTGATCCGATTAAAAGTTTATCGGCGCCAGGATCCGCGAACGTGCCCCAAACCGTGATCTGTTTTCGCAATCGCGCCATCGAGCCATCGAGCGCGTCGGTAAATGCCGCGAAAACAAAAAGTGGGACGGCGACCGACCAATCGGAAATGTAGACGTAATAAACTACGAACGGAATTAGAAAAAATCTAAACAGCGTTACGTGATTCGGGTGAAGCTGTTGGGGCAAAAAACGAACCAGCAACGCATTCATCAGCCGATCATGAGGATAAATGCGTACAGTTTCGTTCGTCATTAGTTCTGCCATAGATTCCGATACTATATGCTACCATAACTTCAGATATGATAGAACGACTGCGATATCTGGCAATGAGCGCGCTATGCGTCGCCGCCGTCCTACTCGTGCAAACAACGGGAGGCCAAAAAAGCGAAATAATCTGGTTTATCGTGGCATTCATCCTGCTTTCCCACGGCTATTTATTGATGCGTGCAGTTTTTGGAAAACCCTTCCGATTTTCGCAGTTCGCGCTCGGCATCGTGCTTTTTTTGGCCATCCAAAGCATAGCTCAAACCGCGTGGTACTACTCCGCACGGCCGCTTGGACCAACGAGTGACGCCGTCAGTTTGCTGGCCGGAATTATCGTAACGCAAATTCTTTTTTGGATAAAACCAACTGAACAAAACGAAAACGAAGCCGTTGAAAAAGTCGCCGAAAAAATGACGATGCGACAACGCCTTGCGGGTCTTCTTTGCATCTGCGTCGCTGGGAGCGGATTTGGATTCGTACTGCGTGCGGCTCATAACGCAGCGACAGTCGAGAGCATTCGAACGCCTTGGCCGTTACTACAAAACGGAGTGCTCGTGGCCATCGCCCTGATCTGGACCGCGGTAATACTCTCCGCGGCCGTAGTCAAATCATCGCGCCTTGCCGCACTGCTCTCCGCAATCGCCATCGCCGCAACCACCACGATCACCCCTCTACTCTATCGCATCGGATACGGCTTTGATGGTTTTCTTCACATAGCCAGCGAAAAAATCATCCTACGCATCGGCACGCTTCAACCAATGCCGTTTTACTACATCGGCCAATACGTCTTCACCACCTGGCTCACCCGCCTAACCGACATCTCAATAACAACAATCGACCATTGGCTGGTTCCAATATCAGCATCAATACTATTACCGCTCTGTATTTACATTTCTCTCCTCCCAAAAAAAACGAACGTAGCGAAAATTTATTCGTCCGAAGGCGAGGACTGTTCGAGCGAAGCGAGTTCCGCAGCCGAGGCGAATAAATTTTCGCTACGTTCGTTCCCCTTTCTAATCCTCCCACTTCTCCCTCTTACCGGCTTCATAGCCACGACACCACAAGGTTTCTCCTACGTCCTAGGACTTTGCGCGCTCATCCTCTGCCTAGGCGTTCGAGAACGCACGATCAATCCAATTGCTCCAATCATTCTTGTTGGATGGGCAGCCGCAACCCATCCTCTCGCCGGAATTCCAATCGGTCTCGT
>ERZ1292633.1096-Hain-H41-02um-R1-1096-length-29741-cov-6_pt1 | contig 29741 bp, 30 predicted proteins | sample MGYA00564406_ERZ1292633 | MGnify/ENA primary metagenome ERZ1292633 (study PRJEB36523, sample SAMEA6512639) | groundwater metagenome | collected 2019-01-08 | study: AquaDiva: Metagenomics assemblies of 32 groundwater samples
GATGATTAGCGACATCCCATGGAATGGGCCGATCGCGGTGAATCGTGTTGGACAAATTGATGGGGCGTTTGTCTTGAACCCGACGTACGCACAGCGCGAGCAAAGCCTTCTGGATCTTGCCGTTGCAGGGACGGAAGAGCGTGTCATTATGGTCGAGGCCGCAGGAAAAGAGGCTAGCGAAGAGCTCACCATTGAGGCGTTTGCGTTTGCCCAAGCCAACATAAAACCGGCACTGGATCTCATACTCGAAATCGAAAAGACAGTTGGAAGAAAAAAAATAGTAATTGAGATGGCTGACCTCAATGAACGCACAGCGCTCATTGAAAGCGTCCGTCCGTTTGTTATCTCACGCATTGAAGAGCTTTTCTTTGCTGTGCCACAGGCAAGCAAAATTGAACGCGTAACAGCAAAAGCAAAACTCAAAAAAGAAACGGAGGCCGAACTCATCACGCGCGGAATTGAAAACGATAAGATCAAAATGGTCACACTGGGACTCGATGAAATTCTTGACAACGAGGTCACGCGCCACATTCTGGAAAAAGATCATCGCGTTGACGGGCGAGCGCTTGATGAAGTCCGCCCACTGTTTGCCGAAGTCGCGGTTCTGCCTCGCGTCCATGGTAGTGGACATTTTATGCGTGGCGAAACACAAGTGCTTTCAGTTGTGACGCTTGGCGCGCCAGGTGACGAGCAAACGCTAGATGGCATGGAAGTTGTTGGGACGCGCCGTTTCATGCATCACTACAACTTCCCGCCGTTCTCGGTTGGAGAAGCAAAACCGATGCGCGGGCCAGGACGCCGCGAGATTGGTCACGGCGCGCTTGCAGAAAAAGCGCTTGACCCAATGATGCCAAGCAAGGAAGATTTTCCATATGCCATTCGGGTAGTTTCTGAAGTCTTCTCGTCAAATGGTTCGAGCTCAATGGGTTCGGTTTGTGGTGCGTCTCTCGCGCTTATGGACGCTGGCGTTCCGATCAAAGAGCCAATCGCTGGAATTGCCATTGGCCTTGCAAGCACACCTGACATGAAAAAGTGGAAGGTGATTACCGACTTGCAGGATCTTGAGGACGGCAACGGTGGTATGGATTTCAAAATTGCAGGATCAAAAAATGGGATTACTGCGATTCAACTTGATACCAAAACTATTGGTTTGACACACGACATCCTCGTTGAGGCAATCATGCGTGGCAAAACTGCTCGCCTCACGATTCTGCAGATGATGCTCACGGCAATCCCTGCTGTGCGAGCCGACCTGTCGCCAAACGCCCCACGTATTGTAAAAATCATGATCAATCCCGACAAAATCCGCGATGTGATTGGCCCGGGTGGTAAAATGATTAATGAAATCATCAAGACGACTGGCGTCTCCGCAATTGATATTGAAGATTCTGGCCTTGTGATGATTACCTCTGTCAATGCGGAGGCTGGGAAAAAAGCGCTCGACTGGGTCAAAATGCTCACTGCAGAACCAGAAATTGGTACGATTTATGATGGAACCGTCACGCGCGTCATGGATTTTGGAGCCTTTGTTGAGATTATGCCAAAAAAGGAAGGTCTTGTTCATGTGAGCGAAATGGCACCATACCGCGTGGAGCGTGTGTCTGACATCGTGAAAGTCGGCGACAAAGTGAAGGTAAAACTCTTTGAAGTTGACAGTATGGGACGCATAAACCTCTCGATGAAGCAGGCGCCGGGCAATGTCTATCCGGAAAAGCCGGCGGGCGGAAGCGAAGACTCAAGTCCTCGTCGCCCGCCAAAAAAGCCATTCCATCACTAAAAATGAAGCCAAGACTGCATATTCCTTTGAGAACGAACCAAACAACTCGCCAGCGACGGCGGGTTGTTTGGCTCTTGGTCGAGGCAATCATTGCTATTCTTATTGTCTGGACTATTGGGCGTGTTTTTCTGTTACGAACGACCATTGCCAGCCTTGCCCCAGAAGGGACTGATCTCACCGTGAGTCTTGTTGGGACTGCGGGGCGCGAGCTCCTTATAAAGCGTTTCCTACACAACGAGCTTGTTTCCAACCGTCCATTGACTGTTGAGGTACTGAAAGAAGAGCTCGGACGTGAGGTTGCTATATTCTTTGATTTCAATGCGGGGACACGCTCCTTTGCTCTTTCTGGACGCTTAAGTGTTGAATTACAGGAGACTCTTAAAACATACGGTCTTATTGTAACTCCCGTCGGTGCCTCAACCTTTCTTTCCGAGGATCCGTCGCAAATTCCATTACCGCGTAAAACTTCCTTACATTTGACGGCTATCCTGCCGAACTACATTGGCTGGGCAAAAACCAAAGACGATGCTGGTGCCGTGCGTCTTTCTCAAAACAAGCTCACGCTGAAAGTCCAGACTGGTGTAGACAGTCAACTGAAAAGTTCTTTACGGGAGCAAGTCGTCTCTGCCACGACGATCGAAAAATGGACTGATCTTGAGGCTTTTGGAATAACGGCTGGGGGTGATGTGCTAATCACACAGGATGAACGTGGTACTGGCTATCGAATAACAATCAACGAACTTATTGAAACACAAAATTTGGCTAGGTTGCTTAAAGAATCTGCAATGAGCAAAGCTGTTGAGCTTTCAAATGTATTATTGCCAGACTCAAGCTCTGTAATTGAGCTCGTTGTTGATCCGGAAAGCATAAGCATAGAAATTGTGGAAGAAAATGGCCTACTTTATGTGGTTATATCAACAAAAACAGAAAAAATCTACGCAAAACGCGAAGGAATGATCACGGTTATCACAAATCGCGAGGAGCTTCTAGAAGAACAGTCTGAAAAAGTAATAACGCCGTGCTTTCCAAACGCAGGAAGCTATGTCTTTCCGTCAGTGATGACAGAATGGACGCGTGGCTTTTTAGAAAATGCCAAGGAAATCGCCATTTCTAAAGATTTTGTCGGTATTTGTTGGTAACATGTGTATAAACCGCCTAAATTGTGGATAAATAATTTTTTTGTTCATCAATTTCATCAAGTGGCTCATTGAATTCCTAATTTCTAATTCCTAATTTCTAATTTCTTCGCTAAAAATCGTCAAATCTCCCTGTTGACTTTTTGTGTTCAACACGCTATAATATGTTCATACCGAGTTGCTCTTTTCAAAACCCTGGACTCAGGGGAAGTTTTCCGAAGCACCCCACTGTTTCGGGAAACATCTCTCTTCTCTACTCGTCTGTCACAAAAAACGAGGAAACAAAAACAAAGTCGTATGACTCGGTTCGCCTCGCCAAGTTCCTCAAATGCCGAAATTTGGGGAATAGAGGTAAAACCAATGACATGGTAGAGAGGGTAGTCCTTTACGGAAGTGCAAGGTTGAGTCGTCAACCGAGGCGCTGAGTTGCCTGACCGAGCATCTTTGCTAGCAGAGATGTTCTCGGCCACACAACCCAGCGTCTCTCGACGATTCCCAAACAAATCCGTACACAATACGTAAGAGGGCGCCTCCGAATACATTTCTATGCTATGTCGGGCACGGTCGCCCTCTTGATTCTTTTTTAGGAGGGGGTACAATCTATTGACCTCTAATTTTTTTTGCTATAATAGTAATCAGTCATAGACTTTTATGGACACACAACTTCTGACGGAACTCAAAAAGAGCCTAGAAAATGAAAAAGGGAAGCTCGAACAAGAACTTGGCAAATTCGCTCATCGAAATCCAAAGACAACAACAGCCGATTTTGATGCGAATTTCCCAAATTTAGGAGATAAGGAGGATGAAAACGCCGCCGAGGTTGCAGCCTATGGTGACAACCTGTCGCTCGAGAGTGAACTTGAAAAACAATTAAGAGACGTGGTGAGCTCGCTCAAACAGATTGACGATGAAACCTACGGCATCTGCAAGTACTGCAAACAGCAAATTTCAGAAGCGCGACTGCTGGCTCGACCGACATCTAGTTCTTGCATTGATTGCAAAAAAACTCTCACCCAAGAAGTTTAGAGTGGGGCCGAATTACGAATATGAACGAATATGCGAATTGCCAGTTTGGTAACCGTAATTGGTGTCGTTGTACTTGATCTCATTTTTAAAACGCTTGCCGTGGCACGACTTCCAGAAGATGGGGGTCGTTTGCGTTTTCCAATTGATTTCGCGCTCCATAAAAATTATGGGATCGCTTTTGATCTGCCTGTGCCTCTGTGGGTCGTCATACCGCTAACAGTGTTGGTGCTTGTGATCCTTGTGAGGGAACTTCTACGTAGCAAACATGACTTCTCTCGCCTCACCGCGTTGAGCATGGTTGCCGCCGGCGCAATGGGGAACCTCATTGACCGCATCGTCTACGGCTTCACCGTGGACTACATCATTCTGTTTGGTCGAAGTGCTATCAATCTCGAAGACGTGTTAATCCTTAGCGGAATCGTTTGGCTTGCTTTACAGCCTCGAGCGGGCACTCATAGTTAAGAGGTACAGCAAAGGATGCAAACCGTACAAAAAAAGACGCTCAAAGAATAATTGACAAAAACGCGTTTTTGTGGTGAAATGAATATACAAACTTCAGTACTACTTAAAAAAAGTGCTGGAGTTTTGCGTTTATGAACGATTCCTTGATTCCAGAGGAACGGCAAGCTTCGAGAGATGCTAGCTGAAAATGTTGACTTGCGTCGAAAAATTGAATTTAGCGAACACGTCTAATATGTCCACACGTATTTTTTCTGCCGCGCTGAACGGACTTGATCCAACCATTGTTGAGATCGAGGCAAATCATTCCTCTGGCCTGCGTAACTTTATTATCGTTGGGCTTGGCGACACGGCCGTGAAAGAGGCACGAGAGCGTGTCAGTGCGGCGATCAAACATACAGGAATAAAATTCCCACGTGGTCGCATTGCCGTAAATATGGCGCCAGCTCACATCAAAAAACAAGGAACGAGTTACGACGTTCCTGTTGCTCTCTCGATCCTTATGGCGATAAAAGAGCTTGCTCACGCAAAAACAGATGAGAGTCTGTTCGTGGGTGAGCTGGCCTTAGACGGCACAGTGCGACCTGTACATGCCGTGTTGTTATATGCGATTGGCGCCAAAACGGCAGGGCTTAAAGAGATTTTTGTACCAACAGACAACGTTAACGAGGCGATGCTTGTAGAAGATCTGCTTGTATATCCTGTTAACTCACTTGCACAGCTAGTTCGCCACTTAAATAACGAGCATCTGATTGAGCCAGCAGTACGCGTGCCACAAATGATAGTTGCCCGTGCGCCATCCGAGCTTGACTTTGCTCACGTGAGAGGCCAAGAGGGGGTTAAACGCGCGCTCGAAATCGCTGCGGCAGGAAATCATAATGTCTTGCTAACTGGTCCGCCCGGTTCTGGTAAAACGTTGCTAGCGCGCGCCTTTCCAACGATCTTGCCGCAGATGACGAGACAGGAAGCACTTGAGGTCACAAAAATCTATACGGCTACGGGAATGCTTTCACCAAAACAAGGACTCATCACAGAGCGTCCGTTTCGTTGCCCACATCACACAACTAGTGGCGTTGCGCTCGTTGGCGGTACAGCAAACCCGAGACCTGGCGAAATAACGTTGGCACACCGCGGTGTTTTATTTCTTGACGAGTTTCCCGAATTCCATCGCAGTGTTCTTGAGAATCTGCGTCAACCGCTTGAGGATGGCGTTGTTACGGTTTCACGAGCCTCTGGTACCGTAAATTTTCCAGCGCGCTTTCTGCTCATTGCCGCGATGAATCCTTGTCCATGTGGTTATGCAACTGATCCGTACCATCCTTGTTCCTGCACGTTTGTAGAAAAAGCGCGCTATGCGAAAAAAATTTCCGGCCCCTTGCTCGATCGCATTGATATTGTGATAGATGTCCCACGCGTGGAAACAAAAGCACTCGTGCTTGAGGAGATTGCTGAAGCATCGGTTATTGTTCAAGCGCGTGTTGAAATGGGGCGCGCACAGCAACGTGAACGTTTTGCAAAGACAACACTCACAGCAAACAGCGAAATGGGCGGTTCGCTCGCTCGCAAAGTCTGCGGACTGACACAGGAAGGGCAGACGTTGTTACGTCGCGCAACAGAAGAGCTCGGACTTTCTGCCCGAGCCTTCATTCGTGTTCTGCGTGTTGCTCGCACCATCGCGGATCTTGCACAAAGCTCCTGCGTCGAAGTCGTGCATCTTGCCGAAGCGCTTCAACTACGACCACGATCTTACGGATCCAAATCTTCCCTTTCATGAAGCCCCTAAAAATGATAAATTTTCTTCCTCCTCCGCTACAACTATTGAATGTACCCAAGCGGATTAACGAATCGTCCGTTCACAAGCACCTCAAAATGCAAATGTGTACCGGTCGAGACGCCGCTACTGCCACATAAGGCAATTGGATCGCCCTGCGACACGCTAGCGCCAGATCTCACATACAACTTCGCATTGTGGGCATAACGCGTCATTATGCCGTTTCCATGATCAATCTCGATTGTGTACCCGTACCCACGACGCCAGCCAGCATAACTAACAATACCGTCCGAGGCGGCATAATTGTCGTTGGGTTTGTAATTGTCGCAGTCAATGTCAATTCCGGTGTGCCGACCAAGAAAGTAGAGGACGCCGTAGTATAAATTAATCTTGCGCAAAACAGCCGGCCAAATCATTCCGCCGGCTACTTCGGTGGCAATACTGCTCGCACTCGGAGCCGGTGCGAAAATTGACGTCACAGACGCCACTTGTCTTGATGGCGTCGGCGCCTGCCTCTCCCCGCCGGGCACAACGAGCACATCACCAATCGAAAGATCGTTTGGATCATCTTTGCCGTTGTAAGCAGCGATCTCGGAGGCTGGCACATCGTAAAGTGCTGCGATGCGCGACATGGTTTCACCACTCTTTACTTTATGTACAATGCCGTCAACTGGCAGAATAGTGAGCACATCCTCTGGACGAATAATACTTCGCACTGACAAATCGTTTGCCCATAAAATCGTCGTGATCGCCAGATCAAACTGATCGGCAATTGAGCTAATCGTGTCACCGTCTTGCACAACGTACGTCTGTGACTGCGAGCGTCTTGCAACAGATGTTGATTGTCCGGTATCCGCTACGGAAGCGAGCGGAGCTGAAATACCAGATCCGGCAGTACTCGCCACGCCAGATCCAATCACTCCATACTCCACCTCGCGCGCAAGTGGAGTACTTATAAAAAACTGCGAAGTTTCATACATGAGTGGCTCGGGGACAAACTGTGCTTCATCCGCGACTTCCTCGGTGACACCAGCACCCTCCCCTCCCAACAACACAAGAAGTATGCTCTCATCGCCAAGTCCTTCGGCGCGTACACCGCGAGCGCCTGTGTTCAACATCGTGCTCCAAATCGCCACCAAAATAATCGCCACATGAATCGCCAAACGATTTGAGAACAAAAACAACAGACGATTCTTGGCTGGTAAATAAAGTCGGCTCATCTGACGACGCATCATCAGAATGAGCCGATACGCTGGAACAAAAAGTTTCCGGAATAAAAAGGCCCCGGTCACTTGAAATGGCCGGAGGATCCAATGCACCTTAAGCTTCAGCATGGCGCGCAAGACGATGAGCGCAACGCGCACGAAAAAATGTTTGACCGAGCTCGACAGAACGAGCCGTGGTTAATCGGCAAAACCGATCATATCGTTTTCTATACTGTTAGTCAACAAAGAAATTACTTTTTTTCGCTCTATTAAGCTCTTTATGAAGCCAACACGATGTGCTTCAGACGGACCATTCCTTTTGATCGCTTCCTGATGCGCCATTGTGCCATACCCTTTGTTAGCAGAAAATCCATATACAGGAAATTGCTCGTGAAGCTGAACCATCAAGCGATCGCGCGTCACTTTTGCGATCACTGAAGCGGCGGCGATTGATTTCACGAGTCGGTCGCCGTGGACGATGCCCCGCTGGGGAATGGTGAGCTCCGGAATTGTCCACGCGTCAACGAGGGCGAAATCTGCCACGCGGACCATCTCGATCGCACGACGCATCGCAAGATAATTTGCAGGACGCAAGCCGAACTCTTGAATCTCGATCACTGACGCCTCACCAACACCCCAGCAAAATTCTCGATTGATAATCAGGTCAAAAACTCTTTCACGAGCATCCGGACTCATGAGTTTCGAATCTGCAAGCTCCCCAATGCGACTATCCAGAGGCAGGATCACAGCCGCGGCCACAACCGGCCCAGCAAACGCGCCCGTTCCTACTTCATCAACGCCAACAATCGCCATGTAGCCCGTGGCCATGAGTTCACGTTCATGAAAAAAAGTTGGAGGGCGATGAGTTATAGAGGAATTGCCAAAACCAGACTATTTAGCTACCATTCTACAACATTATGACAATAATCTACCTTGCCATCGGCGCCGGGCTCATCGCAATCGTATACGGCATCTACCTCGCTCGCTGGATTTTGGCTCTACCAGCAGGGGACGGGAAAATGAAGGGGATCGCACTTGCGATCCAGGAAGGCGCGAACGCCTACATGGCGCGCCAGTACAAAACGGTCGCTGTTATTGGTGTCGTTTTATTTATTCTCATCGGCCTTATCCTCAATTGGACGCTGGCGATCGGCTTTGTGGTCGGGGCCGTCTGCTCCGCGCTCGCTGGCGTGATTGGGATGAGCGTCTCGGTTCGCGCCAATGTTCGCACAACAGAAGCCGCCAAGACAGGGATGAAAGAGGCACTCGACGTCGCCGTCAAAGGCGGAACGGTGACTGGACTCTTTGTTGTTGGTCTTGGGCTCCTGTCTGTCACCAGCTTCTATTGGCTCTCTGGATTTAATGTAGACGCGCTGATCGGTCTTGCTTTTGGAGGTTCACTCATCAGCGTCTTTGCGCGCTTGGGTGGTGGTATCTTCACAAAAGCGGCGGACGTTGGAGCAGATTTGGTTGGAAAAGTTGAGGCGGGCATTCCTGAAGATGATCCGCGCAACCCGGCTGTGATTGCAGACAACGTTGGCGACAACGTTGGCGACTGTGCCGGCATGGCCGCGGACTTGTTTGAAACGTATGCCGTAACCATGATTGCGGCGATGGTGCTTGGTAATTTGATGGCTCCAGATGCATCCGACACAGGACTCATTCTATTTCCACTCGCCCTTGGCGCTGTTGGAATTGTCGCCTCCATCCTTGGCACTTTCTTTATCCGCCTTGGAAAGAGTCAGAACATCATGGGAGCACTATACAAAGGTCTCGCTGCAGCGGGTGTGCTTTCAGCAATTGGCTTCTTCTTCACCACAGGAAAATTTGATTACACACCCGCCTTCCAAGGAATCAACTTTTTTCTGTCTGCACTCGTCGGCCTTGCTGTCACGGGATTGCTCATCATGATCACAGAATACTATACGGGTACGCAATACAAACCTGTCAAAAAACTCGCAGAGGCTTCGCAGACTGGACACGGCACGAATATCATTGCTGGGCTCGCGCTTTCAATGAAGTCAACGGCACTGCCGGTACTAACGATCGTGCTTGGTGTACTTATGGCCTACTCGCTTGGTGGGCTCTACGGCATTGCGGTTGCCGCGGTTGCCATGCTCTCGCTGACAGGTATTATCGTGGCGATTGATTCGTTCGGCCCGATCACAGATAACGCTGGTGGCATTGCCGAGATGGCAGACTTACCAGAGTCTGTGCGCGATGTGACTGATCCGCTCGATGCTGTTGGAAATACCACGAAGGCGGTGACTAAAGCGTATGCGATTGGCTCGGCCGGACTCGCGGCGCTCGTCTTATTCGGCGACTACGTTCACGCGCTTGAAGCCGAAGGCTCGAACATTGTCTTTGATCTCGCCGATCCAAAGGTGATTGCGGGGCTTTTCTTGGGCGGACTCGTGACATATCTCTTTGCCGCACAAGCAATGGAGGCGGTCGGACGTGCGGCTGGAGCGGTCGTCGAGGAAGTGAGCCGACAATTTCGCGAAATCCACGGCATCATGGATGGAACGGCGAAACCAGATTACGGCAGAGCAGTAGACATTGTAACCAAAGCCGCGATTAAGGAGATGGTCGCCCCCGCCCTACTTGCCGTGCTTGCTCCGATTGTTGTTGGCTTCTTGCTTGGTCCAATAGCGCTTGGTGGGTTGCTCATCGGTTCAATTATCACTGGTCTCTTCATGGCGATTTCGATGACGACCGGAGGAGGAGCATGGGACAATGCAAAAAAATATATTGAGAAAGGGAACTACGGTGGCAAAGGAAGCTTCGCGCATCAATCGGCTGTGACTGGCGACACCGTCGGCGATCCGTACAAGGACACGGCTGGCCCGGCGATCAATCCAATGATTAAAATTCTGAACATCGTTGCACTGATGATCGTGGTTTTAATTGTTTAAAAAACATATTATGCGTAACTTATTCTTGCCAATTGGATTCGCACTTCTACTGCTTGGTGCGGGTTGTTCAAATGCGAGTCCGGCCACCGACGTGTCTTTAGACTTATCGTACACACTTCCTGCTGATGGTAGCGTGACGATTACAAAGTCAACTATTGATGCCAGCGAGGTTGTGAAAGCTGACGCGCTATTCGCACAAGCAACCGAATGTGGTTATGCGCGCGCGGTGGAATATTATCTGGATATCGAAAATCTATTTGTGAACAAAAAGGCGGAACAATATGTGTTCATGTCCGTTGGTGATTATTCAGCGCCAAAAACATGGACAGTAACCGTCCTTCCAAATACGCCTCTATACGGTTCGACTGATAGTTTTAAAACTGATTTTGACATCTGCGCAGTAGGTGGAGATATGTATCCGTTTCAGTCTGGAGCAAATACTCTTGTCTTTACGAATAGTTGTGGAAGCGGTGGTATGAATGATGGTGAGATAAAGGAATCTGGATGTGACGTGGCCCGTAATGCAATTGAAGCGACCATTACGGCTAAATAACCAAGCGGTCAGACTCCGCCTATCATCGAGACCAATTCACCCCGCGAAAAGCGGGGTTTTGGTTTATGTTGACCTCCATGTTCGCTCGTGCTGTAGTGAAGTAAGGAGGTAGCAAGGAAACGGCCACTTTGCTTGATCTCCCTCGTACGCTGTCCGCGCCACCTAAACAACACTGAATGATAATGGAGGTCTCATGCGACTTACTATCAATGGGCGCCGCGTGGAGTCACTCGGCGATAAGGGGTCCACGCATCTGTTCCGAGCGCAGACGACCCAAAACAAACGCCTTATTGTTGACCTCCTCATGTCGGATCGCGAACTTGGAGAACAGGAGATATTTCATCTCACGGCCGACGGACACACCATGCCCCAGCATCCAATCCGTGTGAGCGGTGGAGGACAGCGTATGAGCTGGGTGTTGGCTGATGGTCTACGAAAAATTGGCATAAATGAGCTACTCATCAGTGGGCCTGACAAGAATGCCCCGTGGGCCATCGTTGAGCTCGAGATTTTGATGGTTAAAGAAGGGTCACGCGAGGAGCCACTACGGACAGGCATCCTTGAGGGCGCCCTCGCCTTCATCATCGCAGGCGCTGTCATCATCGTTGTCGCATTCGTCTGGATGTTCATAAATTGAGCCATAACGGCTTGACGAAATGAGCAATCTATGATTGAGTAATGCGTTACCACAAACAGGAGGTACTAGATGCGTGTCGGCATAATCACGTGCAATCACGCGGGTCGAGCCACCATGCTCGTCGTCTTTCAACTCTACTGCGGGACAGCTCGCGCCGAGGATGGCGCAGACCTGCGCACCATTCACCGTGTGATACATGAAATTCTCGCCTATGCTGGCACGACGCCAGACAACGGCCACACGTTCCTTCGTGCCCTACGCACTTACTACCCAGAAGGAACCGCCATGTCCTACGGCGCCCTCACCGCCCTTGATCTTCCTGATCGTTAAGACACCTGCCAGCGCTTGGCGGGTGTTTCACATTAAATACGGTATACTGATGTCACTATGCCACACCAACGCTCCCCCGAAAGCACTTTCCTCCCTGAAGATTTCGAGACAGACGCCGTTCCGAACGCTATGGAAAATGAGCCTGTTGCCACACAGGTACTTCCTGAAGAGTCGTTGGAAGAACGCCTACTCGCGGTTGCTTGGGCGTGGTCAGAAAAAAAGTTACAAACAGCGCGTGTAATCATTGAAGAGGCTCGCAGTTTACGTAGCGCATTAGGAAAAAAATATGACCCAGACACCGATGATGATTTAAACAAAGCTCTACATGAAATCCAGATGTGGCACATTGAAATTGATGAGGTTGAGATCGGACAGCTTTTACATGATTTTCTGCAACGACCCTTCCGTAGAGTCTACGAAGACCTGCGAAACGGGGCACCACATCCTCGCTGGGATCAAATGCACAATAGCTCGCTCTCGAAGCTTAATAAGCCGTGGCCCACGCGTGAAGATATTGTTGCTCGCAGTCTTCCAGAGCAAGTGTGTGTTCCATACAAGATGCTTGTGAAAGCGGAAATGAATCAGTCGCTTGAAGCCTCCGTGTCTAAACAGTTGAAAGTGGCCATTAACCAAATCGAAAACCGTTTCTTCGAGGGGGCGTCAAAAAATCTACATCTTATTATTCCGTTCTTGCCAGAGATTCTCCAAGAGACTGCCAGAAAACTCGAAATCGCTACAGACGAAGCCCGATGGATGGAAGAGGCGCGACATCAAGAGCTTTTGCACCAGCAAGAAGCGCTATACGCTCATCTAGAAACATCTTATCCGGAACGCGCAAAGGAAATCCAAAGACGCCGGCTGGTCGAACGCGTGATGCGCGAAGGGCGCCTGATTGATGAACCACAGCCATTCACGTTGCAAGTTATGGTTGGTGGGCATATTTCAACGCAACAGGTTGGAAACTCCAAACCAATGATTGCTACGTTCGAGCTCGATGTAGATGGGAAGATCGAGCGTGTTTCGACCATTATAAAATTTGAAATAAGCGACCTCTACACACGGCCGGGGGTTAGCCCAGGTTCCGGTCCAATGCGAGAAGTGGTTGGTGCGATTCACGCAACAGCATTAGGTGTTGATATTCCTCCAGTCACCCTGCGTCAGCTTGAGGGCTATGGACGAGTCTCTGTTCACGAACGCGTAGAAGCTGAATCTTGCCGGCGACAGCAGGATTGGTACAAAACGGAAAGCGCGCGCTTCAACAAGGCTATGGCACTCATGGCCATGGAAGACCACCTCGTCTTTCGATTGGACGGAGCTTCGCGCAATCTACTCCTGCGCGATGATCGGTTGTACAAGATTGATTGCGGATCTGACATCCCATCAACTGGCAACAGGTGGAAAAATTCCGCGCCTTTGTACATGAAACAAGAAGAACCAGTGCCGGATGAAGTCATCCGCGTAGTTAAGGCATACGCAGAATCTCCAGCAAAAGAAATTTTTAAAACAGCCGTCAGACAACTGCCTGAAAACATGAACGCTTATCTGCTTGATTATGAAGATCGTCTCGCAAAAAGTCTTTCATTGACCGCATACCCAAAATACCCGCTCTCAAAACCACAAGAAATTGATTTTGCAGACCCGTCTTTCATCGAGGCTTTTAGAAAAACAGCTTAATATGCAACACGTTTACATAGGGCAAACACAAAACGATATTCTCATACCACTCCTCACGCTTCGACTTAGGAACGGCATCGTTGAATTTGATGGCGACGCACAGCTCACAGAGACGTTGCGTGAAGGTGTTGTTGATACACAAGGAAACATACTCACCCCAGATGATGGTTATTTATTTTTGGTCGCTGTTTCGCGGCAGTTCGATCACCCGTCACTCGTTGCCTCCGACGTCATCGAGGGTTGACCCATCCCTTCGCGAAGGGATGGGTTGACGCGCTAGCAAAGCTTCGTTAAGCTACCGAAACTATGCCAACCATCATACGTGAAAATCTTCCACGCCGTGCGGTAAAACTCACCATCACGGTAAGCGCCGAGGAAATGAGTCCCGATCTCGTGCGTGCCACAGAGCGTTTGAGCGAGCATGTACAAATCCCAGGCTTTCGTTCGGGTCACGCCACCTATGAGGCAGTGAAGTCGCACGTCGGAGAGATGAAAATTCTCGAGGAGGCGCTTGAGGAAATCGTTCGCAAGACACTAGTCGAAGCTACAGACAGTGAAAAGATTGAAACAGTAGGCTCTCCTTCTATCAACGTCGAGAAGATGGCGCCGGACAACGATCTCGTCTATACGGCCGAACTTGCGCTCATGCCGGTTGTCGAAAAACTTGCAGATTACAAAACACTTTCCGTGAAAGCAAAAGACGCGAGCGTTAAGGACGAGGACATTGACAAGACGCTCGTTGAACTACAAAAAATGCGACGCGTGGAAGTCCGATCAGGCGCCGATGCAACAGCAACAAAAGAAGACAAAACTGTCATTGATCTCGTCATGAAAAAAAATGGTGTAGTTGTCGAAGGAGGCACGGCAAAAAATTATCAAGTTTATCTCTCGGAGCCGCACTACATTTCGGGTTTTGCAGACGAGCTTCTCGGCATGAAAGAGGCTGGAACAAAAATATTTACCATACCCTTTCCAAAAGAGCACTATCAAAAACATTTGGCCGGTGAAAATGTGGAATTTGAGGTCACTCTCAATGAGCTCTATCATTTGGAGTTGCCTGTGCTTGATGACGTATTTGCTACCATGCTTGGACAAAAAAATTTGGACTCGCTAAAAACGGTATTGCGCGCAAATATGACTGATGAAAAGAGCCGTGAGGAGGCCTTACGACAGGAGCGTGAAATGCTCTCGCTCATTGCCAATAGGTCGCGCTTCAGCGAGATGCCGGACCTGCTCGTCAACCAGGAGGTAAACAAAATGGTGCAGGAACTTGAACACGCGATTGAAGAAAAGGGTGGAAAGTTTGATGACTACTTGAGTTCTATTAAAAAAACACTCGCCCAGCTAAAACTCGACATCACGCCACAAGCAATTGAACGCATCAAAGTAACGCTTGTCATCCGCGAACTTGGTAAACAGATGGAGCTTGGTGTGAGCGAGCAAGAGATGGACACTGCGCTTGATGAACTTGTCGCCCAGTATCCAGACAAAGAATCAAAAGACCGTATCTACTCTGTCGAGTATCGCGAGTACATAAAAATTGCACAGCGCAACAAAAAGGTTGTTGAAAAATTGCGTGAGACAATGGTCAAATAAAATTTAAACGAGCGTCTCTGCGTGAGCCGCTCGTTTTTGTTTGCGAAAGATGAAGGAAAGAACGTGCGGTCGCTAGGAGTTGCGCAACCGGTCGCCGATGTCGCCCGCGCCGTTGCCATCGCCGTCGCCCTCTTCAGCGCCGAACCCACAAATGTACTTGCGCTCATTGAGCTTTCCGTCCGTGCGCCCAATGAAGATAGCGACATCGGGATGTTCCTTCCTGACACGCTCAATCCCTTCAGGTGCCGCGAGCACACAGACGAAGATGATGTTGTTCGCACCGCGATCTTTCAACAGCTGAATCGTCAAGCACACGGAACCGCCAGTGGCGAACATGGGATCAAGAATGAAGCAGGCCAATCCGGCCAGGCTTTCGCGAGCCTCTTCCTTCGGAATCTTGGACACGTAGACCGAGGAAATCGCCGTCGCTTCGTCACGGACAACACCAACGTCCCATACGTGAGCGCGCGGAAGAAACTCACGAAACGGCGGAAGGATACCGAGGCCTGCGCGCAGAATGGGAATGAGCGCACACTCATCGAGCTCAACACCGCCAGATGAACCAAGTGGCGTCTCGATCTGGCGCTCTGACGTCGTCATCCCACCGGTCGCACGAATGGCAAGAAAGTACCCAAGGCGCCTCAAAAGCACCTCGACGCGTTCAGAATCGGTCGTCCTGTCGCGCAACTCGGTGAGCATGGCGCGTGCAGGAGGGAAGTCAAGAAAAACGTTGCGGTTGATAGTTGACACAGGACCTCCGTGGTTGGGTCGCTATGAGTCTACGCGAGCGCCTCGCGACTGGCAAATCTATCATCTACCATCTACAATTCAGGCATATGAAATTCGGCGCTCATGTCTCTGTGGCCGGTTCGCTCGCCAACGCCCCCAAAAATGGTGGAGAGCTTGGTTGTGAAGTGATTCAAATTTTCTCGCGCCCCCCACAATCGTGGAGCGCAAAGCCAATCACACAAAAAGAGGCGGACGCGTTCAAGGCGTCAATGAATGAACACTCAATTACGGCATGCTACATCCACGCGCCGTATCTCATCAACCTAGCCTCAAGTAACAATCGCACGCGCCACGGCTCGGTGACGATGTTGCGACAAGAACTTGAACGCGGGACGCAAATTGGAGCGAGGGCCATGATGTTTCACCCGGGCTCGGCAAGGGATGTTGGACACGAGAAGGGTGTGAAGATGGTAATTGAGGGACTCAATCACATCCTCGACAGCTACAAAGGTAGTTGCCAGCTATTAATCGAAATCTCCGCTGGTGCCGGTGCAGTGATGGGCGACACGTTTGAGGAGATTGCGGCGTTTATTGATGGGGCGGAGCGAGGAAAAGAGATCGGCGTGTGTTTTGATACACAACATGCGTTTGCCTCGGGCTATGATTTACGTACAAAAGAGGGGGCGGACGAGGTGTTCAAACACTTCGACAAAACCGTTGGGCTCAAAAGACTTATTGCAAGCCATTGCAACGACTCAAAGGTAGAGTTTGGTTCGCACAAAGATCGTCATGAGCATCTCGGAAAGGGTTTAATTGGCCTTGCTTGCTTCAAAGCAATCGTCGCACACCCAAAACTCAAACATCTCGACTTGATCCTTGAGACACCGTGGGACGATTTACTGCATAAAGACATAGAAATTCTAAAAAAGATAAGAGCGACAGTCCATTATGCTCATAACGGTCCACACACGTCCAAACGCCAAAAAAAATGAGCTTGAATGGCTAGATGAGGATACGGTCAAGGTCGGCATAACCGCCCCTGCTGTTGGAGGAAAAGCAAATTATGCGCTTGTCGTGTTCCTTGCCAATCACCTTGGAGTGCCAAAAACACACATTCGCATTGTGCGAGGACTTACAGCGCGTATTAAGCAAGTCGAAATTGATGCTAAAGTTAGCAAAGTAGATTGACAAAAGAAGGATTTTCAAATATGATGTGTTGATCTAACAATTAACACCTCCCGTATGGAAACCTGTCCATCATGCCAAAAAGACCCATGCGAATGTGCCCCAGTACAGGCCTAACAAACAAAAAACCGACCAAAATTGGTCGGTTTTTGTTACTTTGGCACCTCGTCGAGCCCACCTTGCGACCACGGGTGGCACCTCGAAAGACGCTTCATTGCCAAAAATATCCCCTTAATGACCCCAAACCGACGAATTGCCTCATAACCGTACTGCGAACAACTCGGATGAAAGCGGCAATAACCGTCCGGATAAAAAATTTTGAGAAGCCCGTGATCAAACGAGATCAAAATTTGATAAGTCTTAATTGCCACAAGCGCCGGAATACCAAAAACCCACATATATCAAGCTTTTTTCAGTAGTTTAGCTCGCTCAAGAGCATGAACAATGTGCCTCTCGATCTCGGAAAAATCGGCCTTGAGTGCCTCTTTCCGCACGAGCATCGAAACATCAAACCCGGCGACCAGCCGTGGAAGCTGTTTTTCTAAAATAGCCCTCACTTGTCGCTTGAGCTTGTTGCGCACCACAGCTTTCTTGGAAATTTTTGTCCCAACCACAATCGCAAAGCGGGTTGCTGGCAGACCTGTTGGCGCAAACTTGAGTCCGCACAACTCATCAAATACGCCTTTCCCTTTTGCGAAAAGGCGTTTAATGTCCGTCTCTCGTCGCAACCGGTTGGAGGCGGGCAACACACTACTTCTTTTTTTGTGCCACGGCAACACGCTTGCGTCCTTTTGCGCGGCGTCGGCGAAGAACGGCACGGCCAGACTTGGTTTTCACCCTAGAACGGAACCCGTGAACCTTTGCGCGGCGTCGTTTCTTCGGTTGATATGTGCGTTTTGGCATACAGAGTTATAAGTATAGGAACAGATGTGGTTTAACAGAAACAGTATACACATTTCATCCACAATTAATCAACAGGATTACACACGTTTTGGCCTCTTGCCCATCTGTCCATGTGTGGGTTAATATAACGATCGTCCTTGGACATTCGTTCACCGACTCACATGTTGAGTTTCACATGCTTTATGAACACGAACGAACTGTGGCAATCAGCGCTTGGCGAGCTCGAGCTTAAGCTTTCTAAAGCAAACTTTACGACATGGTTTAAAAATACCTTTATCGCCACCTTTGAGAATGGCGAGATGAGCGTCGCTGTGCCGAACACATTCACAAAAGCATGGCTTGAGAAAAAATATCACCGTGATATCCTGACCTCTTTACAAAATATTACAGCAAATGGCGTACGCACGATTGTCTACCGTGTGGAGACCCGCCAACCAAACCCTATGACGGTTCGTTTAGGCAACGAACCAGAAGAAGCCGAGCCGTTTGTTAATGAACAGCCGTTTCGCACACATGAGGAATCACCAAGTAACTCAAATGGTCGCTCTGCCGGCGACCTCACGCTCAATCCGCGCTATAGCTTTAGCAATTTTGTCGTTGGAAAGATGAATGAGCTTGCACACGCGGCTTCGCAGGCGGTCTCTGCACAACCGGGTACGGCTTACAACCCTCTGTTTATCTACGGCGGAGTTGGTCTTGGCAAAACACACCTCTTGCAGGCAATAGGCAATGAGATGCTCAAGCGCAGTAAGCAAACACGCATCATGTACGTTACTTGCGAACGCTTTACCAACGAATTTATTGACGCGGTGCGCACTGGAAAGGGCCACGAATTCAAGGACTGTTATCGCAACGTTGACCTTTTGCTTATTGATGATATCCAGTTCATCACAAGTAAGGAGCGCACCCAGGAAGAATTCTTTCACACGTTCAACGCCCTGCACCAACACAATAAGCAAATAGTTCTCTCCGCGGACCGCCCGCCAAAAGCGATCCCCGGACTTGAAAACCGCCTCCTTTCGCGTTTTGAGTCTGGCATGATGGCGGACGTTGGCGCGCCAGACCTTGAAACACGTATGGCAATTTTGGAAGCAAAGTGTAATGAAAAAAAATATTTTTTGGAAAAGGATATAATCCACCATGTAGCAAGCGCAATTCAATCAAATATTCGTGAGCTTGAGGGGGCACTGACTAAAATAATCGCCTACCACCAGTTCAAAAACATACAGCCGAACCTGGAAACGGTTGGCTCTCTTCTCACAAGCTTCCAGCCAACACAGCTCAAAAAGACTATCACCCCCCGCCAGCTTATTCAGGCCGTTGCCTCGTATTATGATCTACAAATTCACGACCTCCTCGCTAAAAGTCGCGAAAAACGCCTTGCCCTTCCACGACAGATCGTTATGTTTATCATGCGCGAGGAGATGAGATCATCCTACCCATCAATCGGTGCCGAGCTTGGAGGACGAGACCACACAACAGCAATGCACGCATACGGAAAAATTCAGAATTGTCTAAAGAGTGATGAAAAATTACAACGCGACCTTGAGCTAATTAAACAACGACTCGTTGCGTTGTAGGTGTGGAAAAAGCTGTGGGTAAAAAATAATTTTTCTACCTCCACAAAAAAATATCCCCATTCTTTCACAGATAATAAAGGCGTTCATCAACAGCAACGAAACAAAGAAAAGGCTTCTCCCATCTACTTAAACTGAAACCTTTCCACTCTGTCCACTCCCTTACTGTTACTACTGGTTCCCTATTGATTTAAAAACTAATAACCGACAGGATGTGAAACTTTCATGCACACGAGACAATTTATACCGAGGTCTTTCAATCACAAGTCATGTTGGGGGAAAGAATGTTAATCTACCAATTCTCTCAAACGTGCTTATAAAGGCGGAGGGAGGAATAATAAAGATGACAGCAACAAATCTTGAAATGGCAATTAGTTGTCTTGTTCGCGGGAAGGTTGAGGAGGAGGGAGAATTTACAGTGCCTGTAAAACTTTTTTCTGACTTTGTTTCCCTTTTGCCGGAAGGGCAGGTGGATATGGAGGTTAAGGACGAAGCACTACACATAAAGTGTGGAAGTCATTCAACCCGCGTGGCCGGCCTTTCAGCGTCCGAGTTTCCTTTAGTACCGAGTGTTGAGGGGGGTTTTCTCTACACCGTCCCGTCAAGCAATATGAGCCACACTCTTTCGCGGGTTTTGTTTGCGGCCGCAAATAATCAGTCGCGCCCAGAGCTTACGGGGGTGAATGTTCAGTTTAATGAAATAAATGAGGGGGCCGGAAAGGTAGTTTTTGCGGCAACAGATAGCTATCGTCTTTCTGAAGTTGTTAGTCACTGTGGTGGTTCGACAGAAATCCGGTCGGCGATCGTACCGTCGCGTGCCCTTGCGGAGATCGGGCGCGTTCTGTCCGTCTTCAAAGATGACGTTGAGGTACCTGGAGCCGTTGAGTTTGTGCTTACGGAAAACCAAGTGGTGTTTCGTTTTGGTTCGGTGGAGCTCACCAGTCGTACTATTGATGGTGTATATCCGAACTACCGCCAGATCATTCCAACACGCCTTGAGACGCAGGCTCGCCTGCAAACAGACGACCTTGCCCGCTCCATTAAGGCGGCCAGTCTGTTTGCGAGGACTGGGCTGTTTGATGTATTGGTTGATCTAGACACCACTAACAAATACTTGCGAGTAACTGGAACGGACGCCGCGCGCGGTGAAAATTCTTCGACGTGTGAAGCCGACCTTACGGGTCCGTCAAACCACGTCACTCTCAACTATCGCTATTTACTTGACGGCTTGTCTGCAATGGACGCGCAGGAAACTCTTTTTCAGATGATTGACGCCAACAACCCTTGTGTCCTAACACCAGCAGTGACGGATCCAACAACAGACAAGTTTATATATATTGTAATGCCTATCAAGGCATAACTCTTTAGAACGCATGGAGGTTTATCTACTGTGCCAAATCAAACGCAGAAGCATCGAGTTGATCCGTGACAGTGATTCGAACATCGTCCGCTCGTTCTTCTTCGTCACCTTCGCGCTTAAGCGTTGCAGAGAGCGTATAAATACCTTCGTCCGGGAGCGTCCATGTAAACGTAACAAAAGGAGAACTAGGATTTTCCACCTTCCCGTCAAACACACGAGACCCGTTGGTGCTTTCGACGCGCAACTCAACACTCTTCACATCACTCACGCCGTCCACTTCGACCACCACAAGGTAGGTCGTTTGCGTTTTTAATATATCTTGTCCATTGATCGGACTTGTGATGGCGATGGACGCTTCTGGTGCCTCGGACTCTACATCTATTTCAAATTCGTCAGACCCTGCATTATCAACGTCGTCGTAGGCCGTTGCGGTCACATTGTATTTGCCAGTGCCCACCCAAGATGGCAGGGTGAACGCGCCCCCCTCGCCCGCATCTGTCTGGGCCACAAAAGCCCCGTTGATAAAATATTCAATGCGTGAAACTCCTCGCGGAGCTTCAGCCTCGAGTCTGATCTCAACCTCGCGCGTATCAACTGAAACCCACTCAATACGCACCTCTGGCTCATTGACCTTCGTGTGGACATCGTCTTCCTCTGTCGGTACATCGCATCGTGTTAACGACGGACCGTTGGGATTAGCGGTATTTTGTCGCTCCATCCAACTGGTGATCGCGGTCTCCCAGTTTGTATACTGTGCGTTTTCAGACGGATTTTTTGGTGAGTCGCCAAGCGGATCCGACGGGTCTACATAGTGCAGAATGGAGTGATATTCGCCACAGACAATGGTTTCTTTGTAGCTTTTTGGTGTGCGGTCAGTGGCGAGTTTTCCTGACGCGCGATCAATCGTCACCGTAGTCGTAGGAATGTAACCGTCGAGAATTGCTTTTCCGCGCGTGGGGATTTCAGGAACCGTGAAACTCTCAATCACAGAACCATCGAGCGCTTGTCGCATATAGGCGTTCCAGATCGGCGCCGCAACAACAGAGCCGTCTGCTCCACGCGCCATCGCCTCATTATCATTGTTGCCCACCCACACTCCAGTCACAAGCGATGGTGTGTAACCCACTGTCCATGCGTCGTGGTAATCATTCGTTGTTCCAGTTTTTGCGGCCACGGGACGCTCGCCAAGGGTCAAAAAATTATTTTCTCCAAAAATGTAGGCACGAGATCCATTGTCAGAAAGCACATTGCTTGTCATGCGCGCGGTATTTTGGTCAACAACGCGCGTTCCAGCATCCGGCGTGCGCTCAAATAAAACCCCACCATCAGAGCCTTCGACTTTGAGGATCGAGACTGGTTGGCGAAGAAGACCCTCCGTAGCAAGCGCACCATAAGCCGAGGTGTGATCAAGTAGTGTCACCTCACCGCCACCGAGCACAACGGAGAGACCGAAACGACTGCGGTCCTCGAACGTTGAATAGCCCAGCGTCTGGGCGAAGTCGAGGAAGTTTTGCACACCAACGAGGGAGAGCATTTTCACAGCCGGGATGTTGAGTGAGCCTTGTAGCGCTTGACGCACAGTGATTGGACCAAATTCAATATCCGCATTGTAATCGTGGGGCGTGTAATCGCTTAACTCTGTTTTGAAAGTGGTTACCACGTCATACAAAATGGTTTTCGGGGTGTATCCTCGCAGGAAGCCGGCAGTGTAGACCATCGGCTTGATGGAGGACCCAGGCTGGCGCGGGCGCAAGGTGACGTTCACAGCTCCATCAATCTCTTCGTCGAAGTAATCCTTCGAGCCGACCATAGCCAGAATTTCACCGCTCTTTGGGTCGAGCGACACTAGCGACGCATTTTCAAACCCATAAGCCTCGCCTCGAGCCTCGACCCCAGCCGTGATCGCCTCTTCTGCCAACATCTGTTTGTCATAATCAAGCGTCGTCGTCACCTTAAGCCCACCCTGTTCGACTGTGCGCTCGGTGAAGTCATCAACGAGCTGTTCTTTCACGTAGAAGACAAAGTGCGGGGCAACAATGTTCTCAACGCGAGATAGCAATACTACCTCCTCGGCTTGCGCCAAGTCGGCTTCTTCGCGCGAAATGTAGCCTTCATTAAACATCAGCTCCAAGACAGTATCGCGGCGGTTATCAAGTAACTCTGCATTGTTGAGATAGCGCGTTGGCGCTTTTGGCAGGGCCGCGAGTGTTGCCGCTTCTGCTAGACCCACCTCTTTTACGGATTTGCCGAAATAAGAGAATGATGCGGACTCAACGCCGTAATTAGTCGAGCCGTATGGAATCTCATTTAAATAAAGCTGGAGAATTTCGTCCTTGGTGTAGCGTTGTTCAATGGCGACAGAGAGAAGGAGCTCCTTAATTTTTCGTACGATCGTTCTGTCATTCGTGAGAATTGCGTTTTTAACCAGCTGTTGAGTGATTGTGGAACCCCCCTGCGGGCGACCGCGCAACAAAGTACCAAGGACGATTCCCTTGATGATACGCACAGGGTTGAAGCCACTGTGTTTATAAAATTGTTGGTCCTCAACCGAGATCGTTGCCAATTTGACGGCGTCCGGAATGTTCTCCAGCTTTACCAACGTGCGTTTTTTCCCACCGTGAATTTCATAAAGGATGTGTTCGCCGGTGCGGTCATAGATTTTAGTGCTCTGTGCCACGGAGCGGTCAGACAAGGCATTAGGGTTTGGCAGGTCGCGACTCACCCAAGCAAAGGCCGCAAAGGTGAACAATGATCCGCCGACAAGCAAAATTAAAAAAAGCAAAAAGAGATTTTGCCAGAAACGACGTAAAAATTGGTGGCGCCGCCAAGGGTCAGACATAGTAATGACTCCAGTCTAGCTCAAAAGAGAGCCTGTGGACAGCAAGACGGTAATTTTGGCTGAAGTTAGCACTTGTCAAGAGCAAGCGCGCTCATTTCTTGGTTGACAAAATAGCTCATTTGTGGTACTCTATTGGCCGTTCCCCGAAAGGGGATTTTTGTTTTATGAAGAGAAAACATAGCAAAAAAATTCTTAAGAAACACGGAATGGAATTCCTTGTCGTTTTGCTGGTGCTCACCATCGGCGCCACAGTTATTTTTCCTTCAACCGTCAAGGCCGATGACGTGGTGCGTCCTTATGGCTCCTTTCCGGAGTCGCAACAGCGCGTCGCTCCACGCGCCATGACAGTCACCGCAACGGCTTATACGTCCGAGGTGTGGCAGACGGACTCCACGCCGTTTATTACGGCTTCTGGGACGACCGTGCGCCACGGCGTTATTGCCACAAACTTCTTGCCGATTGGAGCGAAGGTAAAAATTCCTGATTATTATGGGGATCAGATTTTTGTGGTCGAGGATCGTATGAACGCCCGCTATTATTATCGCGTGGATATCTGGATGGAGGATATTACCGAGGCGCGTCAGTTTGGAGTCCGCAATATTGATATTGAGATTTACCAATAAAAAAACACTCGATGTTGTAATTTCAACGTCGAGTGTTTTTTTATTTGGAGGCCAGGAGGGGAATCGAACCCCTGCATAAGGGTTTTGCAGACCCTCGACTTACCACTTGTCTACCTGGCCATGAGCAGCATGGCCAAGATAGCAGAGCGAACTATCGAAATCAAGCATTCTCAAGATACTCACGCAATTCGGTTGTTGAAAGTTTGTGCAGATTTTTAGGCACGATCTTCACGATGCGTGTTTCCACGTCTGTGGTGAGGTGCTCTTCAAGCTCATTTTTTCCCTCATGGGGAACACACACAACCAACTCTTCCGCCTCCTTATTCTGCAAACGCGTTTGCAACTCCTCATTGAGCTGGTGATAGAATTTCAGGCGATTCGCTTCTTCCCACGGCTTGCTGTGCAGGTCAGCGTGCGCGCCGCTTTGCTCAAAAGTTATATCAACGAAGACATCGCCGATATGGCGGAACTCATCATTGTCGGCATAAAAAAGCTTGGCTGAAGAACCGCTGTCGGCTACGATCACGATAGTTGGTTTCAAAATTGGCATAGGAGACTATTGTAAATCACTTTGATTAAACGATACAATGTGTCGGTATGATTGCGATCTATTTACGCGAAATTATTTTTGGGTTTGAGGACAGTCTTGTTTCCACGCTGGGAACGATTACTGGCGTGGCAGTTGGGTCAGGGAACTCTGACTTTGTCATTCTCACCGGTAGCGTGCTCGTGGCAGTTGAGGCTATTTCTATGGCGGCTGGCAGTTATCTTTCGTCCAAGACAGAAGAAGAAGTCGAAGCCACGCATCGGCACAGTCGCCGGAACGAATCTCGTGAGCATCCGCTCATCGCCGGTGTGATCATGTTTTTTTCATATCTCGCTGGTGGGTTTTTTCCGCTTCTGCCATATCTTTTTCTTTCAGTGCAAGATGCCTTGTGGCTATCGGTTATCCTCACTTTCATCTTCCTTTTTGTCCTCGGCGCGTGGAAGACTCGTTTTACAAAACGTTCGTGGTGGAAGAGCGGTTCAGAGATGGTCGTCGTCTGCGCTTTTGCCGCCATCATCGGGTATTGGATCGGACGACTATTGGCCTGATCTAGCACCTTGAGGAATGGGTTGACCCGAAGCTATTTTCTAGGTACGATCCATGTTCTCTATGCGATCTGTTTATTTAGATCACGCCGCGGCCACACCGCTTGATCTTCGCGCGCGCGAGGTGATGTTGCCATTTTTGGACGAGCTTTATAGCAATCCATCAAGTTTTCACTCGGCCGGCAAGGCCGTGAAGGACGCGATGGATGAGGCGCGCCAATCTGTTGCAAAAATTTTGGGCACTCGCGCGGATGAAATTATTTTTACCTCTGGTGGCACAGAATCGAACAACTTGGCGATTCTCGGATTTTCTCATGCGATTAAGGCATCAATTAAGAATCCACAGATCATCATTTCAACGATTGAGCATCCATCGGTTATCGAGACTGTAAAATATTTGCAGGAAAAGGAAGGGTTTAGTGTGACCTATTTGTCAGTGGACGCACGTGGCATGGTGCGACCAGATGATCTCAAAGATGCTCTCACGCCACAGACGGTTCTGGTGAGCATCATGTATGCGAACAATGAGATCGGCACGATTCAACCAATTGCGGAGCTCGGCAAGATTATTCAGAAGTTTCGCGCCAGCCTGCCAATGAGTAACTGCCAGCTTCCGGTTTTTCATACTGATGCCTGCCAAGCCTCTGGAGTACTCGAGCTCAACATCGAAAAATTGCACGTTGACATGTTGACGCTCAACGGGAGCAAGATTTACGGACCAAAGGGCGCTGGAGTTTTGTACGTTAAGCGCGGTATCAAACTACAGCCATTGCAATTTGGTGGCTCACAAGAAAAAACTTTGCGCCCGGGAACGGAAAATGTAGCTGGAATAATTGGACTTGCCAAAGCGCTTGAACTCGCTCAAACCGAGCGTCAAGCCGAAGCCAGACGCCTGGTCCCGTTGCGCGACAAACTCATTGCCGGCATTTTGAAACTGCCAAAAACGCGCCTGAATGGCCATCCAACCGAGCGACTCCCAAACAACGTAAACATTTCCTTCATGGACATCGAAGGCGAGGCGCTCATCCTATATCTTGACGCTCAAGGCGTGTACGCTTCGACTGGCTCGGCTTGCACCAGCGCATCGCTTGAACCAAGCCATGTCATTTTAGCGCTCGGTTTGCCATACGAAGTTGCGCACGGAAGTATTCGTTTCAGCCTTGGCCGTTCGACGATTGAGGAGGATATTGATTATGTACTAAAGATTTTGCCACCGCTTGTGGAGAAGTTGAGAAGTATAAGTCCAGTGAGAGTAGATGAAAAATATTATGTCCGCTGACGTCACTTCTCATGACAAAAAACAGAGCTGGTTTTATTCTGACATGGTAAAACAGCATTTTTTTCATCCGCAGAATTTTTTGGATCATGACCTTGATCCGTCCGAGTACAATGCGATCGGTAAGGTCGGTTCGCCGGCGTGTGGCGACGAGCTACGCGTCTGGTTGCTCATTGATCCACAAACGGAACGCATACAAAGGTTTCGGTGGAAGACGTTTGGGTGTGGTTCCGCGATCGCCTCAACATCAATGACGTCCGTCATGATGACAGAGAACGGTGGAATGACGCTTACCAAAGCTCGTGAGATCAAGCCGATTGATATTATGAATCGCTTGGGAGGACTTCCTGCGCGCAAGTTTCATTGCTCGGTTTTGTGCGACAAGGCCTTGCGCGATGCGATTAATGATTTTTATCGCCGTGTCGGAAAGTTTGACAAAATTGTTGCAGAGTCGGCGCGTATGATTGATCCTGTTACAAAGGTGACGGATCGTGACATTGAATCAGCAGTCCTTGATGGCGCGCAAACGATTGAGCAGGTTCAGACAAAGACCAAAGTAGGGATTGGAAATCCAAGCGTCCTGCCGGCCGTTGAAGAGCTCATACGGTTTTACAAAGAGAAATATTTTGGGTAGACTTTTGTCGTATGAAATTACGTATTAAAGTTGATCCAGACCTGTGCATCGGCGCCGCCTCGTGCGTCACGATAGCGCCGGAGACGTTCCAGCTCAACGACGAAAATAAGGCGGTCGTTTTTGATCACGGCACCGAACCGACTCCGCGCACTTATGAGCGAGTGATTGAGGTCTCCGAGGATGAAAAAGAAAACATCCTTCTTGGGGCGCAATCTTGTCCGACGCTTGCAATTTTTATTTACGACGAAGATGGAAATCAGTTGTTTCCAGAACTATGAGGTATCTCATTGTTGGTGGTGGAATTGCGGGCACGACAGCCGCGGAAGAACTTCGAAAGATCGATCCGAACGGTTCGATCGTTTTGATTTCAGAGGAGCAGAATCGTCTGTATTCTCGTGTTCTGTTACCACACTACATCAATGGGAAAGTCGAACGCGAGCGATGCTTCCTTAAAAAGGAAAGCTGGTACGAACAACAGAAAATTGAGGCGCATTTTGGCGTGACCGTTTCGAAGCTTGACGTCAAAAATCATTTCGTGGCAACGAGCGATGGGCGCGAGCATGAGTACGACAAATTGCTCATTGCCACTGGCGGGGAAGTTAAGACGCACGATGAGGATTGTCGTGGCATCTCGTATTTACGCACGCTTGATGACGCTGATCATCTCTTGCAACTTTTGGGTGAGTCCCCAAGCTCTGTTGGCATCGTTGGCGCGGGCTTCATCGCCATTGAGTATATCAACATCTTTGCGGACCGTGGACTGAAAGCCGAGCTCTTCACACGAACAGGTCGTTTTTTTAGTCGCTCGCTTGATCAGGATTCGTCAGACCTTATCAAAGAGAGAGTTGAAAGAGACGGTATTGTTGTCAGTAACAATCCGCCACGATTGCAGGAATACGCGATTGTTGGGATTGGAATGGGGGTCGCCCCAGACCTTTCGTGGATTAAAGAAGCGGGTGTCGAAACTCGCGCAGGGATTCTTGCCAATGATTTTCTTGAGACGAATGTTCCGAATGTTTATACCGCCGGAGACGTTGCGGAATATTTCGATCTGTTTGCAAAGCGCCATCTGATTGTGGGAAACTGGATGAACGCGATGACGCAGGGGCGCATCGTCGCGAAGACGATGGCAGGTGAGCGCACGCGGTTTGAGCTTGTGAGTTCGTACGCCACCAATGTCCGTGGTATGGAGATCATTTTTGTTGGCGACACAGATCGCGAGAAAGCAGAGCGGATTATCAGGCGCGGATCAAAGGGCGAAGGCGGAATCACCCAACTTTTTGTGCGAGCGGGCCGTGTAGTTGGCGCGACTCTTGTAAATCGCAACAGCGAACGCGCTGAAGTTACAAAACTTATTCGAGAAAAAATTGACTTATGATTACGCTGAAGCAGACCCTAGAGCAACTGCACGAACAAATCTCGTGGGCGTGGAAGGAAACTCAACATCTTCACTTGCCAGCCTCATACAAAAAATGCGACCGACTGGTTGTGATTGGAATGGGCGGTTCAGCGCTTGGGGCGCACGTGGTCAAGTGTGTGTACGCAAAAAAGCTCTCAATTCCGATGGAGATTGTCAATGGGTATGAGTTGCCGGGCGGAGTAGGGAAAAATACGCTGGTGCTGTTGTCGTCTTATTCTGGTTCGACTGAAGAAGTGCTTGTCGCCTACGAGACCGCAAAAAAAAGTCACGCCAAACTGCTGGTCATGTGTGCTGGAGGGGAACTTGCAAAACGCGCCAAGCGAGACCAGACGCCGGGCTATGTTTATGATGCGGGCAATCTAATTCCATCGAATAAGCGCGGCGTTGTACAACCGCGTTACGCCTCGGGCTTTTCGGTCATCGGCACTTTAGGCATGCTCACCAAGCTTGGTTTCCTGCGCGTTTCACAGAAAGAAGTTTTTGAGCTCGTCTCAATGCTCAAACAGCGGGTTGATTTGAAGACACCAACTACTCTTGCAAAAAAGTTTCACGGCAGGATTCCTGTGCTCGTGGCCTCCGAGCACCTCGAAGGCTCTGCGCATCTATTTGCAAATTACTGCCACGAGACCAGCAAACAGTTTGCGATCTGGTTCGTTCTTCCAGAGCTCAATCATCATTTGATGGAAGGGCTTTCATTTCCAAAAGAGATCGTGAAAAAGATGACGTTTGTTTTGTTTGAGTCACAGCTTTATCATTCTCGCAGTCAAAATCGTTACGGCATCACAGCACAAGTCATTGCAGAAAATGGAGCACGCGTCGAACGTATTTTACTTAAACAAAAAACACGCCTCTTGCAAGCGTTTGAGCTTATTCAGCTCGCCGGCTACACGACAGCCGAGCTGGCGCGACTCAACAAGGCCGATCCGTTCAATATTATTTGGGTGGAGTGGTTTAAGGAGCGTATGAAATAAAAACCCCCGAACGCCGTATGCGTTCGAGGGTTCCCGATTTGTGAAGCCACGTG
>ERZ1292633.1097-Hain-H41-02um-R1-1097-length-29738-cov-9_pt1 | contig 29738 bp, 36 predicted proteins | sample MGYA00564406_ERZ1292633 | MGnify/ENA primary metagenome ERZ1292633 (study PRJEB36523, sample SAMEA6512639) | groundwater metagenome | collected 2019-01-08 | study: AquaDiva: Metagenomics assemblies of 32 groundwater samples
GAAGAAATTATGTTAAAAGAGGTTGGGTGGGGAAATTCGTATTGAATTCAGCTGACACTAAATTCAGAAGAAATCTTTGAATCCTAGTGCTATAATCTTTTCAGTGCAAGTTAACACTGACCCCGGAAAAATTGATGAAATACTATCGCGCGCAACTGTTGATGTCATTGTGAAAGAAGAGCTCAGAAAAGAGCTCTCTTCAGGAAGACCGCTTAAAATTTATCTTGGCACAGACCCCACAGGTGGGGACCTTCACTTGGGACACGCTACAATTCACCTGAAACTCAGGGATTTCCAAGAACTTGGTCACAAGGTAACCTTGCTTGTTGGAGACTATACAGTACTTGTGGGGGATCACTCGGACAAAACAGAAGAAAGAGTTGAGCTTAAAAGAGGAGAGATTGAAGAAAACATGAAAACCTACAAAGAGCAGTTTGGTAGAAGCGTTGATTTGACTCAGGTTGCTTACAGATACAATTCAGAGTGGCTTGCTAAACTTAGTTTCAATGAAATTATTGAACTTTCCAAAATTTTCACTTTGCAACAAATGACGGAAAGAGACGCTTTTCAAAAGCGCGTAAAGGCTGGTAAACCTGTGGGTTTTGATGAACTCTTATACCCTATAATGCAAGGTTATGACGCATACGCACTTCAAACTGACATACAGATAGGCGGAACCGATCAGTTGTTTAACCTACAAGCCGGCAGAAAAATAATGGACTACTTTAAAGTCAAACCTCAGGCAATTATTACTTGTCCGTTACTTGTTGGAAACGATGGCAGAAAAATGGGTAAAAGCCTTAAAAATTACATTTCTATAAATTCAAGCGCCAAAGATAAATACTTTGGGATTATGACCATAGTTGATGAAATAATTATAAATTACTTCACTCTTTTAACCCGCGTTCCAATGGATGAAATAGCCCAAATGCAACGCTCCCTTGATGAGAACTCAGTAAATCCCAGAGACTTAAAAATGCGACTTGCCTTTGAAATTACCAAACACTTTCATGGAGTTGATCAAGCACATAAAGCGCAAGCTGAGTTTAAAAAGGTGGTGCAAAACAAAGAACTGCCGGAAAGTATGGCTCAAATGAATCTTTCTGACTTGCTTAAAATGACCACTGAACTTGAGGTTGGTGAGGTTGGAAAAAACAAGTATCAACTGCTCAAAGTTATTGCCTGTTCCCAAGTTATACCAAGTAATGCTGAAACCAGAAGATTAATTGAACAGGGGGGTGTGGAAATTAACGGGGATAGGGTTACTGACATACAACACGTCTTTGAACCTAAAAAAGGAGACATAATAAAAGTTGGAAAGAAAAAATACATAAAAATAATATGAAACTCATGAAAAAACTTAGGAAGAAAAAGACTCTTTGGATAATAATCTCTTTCATAGCGGGGATCTCGCTTGTTGCGTCAAGCATTGCACCAGCCTTTATTAGATAGGCTATATGAGTTTAAGCTTAAGAGATAGCGTTTCCAGGCTACAAAAAGTCGGGCCTGCTTACTCCAAACTCCTGCAAAAACTTGAAATTTTCACAGTCCGTGACCTCTTGTATCATTTTCCCTTCAGATATAACGATTACTCTAAAACTAAAGCTATTGACAAATTAATTGAGGGTGAGGAGGTCACAGTTTCAGGGGAAATTGAAGCCATTCAAAACGTTCTCACAAGAAATCACAAGAAATTAACTCTTGCAAAACTAAAAGATTCACAAGGAAAAGATATTGATCTGATTTGGTTTAATCAGTTTTACTTAGCAAAAACTTTGAAAAAAGGGCTTAAATTAAATGTTTCAGGAGTTGCAACTATATTTAACGGCAAGCTGTCATTCATCTCCCCCGAATACGAACTGATAAAACTCTCTGAACCAATACATACCGGCAGACTAGTTCCTACCTACCAAGAAACTTATGGCATAAGCTCCAAAATGTTGCGAATTCTTACCAACTTAACCCTTCCCCTCACAGATTTAACAAGTGAGGATATTTTGCCATCTGAGCTGCTAATCAAGTATAGCTTTCCCTCCTTTGAAGAAAGCATCAAAGAAATCCATTTCCCAACAAGTTTTGAAAAAAACCAAATGGCAAGAAAAAGATTTGCGTTTGAAGAAGCGTTTTTGTATATGCTAAGGCTTGAAAGACTCAAAAAGGAGCACAATCTTAAAAGTGCCAAAAAAACCTTCCACAACGCTTCAAACCTCATTGCTGATTTCATTAATCTGCTGCCATTTACACCTACAAACTCTCAACTGTTAGCCCTAAAGGAGCTCGCTTTTGACATAGAGGCAAAAAAACCCATGAACAGACTTTTGCAGGGGGATGTAGGTTCAGGCAAAACGGCAATTGCCATGTTTGCAGCTTTTGTAGCAGCAAACCACAATTCAAAAACATGCATCATTGCACCCACTGAAATTCTGGCTCTCCAGCATTTTGAAAGTTTCAAAGCTCTTTTTAAAAATTCGGGTTTTAGCATAGGCATTAACACAGCTTCAAATAAAACCAAGGAGGCATGTCTCATTACAATTGGCACACACGCAGTGCTTTATAAAAAAGAGGAACTGGGCAAGTTTGATATGGTAATAATAGATGAACAACACAAGTTTGGTGTGGGACACAGAGCACAACTTGCTAATGCCTCAGAAACTGAGGCTCCACATACTCTTTCCATGACGGCAACACCAATTCCAAGAACTTTGGCTCTTACGCTTTTTGGCAATCTTGATATAACAACGCTTTCAGAAAAGCCTGCCGGCAGACAAAAAGTTGCAACTTTTGTTGTTGCAGCAGAAAAAAGAACTGCTTGCTATACATGGATTGAAAAAACAATCGTGGAATCGGGCGGACAAGTACAAGCTTTTATAGTCTGCCCTTTAATAGAAGAATCGGAAGTTGAAAGCTTAACAAATGTTAAAGCTGCCAAAAAAGAATATGACAACCTTTCTCAAAAAGTTTTTATAAAGTTAAAAGTGGGACTCATTCATGGGCAGATGAAACCCACTGAAAAGGAAAAAGTCATTCAAGACTTTAAGAATAAAAGACTAAACATACTGGTTGCAACTCCGGTAATTGAAGTTGGCGTTGACATACCCTCTGCTTCAATTGTAGTTATAGAAACTGCGGAAAGATTTGGCTTATCCCAGCTTCATCAAATCAGAGGCAGGGTTGGCAGAAATTCAAATAAAGCATACTGTCTAATTTTTACTGAAAGTCAAAGTAGTCAAACCATTAAAAGACTTAAACTACTTGAAAAGACAGATGACGGGTTTCAGCTCTCAGAAGAAGATTTAAAGCTAAGAGGCCAGGGTGAACTTGCAGGTTTTGCCCAACACGGCCATATAAGATTTAAACTCGCAGACCCCTTTAATTTAACGCTCATGAAATCCGCTCAACAGGAAGCAAAAAAGATGTTTTCCAAGATCCAAGACTATCCTTTGCTCTATGGACAAATTTATGAGAAAACTGACACAGTAGCAAATTAAGAAAATATGAGCTTAAGAGTTTCTGCGGGACTGGCAAAATCAAAACCTCTTAAAAGCCCTGACATTCCGGGGATCAAGCTGACACAAGAAATAGCAAGGCTGGCAGTATTTGCAATTATTTCAGATGGCATTACAGAGGCTTCCTGCCTTGATCTTTTTGCAGGTTCAGGTGTTGTTGGGATTGAGGCTTTAAGCAGGGGGGCCGCAAAGTGCGATTTTGTTGATCACAATATAGAGGCTACAAAAACAATTAAAGAAAACCTAAAACTTTCCGGCCTAACAAACAAGGCTACTGTAGAAACAGCCGATGCTCTAAAATATGTTGCCAACACAGCGTACAAATATGATTTGGTTTTTTTAGATCCTTTTTATCATTTGACCCAACACAAACATCTTTTTAAGCTCTTGCCTAAAATTCTTAAAAAAAACGCAACAGTAATTTTCTTTCATGGCGCTAATCTAAATGTTGATGAGCTTATCACAGGCTCCACCTTGATAATCAAAGACAGTAGAAAATATGGCGCAACCACAATCTCAATCCTAGTTGACAGGAGTCACTAAAACCCTTAATATCCCAGTTGCTATGACGCCACTTCCAAAAAGAAAATTCTCTAAAGGCAGGACAAGAAGAAAAAGAAATAGCCACTATAAAAAAGAGGCTGTCCAAACCGTAAAATGCAAAAACTGCAATACGGATAAGCTTTCTCATAGGCTTTGTCCAAGCTGCGGGAAGTAAGCAAAGATAACTCTTGACATAGTGGCATAAATTGACAAATCTTTAAGGGAGAAAGACTTATGATGCAAAATAGCGACCCTAGGCATAACGCTCGGATATTGGCTCTGTCTTCCATCTTTGGATGGTCTTTTATGTCCTCAAATAGCGAGGATACCGAACAAGTAGCGCTTGAAACCTTGGATATAAAAGACTATGATAAGGAACTCTTTGAACTTCTTATGAAGGGAGTCAAAGAAAACATAGATACCATAGATAGTATAATCGCTGATGCTGCACCCGAATGGCCAATTGACAAAATCCCAAAAATTGACCTTATTGCTTTGAGAATCTCAGTTTTTGAGCTATATATTGCAAGAAACACACCGCCAAAAGTGGCTATAGATGAAGCAATTGAGCTTTCCAAAGAATTTGGAAATGACACATCCCAAAAATTTGTGAACGGGGTTTTGGGAAACATAGTAAAGCTGTACAAGATTGTATGAAAGACATTTTAGAAAAAATCAAAGAAATTGTTTCTGAAAGAACAGGGGTAGAAAGAACTGACATTAAGCCTGACTCCTTTTTTAACGATGATCTAAATGTTAATGAGTTGGAACTTTCTGAAATTGTTTCTGAGCTTGAAGAAGTTTTTAATATTGAGCTTGATATTGATCTGATTGATATTAAATCCATAGCGGATCTGATTCACGCAATTCATGACAAGATTGAGTAACTATATATGGAAATTGATGTTAAAAAAATAGAAGAACTCCTTGAAGTAAAGTTTAAAGATAAGGAACTTGTTAAAACGGCCTTTACACACAGATCTTTTTTAAACGAGCATCCGGATTATAAAAACCCATCAAATGAAAGACTAGAGTTTTTAGGGGATGCTATTTTGCAATTCCTCTCATCCGAATTTTTATACCATAATTACCCAAAAGCGCCAGAGGGCAATTTGACAAACTTCAGAGCAGCACTTGTAAATACAACCTCTCTTGCAGAAGAGTCAAGAAGGCTTGGCTTTGGGGAGTTTTTATTTTTATCTCACGGGGAGGAGGCATCAGGCGGAAGAAACAGAGAATACATTTTGGCCAACACTTTTGAAGCGGTGATTGGTCTTATTTATCTTGAAAATGATGTGGAAACAGTAAGGGTATATCTGACCAAACAGCTTTTCTACAAAGTTAAGCACATTGTTGAAAACAACAAGTATAAAGATTTTAAGTCAGCAGTTCAGGAGCTATCCCAAGCCAAGATGAATCAGACCCCTCTTTATAAAGTAGTTGACCAATGGGGACCTGATCATAACAAAACTTTTAAAGTAGGCATATATGTTGGCGAGAAGCTTTTTGGAGAAGGGGAGGGCTCAAGTAAACAACGGGCGGAGCAGATGGCAGCCAAAAACGCGCTAGACAATCTGATCCAGTTAAAGTAGAATTTGGCTTGCCGGGAAGGCAAAAGCTTTATTATGAGTGTAACAATACGACTTTCAAAAATAGGCAAAAAGAACAGCCCCTCTTATAGGATAGTGGTTTGCCCTACAAAATCAAAAAGAGACGGGGAGAATTTGGCTATTCTGGGCTTTTTCAATCCTTCAAGCACACCTTCTCTATTTGAATATGATAAAACCAAGTATTTGGAATGGGTCAAAAAGGGAGCTATGGTCAGCCCAGCAGTTGAAAAGCTTATTAATGGAACTTATCAGTTTAAAAAATACCAACCAAAGAAAGCCCAAGAGGAAGCTAAGTAACAATGAAAGAATTTTTGGAGTTTCTGGTTAAAGCAATTGTTAAAAATGAATCAGAAGTTGTGGTTGAAGAGATAATTGATGAAGCAAGCGGCATTCTTTTAAAGCTTAAAGTAGCACAGGAAGATATGGGCATAATAATTGGTAAAGAGGGAAGAACAATCAAGGGTTTAAGAAACCTACTCAAGGCTAAAGCTATCAAAGAGGATCAAAGAGTTAACATTGTGCTTCTGGATGAGGGAAATATCCACCCCGAACAGGAATAGTAAACCTCAACTCAAAATCAAACAATAAAGTTTACATTAGCACCTTGAAAGCTCTACAATGAGTAAATTAGAAAGTTATGAAAAAACTGTCCGCAATAGCTTTTTTACTAATAATAACAAGCGTTATTCTATTCAACCTCAGTATAAAAAAAAGAGGGTTTTACCTCAATAATTGCAAAACATCCCGTACTGATGTGGAAGCTGTTGAAAAATTTAATTTTAATAAGTGTCCTATCCAAAAATATTCTTACGGTGGGGTAAGGACCAATGTTGAAACTACCTGTGGCACAGGCACAAGTTATAGGGGTTTTACTAATACTGAGGTAAAAGAGTCCGTTTTTTCCAGTTTAGCCTCCACTCAAGATCTTGAAATTCTTAAGGTTACAAGCCTACCTACCATTGATGACAGCGAATATTTTAAAGACCTCAAAATGTACAACTGCAAAGATATTAAATTAAAGGCGGCAAAAGTTTATAAGTGTGAAGAAAGTCAAAGCACTTCTATACTGACAGGAAACTACACTCGTAAAGTACTGTCCTTTTCTATAGATGGCTATAGCAATTATATTTCTAAGGGTATTATAATTCATAATGGGAATATTATTGAGATAACGGAGGTTACCAAATCTCCAATTGATGGAGTTAACAGAATAGAGAGCTTAAACAAGTGTATTGTTAATGAGGTTGGGATATTTTAGGTCTCTGGGGAATATATGAAAACTGCTTATAACCTTCTCCTAATTAAACTTTTGTTACTCTTAACCTTTGTTCTGACTTTTAATTTGTTGCCTGCAAATTTTTCACGAGCAGATAATGTGTGCGGTTGTCCAGAAGACTCAGAACCAGGCTGTCAATGCGTTTGTCCAAATGAGAACACTTGCGGCAACGACTCGTGTCCAGGTTGGCCAAATCCCCCCTGTGGACCAGGAGGTCCTGGCGGAGGCTGTACAGATCAGTGGTCTGATTGGTCAGGTTGGTCTGCTTGCAACACCACCTGCGGAGCAGGAACTCAGTCAAGATCAAGATCCTGCACAGACACCTGCGGAAACTCATGCGGAAGTGAATCTCAAACCCAAGCATGCAACCCGGGGACTTGCCCTGTAATTTCCGGAGGGCTTTGGGAACTTCCTGAAGGCGGAAGTTGCCTAAGTCCTCAGACAAAAAGAATTAATTCCACTATTGACACCGATAGGGTAACCAAAGGAGCTGCCTGGGGGAGCATCAATATTGTAGAACCAAATGCGGTTTATAGCCTAACTGCCTCAACAAATTTAATCAGCAATCCTGCAAATTCTATGTGTGTAACCAATAATATTGCGCCCAGCCTCTCAGAATTTGGAAGTACTGCCAGATACAGACTCAGATGCATAAACACTTCCGGTGCAGGAGTTACCTCTCAATATTGCGGGAATGCAGGCGGCATGTCGCCCGGCGTAAACTACACAGTGAACCTTGGCTTTGAAGTAATAACTCCCGGCTGGTTTCATGTAATTCAAGGGGATATTTTTGGCGGATGTTCCGGAGCCTGCACTAATGGAATATCACTTCTTCTTCCTCAAACAAGTGCAACAAGCACATACACAACAAACCCCATTTATTTACTTGATGAAAGTGCTTCAACCGCCTCTCCCTCAAGAGGTTTGGCGGTTACACCAAAAGTCTTGAGTGTCAAAAGTGCTGGCGGTGCTTTTGAAAATAGAGTTTCAGACGGAGACGCAACTAACAAAAATTATAATGTGGCTATATATGCTAACAGTAAATTTATCTGGCCAAGCACAGGAGGTTTAGCTAATTTTTCCCCTCCTGTTGGCGCTACACAAATAACAGGTGCAAGCTGTACAAATTTCTTCTCTTCTCCAAATGGGCTTGGGTCTCCTACTTTTCCTATGGATAGGGTTTATTATATGACCGGTGCTTGTTTTACAACCGCAGCAACCGGAGCCAACAGACAGTACAGAGGAAACGGTGCAGCCTTGCTGTATGTTACGGCAAACGCTCCGGGAGATTCAGGCGGGGCAACTCAAAACGTAACAGTAGCTAACAGCCTTACAAGAACATCGGGTGCAAATTCAAGACTTGTGATTCTGATTGACGGATCCCTCACTATTGCACAAACTGTGGGGAGCGCTGCAGTTTCTCTATCCAGCCTGACACCTCATATAGACGCAACACTAATCACAAAAGACAGGGTTTTGGTAAACTGCACAAACGCAGGCCAAATATGTGACACAACTCTGGTTGTGGGAGGCTCAGTCCTTTCAAAGGAACAAACCGCGGCAGCAGGCACTCTAAGTTTATTAAAAAGAAGAACTCCAAACACATCCTATCTGCCAACTGAAATATTTATGTTTAATCCACAGGACATAGTGGCCTTAAACAATTTGACTAACTCGGGCATACTAAGTAATCTAAGCATTGAAGACATTAAATGGCAAACAAAGTAACTATGAAAAAAACACTCCTGGCCCTTTTGGTAATTACGCCTCTGTTTTTTTTCTCCTCAAAACAGGGAAGAGCCGGCATACTTGAGTCATTAATAAATTTAGTTTCTCCCTCTCAAAATGCCTCCACTCCACAGATCCAGCAGAATGCAGCACAAGAGCCTCCTGTATGCAAGCCAAGAGAACCTGCACTTTCAGGACTTTTAGCATTTCCAAACGACCAATCTTTTTGTTCAGTCACCCCAACCTTCGCACAAGCCAACGTAGCCTACAGTGTAACCCCCTCAGACTCTTTTGCCATTCTTAAATCTTCCTGGAAAATTGTTAACCCGGTAAGCAAGGCAAAAAATGGCGCTACCACAACTAAACTTGTCACAGGATCAGGAGTAGAGACGCTCTCCGGAGAGTGGCCGGGCATTGACTCTTCAGACACACTGGTAGAGCTTACATTTACAAGCAGCCTTCTAAATCCTGACAATGGGAAAATATTGGCAACGGATTCTTTTACTTACACCTGGAATCCAGCCACAACCTGTCCTCCACAAGGCTTGGAACTTTCAGGAAAGGTTTGGGAACTGCAAAAGGGCCAAACCTGCGCTACAACTTCAGGCAGCAGAACAAAAATAAACCCACAGCCCGGAGACAAAGTGCAAAAAGTGGGTTCTATCTCCTCAAACATTTCTGACTCAGACGGGTCTTATAAACTTACTGATCCGGCAATCACCAATCCAAGTAATCAACTCTGCGCAACAGCACTTAAGCCGGACCTGGTGAAGTGGGGATCATCGGCTTTTTATAAAATAAAATGTGTTGATGGAACGGTTGGTACACCTCTCACCCCAAACTGTGCTAACCTTGGCCCTTTGGCCCCAAGCGGAACTTACACAGTTAATTTAGGTTTTGAGGTTGTTGCCAAGGGCTGGACTCATGTGCTTATGGGAGATATTTATGCGGGCTGTCCAAGCTGCCCCTCCAACGCTATTTCCCAGTTAGTGCCAAAAAAAGACCCAACAAGCGCCTATGACACAGATGTAATTTATTTTCTGGATAGTGACACCCCAACAAACTCCCCATCAATGGGTGTAGCTATAGCCAAAGGAGATATAGTTGTAAAAGATCCTGATGGCAACACAAGAATTTCAGACGGAGACAGTTCAAACAAGAATTATAATGTTAAAAACTATCAAGAGAACAAGCTTATATGGCCTTTTGTTTCCTCTCTCAATCAGTTTCAACCTCCGGTAGGAGCAAAAGAGGTCACAAACTGTTCAAACTTTTTTTCAGGATCTACAAAAACACAGCAAACCTACTATATGAGTAAAAGCTGTTTTGGAGAGGCAACAGCAAGCAATGTCAAGTACAAATTTGACGGTAGCGGGGCAGTTGTTTTATACATAATCAACGCAGGAAGTCTTAATATTAAAAATGAGCTTGTAAGCCAGACCAACAACAGGCTGATACTAATGGTTGATGGCGAGGCAGTGATTGATCCGGGCCTTGGAACACAAACACCAAAGCTTTCAAATCTGTCACCCCAGATTGACGCCACAATACTTGCCAAGGATGGAATTCTCATTGACTGTGACAGAGAGGAAGGCACTTGCACAGGCAATGATTCTACTTTTGTGTTACAGGGGGCACTGCTTTCCAAGAAAGATATAGTTTTGAACAGACTAAGAGGCCTTGACACAAATGAATTTCCATCCGAGATAGTAAAATACGCGCCTGAAGATTTGATCTATTTAAACGAGTTTAACAAAGACGGGAAAATATCGGGCTTGCATATTCAAAGAGTTACATGGCAAACTAGATAGTGTTAGTATTTATATGATGACTTCTGCCTCAAACCAAAAAGGTCAAACGCTTATTTTTGTAATACTTATAATGACCATTGCCCTTGCAATAGGTATTTCAATCTCAAACAGAACAGTTTCCACAGTAAAAAGGACTACAAATGTTGATAGTTCTTCAAGGACACTGGCTGCAGCTGAGGCTGGAATAGAATCTGTTCTTACAAGAACAGTTACAGACCTTAATTCAAGTATTTCCGGATCTGCCACCGATTGCACTTCAGCCTACACTACCACATATCCTGCTACAAGCGGGTCTGCTGACATCACAACAAAGGCGAGTATTTCAATCAAAAGGTATGGCTGTCTTACCACTTCGGCTCCAAACAACAAATACGTTTATGATGTAGAACAGGATAATGTTTTAGAACTTAAGTTTGACCATGGAGCTTCCTTAATACCAAATAATATTAATTTAAATATAACCTGGAAATATCCAAACGCTGCCACAGCCTCAAGTCTGTATCTTATGGAAATTTCCGGATCAAACATGAATAATCTTGAGGTGTTCAGAAAGGGGTATAGAGCAGGTTCTCAGGCAAACAACTTTGAGCTGGTATTAAATCCGTCATCTACAGGCTTTAATTACCAAACTAGGACACATCCAAGAGTTTTAAGAATTTTAAGTCTATATAGCCCCTCAACTGTAACTGTTACCAATAATACGGCAGGAGTTACACTTCCTTACCAGGGCTTTGAAATTACCTCCACCGGAATACTGGGGGATAGCACGTTAACAGGCTTGGGCAGCAAAGATTTAGTTAGAAGATCCGTGGTAGTCAAAAGAAGCCTTCCTTATCTTCCTGCAATATTTAACTTTGCCCTTTACTCTCAAAACGGCAGCTTGTCTAAGTAACCTATGGATTTAAACTATGCAAAGCCTCCTAACCAAGAAGACATTTCCTAAGTTACTGCTCGTTTCTCTTTTTGCACTTCTTTTCACAAAAGCGCAGGTGAAAGCCCAGTTAGACACAACAGCCCCAACAAGTTCTATCACCCTAAATCCAACAAGCCCAGATGGAGACAACGGTTGGTATGTTTCCCCCGTGGACATAACAATAACCTCAGATGATCTGGACTCAGGAGTAAGCAGCATAAACTGGTCTATTGATGGTGGCCCAACACAATCCCAAGTATTTAATAACACTTTAAATCAGGTCCAAAATCCAAGTTTTGAAACAGCAGGAGCACCTCTTGATCTTTGGGAAAAGACAAATGATGATGGGATAGCCCTGTTTACTCAAGACCCCACTTTTGCCCCCGGTTTTGACTCAAATTCGGCAAAAATTGAGTCAACCGTAACAGGGTGGCATGCTTTCAACAACCAGACCAACTACATAGTTACTTCACCTTATCAAAACATGACCTCAAGCATTTGGGTAAAAACTGATACTGCCATAGGAAACGCAAACTATAAAGTTTACTTAATTTATGACAATGGTCTTGGGGGAACTGCCACACAGCTTTTAGCAACAAGCTCAAGCGTAACCGGATCTGCAGACTGGCAAAAATTAACATTAAATTTTAGTACTAACAACTCTGCAACACTTGGCGTATACCTTGACCTTGGTTTAGATGGGATTGGTACAGTTTGGTATGACGGAGTTTCAGTTTCCTCTTCCTTAACAAACCCTTCAACAAACTTTGCCATCTCTCAAAACGGCAGTCACACTCTTTCTTACTGGGCACTTGATAACGCTAATAATGAAGAGCTTCCTCACAAAACATCCAGTTTTAAAATAGACACCAAAGCGCCTTCCAGATGGACTAACTTTACATTGACAGAGGCCGGGAACAACCACACTTTCATAGTGTCCATAAAAGTAAGCGACACAACCTCAGGCCTTGACGTGTCAACCGCAGAGTTTCAGTATTCGGTAGATCAGGGGGTAACCTGGGGCTACTACACACCTTTATCAAGCTGTAGCGGTTCTTTTAATTCTGGCTGGACCAACCCGTCTGTCTCACCAAGCTCGGACGGATCCACAACAGTAACCCTCACAACTGCTGCAATTGATTTTTGCAACAGCAACTGGACTGCAACTAAGGAAATTCGCTTTAGGATCAAAGATATGGCAGGAAACTTATCTCAAAGTCCTGATTTTACTATCAACGGAGCCTGGGTGAGGGTTGCCGGCGGGGGAGCTTACTCAAATTACAATATAGCAATGCTTAGTGCATCAGAAGGTGGCTACCTTGCAGGGGCCAAAGAGGGAGTATCAAATATCACTACCACAAACAACTGGTATCTTGAAGATTACGAGATCTTAAGCTTTGATAACTATTCTGCTTGGTATTCAAAATACCCAACCACAACAAGTCTGCCAAGCGGCAAACTCCCAACCGTAAGTGGAAAATATAGAGTAAATTCAGACTTTACCATAGCTTCAAGCACTATACCAAACGGTCTTTCCACCACGCAGAATTTATCTTCGGTAGTATTTGTCAATGGAGATCTAAACATAAACACCAACTATTCACTCCACGCAACAAGTGGGATAATTTTTATAGTCAGCGGAGATATTTCAGTTTCTTCAAGCACCTCTTCAATAGACGGCTTTTTTATAACCGACGGTCAGTTTGACGGAGGAACCGGAACTACTGCCCTAACAGTTACCGGAGGCGTGCAAGCTGACTCCTTCAACTTAAAAAGAAGCTTAAACGGTAGTCAAAACTCCTCAAATCCCGCAATCACATTTAATTATGTAGCAAAGTACCTTGTAGTTGGCAAAAATCAGCTGACAGCAAATTTTGGAGTTAAGTGGCTTGAGGTTGAGTAGGTTACTGTTTGTTGGAAAGCAATTTCATTGATGTTAAAATTTGTGAGAGGTTAATCCTGCCATTATGAACATAGTTGGTTTAGACTTAGGAATTCATTCAATTAAGGCCGTAGAGCTCAAGAAAGAAAAAGGGAAAAATGAGCTTAATAAATATGGTATTTTAGAAAAACTTGTTCCCAGTCTTTCTTCAGATCAAGAGGATGAAATTGCAAGGTATTCTAAAGCATTATCTGATTTTTATGATGAACATAATTTTTCTACAAGAAGCGTGATTGTTGCTCTTCCTGAAACCAGTGTTTTTACAAGAGTTATAAAAGTTCCAAAGATGAGTGAGAAAGATCTTAAAAGTGCTATCAACTATGAAGCAGAACAATACATACCAGTTCCTTTGAAAGACGTTAATTTTGACTTTCAGATAATTGAAGATGATACCAATGACAAAAACAGCATGAGTGTAATTTTAGTAGCAGCTACAAAGATTTTGATAAGTAAGTACGTAAAAGTATTAAAAAACTCAAAACTTTCTACTGTTGGTATGGAGCCTGAAACACTGGCTATAGCAAGAGTGGTAGGGGATACCAAAGAGCAGCCAAACCCATCAATTGTAGTAAGCATTGCGGCAAGTGAAACAAATATCATAATCACACACAAGGGAATAGTCAGGTTTACAAGAAATATTTCAACAGGAGGTGACGCACTAACAAGAGCCGTGTCACAAAACCTGGGGTTTGATTTTTCACAGGGAGAGGAGTACAAAAAGACTTATGGCATTGATCCAAATCAAGTGGATGGAAAAGTATTTAACGCTATAAAACCCGTTTTTGATATAGTTTTAGATGAGATTAAAAGAGCCTATTTCTTCTATACAACACATAACCCAGGTGTTAACATGAGAAGAGTAGTAGTTTGTGGAGGAACTGCCCTGATGCCCGGACTATTGTACTATCTAACAACTAATCTATCCATAGAGGTTGAGTTAGGTAATCCGTATACTAACATTACTTTTTCCTCCAAATTACAAAAAGAAAAGCAAAGTTTGCTTGACCGCGGGCCGTTCTTTGTTACGGCTTTAGGACTTGCCATGAAGGACTTATAAAAATATGCCAGAGTCACAAATAGATCTGATACCGGCTGAAGAAAAACTTCAAAGGTCAAAAGATAAAGCAAAGAAAGCAGGAGTTGTAGTTACGTTGATAATGTTTTTGTTGGTATTGGCAGGATCCGTTGGCATCTCTTTCTATTTGAGGAGCATAGATGGGGAGCTTGCGGTTGCAAATCAAAATGTAGAAGATAAAAAGAAAAGAATTGGCGACAGGGCGGAAATAGAAATAAGAGCCAGGAATTTAGACTCAAAATATAACTACCTAACCGATATTTTTAAAAACAGGCTATATTATTCAATACTTTTAAGTGAGCTGTCAAAAAGAGTGCCTTCAAATGCGCATATCTCAACTATTGATTCATCGGAACCTGAAACTCTCAACCTTTCAGGGGACTCAACAGATTATGTAGCCTTAGCTAAGCTTTTAAACGCCTTAGCATCCTCAGAATATGCAAGTCCCTCCGCAACAGCAAACCCTCAACAAAATTTATTTTCATCAGTGACAATAAATACTGTAACACTGGACCCTAATGACTCCCGAGCAAAATTTAACCTTGTTATAACAGTTGATACTGAAAGGCTTAAAAAATAAGTTTATGGATTTAAATACAGGCATTAAAAAACCAAGAGTTCAAAAAGCGTTCTTAGTTGGGACTGTCTTTCCGTTGGCACTTTTGCTTGGTACGGTTCTACTTTTCTTTTTTGTGTTATATCCAAAATATAAAGAGCTTCCTCAAAAAAGAGATGATATAGTTAAACTTAAGCAGAAGGCAGATGCCCTGGAAGGAAAAATAAAAAAACTTAATGATCTTGTGGATTTTAAAGATGTTTTGCAGGAAAATTCGGATCTTTTAGACGCAGCAATGCCCTCTCAAGCGGAGGTTCCCATACTTCTTACGCAGGTTCAGCTAATAGCAACTGAGGCTGGTCTAAATATTAAGAATTTATCCTATTCCTCCTCATCTGACTCAGGTGAGAAAAGTGGTGAAGTGAACGTACTTTTATCAGCTGACGGCAACTTTAACCAGGTTACAGCTTTTATTTCCTCGGTGGAGAAGGCAGCAAGGCTTATAGACATTTCAACTATCAGACTTACTGCAATAGAAGAAAATAAGACTGATGAACTTGCAACAGGAAAACTTGAGATATCATTAGGCTTAAAGTCCCCCTACTTCTTTGTTGAATCAAAGGCAACAACTGAAGATGCAATAACAATCGACCTTAACAATTCTGATTTTGCCGCTTTCATGAACAGACTTAAAGAGTTAAGAATTTACAAAACCACAGTTGATACCACCAACATAGGCAAAGAAAATCCCTTCAGCAAGTAAATAGCTAATTTTGTAAGCTAGTATCGCCTGAAGTGGAGAACAAAGTAAAATCAAAAATTGGAGAGAGGAAAGGCTTACTTTTTATCAGTTTTAATGTTCTTCTAACCTGTCCTGTCTGCCCTGTAACTGAAATTAAATAACCTTGCACTGGAATACTGGCTCCGTTTTTTGGCACCACATGCAAAAATACATTGTTATATAAAGCTTTTAATCTCATAAATTGAGGAGAAGTTTTTGGAGAGATGGTAAAGCAGTTAGGATAAGATAAGTCCGGAGTTGCAGCCATAAAACCATTGGCCGTAAAAAGCGTAGCAGCTGAATTATACGCATAGTAAGAAATTGAATACGGAGCGGAGGAACCATAGATATAAGTCACATAAACAGAGGGGTTTGATCCTGAGATAGCGTTGTCCCAACACAGCTCCACACTTGCGCTACCTGAATAGCTTGTCATTGAAATCTCATAAACGGAGTTTTTATCAATTGACACATCAAAAGTTTGAGTGGAATTGCCGGCATAAGAGAGTGTAGCCGTGGCGATTGATGTTACTCCATCATTTCCCGTAATGGTAAGGCCACAGTCGGTGGTGCAGTTGCTATTTGTGATATATGAATCAAGAGTAGCAGACGGGATAGTTAATACCCTTTCAACTAGGGCATGAGCTACTGTATCTGAGCGGGAAGCATTGTCCAAGTTTGCTGATCTCCACAATGAACCAACAAGCCTCTGAGACACAGCAAGTCCTATAGCAAGAGCCGCTAACATGATGAGCAGCATTACAATTAAAGTTTGTCCTCTCTGATTTAAAAACATCTTAACTTAATCAATGAATCTTGTAACAACAATCCTTTCAAAAGCTTGTGTAGCTTGATTTGCCTTACCGCCTGGAGAAGATGGAGCTTGAACAAGATCAAAATGAATCCGAATTGTTTGCGGATCTGAGCTTATCAAACAAAAGCCAGGTAGAGGAGTTGAAGCCTGAACAATCTGGACACCTTCTTTTAAGTTTGAATTGATCATTGAGTAAAAGTTTGTTTGATCTGTGCTTCTCTGAACGGCAAAAGTACAATTAGAGCTGCATGATCCAATACCGGATTCAGGTGTGTTACTAAGTCTATAATCAATTGTGATTGTATTATTTGCAGCATCCCTTTGAGTAATAGTTAAATTGGAGGAAGTTGCAGTGGAACAGTTCTGAAGCGCTGGAGATATAGTTAGCGCGTTTCTCAAATCGTATTCTATTTTGGCAAGCACATAATTTCCATTCTGCTCAATTTCATTTAAGATTCTTGTCTTATTGTAGGTTCTCACAATTGATACCACCAAGTCCCCCGCAACTCCAACGGAAATAAGAATTATTGACACAACAACCAATAACTCAATTAGTGTAAACCCGGTTTTTTTTGTCATTTACCCCTCCAGTTTGTAAAATCGGTAAAGTTGTACACACTGTAAGATTTACCGGATACAGTCCACTCAACTACAACAGAGGCACGTACAGTTCCACCTGTCTGATTGCAAGTCCCAGCCACACAACTGAACCCAATTATATACTGAAAGGGGGCAGAGCTACCTGCAGGACGATTGAGTTGGGGGGGACCTACCGATGTTAGAGGAAGCCCAAAATAACATCTATTCCCAGAAGCTACCGAAGAAATCGTTGGCGCAAAAAGACAAGCCGTAGAATCCTGACCAAGCGCAACAAAACCGGACCAAGCTACACTTGAATGATCTCTATAAGCTCTCGCATATTCAAGCTGGGTCTGGGCAATGCTAGTTGCCTGCGCTGTATAGGAACTTTCTTTTGAATTTCTTAAAGAAAAAATAGACAGGGAAATCAAAGCTGATACAACTACAATTGCAACGGATATTGCAATCAAAGCTTCAACCAGAGCTTGTCCGTCTTCAGTTAGCATTAATTTTGGTGGTTTTAGACTCCCTTTCATATTCCAATCAGTTGCATAAATCATTCTCTTTAACCATACCGGCAACATTAATCTCAACACATTTTGTGGCGCTTGAACCGGGAACTGAAAGCCTGATCAATCTACTACTCTCCATATTGATAGGAGTAACATCTGCATTGGCAACTTCAAAAAAGACACATCCGGAGCCGGATCCCGAACCGGTTGAAAGCAAAGCCCCGCCATTTAATTTGGGTGAAATACTTTCCAACTTGTCTAAAGTAGTACAGTTTGCCTGATCCTTGCCGTCAGTCAACCCAATCCTATAAACGCTTTCTGCCTGTGCATATCTAAAAGCCCAAAAACACTGGGTAGTACAAAGCGTGTTCTTAGCATCAATACCGGTTATTGCTCTATTTTGCGCATCCCTGATGCCATTTTTTAGCTGTTCCTGAGCCTGCTTTAAATTTTGATTCAAAATGTAGGCGTTAAAGCTTGGAATAGACACAGCTGAAATAATAAGCAGTACTGAAACTGCTACCAAAAGCTCAACAAGCGTAAAACCTTTTTGTTTAAGGATTAACGGGCAGAAATTCATGCTATCTAAATGTTAACTTGGAAGAGTAGGGGAGTCAATTAAATGGACCGGGCTAATTCAGTATTGTCAGGCTTGAGCCAACCTCATACACCCCGGCATTATTCCCTCCATCCTTTTGCATAGGCTCTAAGTTTCCCTCCAACACAGCGTTTAACTCATATGTGGATCCGCTCCTCTGATATTTATAAATTAAGCTTCCGGTATTAGTAGGATCTGTAAAAAGTTTTGTGAAATAACCCGTAAAATCCGAGTCTATCCAACCATTACCGGTTGTGTCCTGCAAAGGCCCGGCATTTCCGCTTGGCAAAACATTACTTAATCTTAAAGTTGCATCAGTGTCAGGAAGAAGCCCCTTGTCAAGGTAATATTCCTCAATACCCCTTGCCAGGGAAAACATATCGGAAAGCCTTACCTCATCTCTTGCCTGCATGTGCTTTTTAGGTGGGTTTAGAAACAGCACCACATAAGTCAGTGAAATAACTATTATAAAACTCATCAGCAAAAGCTCTACAAGAGTGAAGCCTCTGTTATCTATTTTCAACGCCATAGCAGTAATCACAGGTAGTAAAACTATAACTGTTTCCGGATATACCGTTTCCCGTGGTATTGTCACAAATACCCGCCGACTGATTACAAATATTGGCTGAGAAAGTTGCATTATCCACCCAATTTGTTAACCTCCCACACTCATAACCGTTATTTGAGGTAGGCGATTCCATAATTGAAGTCAAAACATATTTTTGAGCCTGACCGCCCCCTTGGTCCGGAGCAATATAGTTATATCTGTGAGCCGCAGTATTTGAGCATGGATCAGTCAAAATACTGTCATTCAGAGGATCAGAGGGAAGAATATCAAGAACTTTGGTGGCGGCGGTACTCACAAGATTAGTATACAAAACACCGGAAGCTGGATTCACATAAACAAATGAACTGCTTGCAGGATAATACCTTTTTTTCAAATAAAATTCTTCAAGAGCAGTCTGCAAAATTTTAAGATCGCTAACTCTTTGAGCATCCCTTGCCCTGCCTCTTACCTGAGCCGGATTCATAACAGTCAGTATCCCACCAACCAAAACTCCAATAATAACAACCACAACTAAAAGCTCAACCAGTGTAAACCCATAATTTTTAGTTTCATTAGTTTTAAACATACTTTTTTTCATTAAGGCCTACTGAGGACTTTGAACTCCATAACAGTTAGTAACAGGGGCACCACAAGAAGCCCAACTCCAGTTAGTCAGGCTAGCGCATACGGTTCCGGGATATACATTTGTATTTTCAAGGTGTGCCGTCAACACATACTGCTGCCTGTTGGTACTTTGCGAATAATAAGTGTATCCAAAGCTTGTGGAAGGCGAGCAAGGGCTTGTGGGAGCGCTTGCCGACTGTGTTGGGTCATTTGGGATACTCCTCAAATATGGAGGCGAGGCGGTTAAAACGGCTGTTCTCAAACAGGACACAGCGGTAGATGCAATTGACTCCCAAGCATTGACACACCCCGCTCCGCTTCCGGGATATCTTCCGTTATCCGCAAAATACACCTCCAATGCCGACTGGATAGCCTTCAGATCCTGTATTCTTTGGGCATCTCTTGCTTTTGATTTTATTTTTGCAGGATTAATAACAACAATTATTGTACCTACCAAAACCCCAATCACAAGCACAGACAAAAGCAGTTCAATAAGCGTAAAACCGTTTTTTTTCATAAGTTTCATAAAACCTATTCAGAAACTAATCTTTATTCTCAAACCCAACACAATAAGAGTTTAAGCAGCCAAGCGCCACCCACTTAGATAGGGAAATACAAGGACTGGCGGTCACAGAACTTAACACTTCCATCTGACCAATAAGCATATAGAAATCCCCGTTTGCATCTGTACCTGTTCTATAGCTATAACTTGTATTACCAGCTGAGTAAGGACAAACAGGGGCTGGAGAGGATGGGTAAGAGGAGTCTCTGGGAACTGTTGCAATATATGAAGGAGCTACCAAAGGGGAAAGTGTATCCCCACCCGAGCCTATGGCAATCCAGTTAGCCCCTGTTTGCGGATAAGTTCCAGTACTAAATTTATAAAGCTCAATTGCTGTCTGGATGGTTTTTAAATTGGATATTCTCTGTGCGTCCCTTGCTTTTGCTCTGGCTGTACCGCCATTAATGACTACTAATATAACTCCTGTTAACACGCCAATAAGTCCTACAACCATGATCAACTCAACTAATGTAAAACCTCTGGCGGATTTAGCAAAAGAACGGGCAGAAGAAAACATACCTTAATGTTATTTTTATTATGAGCATGTGTCAATCAAACCAAAGTCCTAAAAAGCTTTAAGAAAAGTTTAGCAAGGCAGATTAGTCCTTGTTGGAACTATATAAGGACCTCCCATAACACTGCTGTCCGTATCAACTCTAATGAAACTTGCAATAGAGGTTTCATTTCCGGGGACAGAAATACAAAAATTAATTCCGTTTCTTACATATCTAAAACCTTTAGGTTGCGGCGGAGAGTCCCCAACAGTAACTCCCAAAAAGTTCAAGGTTCCACTTTCATTTAGGGCATCACAACTAGTGTTTGCCATATCCAGACTATTAAGATTAGCAACAAGGGTAGAACAGTCGGGAAAGGCCCCTGCACCATCAATGTCTGCAGACGCGTGAGCTTTTACTTGGCCTAGCACTTTATTCATAGTGGCCACAATAACACCATCCCTAGCTCTTGCTTGTTGTTTTGCCGGATTTAAAACTGAAATCAAAACACCAGCCAAAATACCTATTATGACTATGACAACAAGTAGTTCAATTAATGTAAATCCCTGAGAGTTTTTCAAAATTCTGCTCATCATAAAATGATATAAGAAAATCCTACAAGTTGGAACACCACAACTCCACTAAGATAAAAGGAACAAAAGACAGGGGCCTTGTTAAGCCCCCATCCTAATAAAACAGTTCAAACAAAACACATTACCAACAGTCGTTAGTACTCCTTTGAGGAGTTAGAAGACCTGCTATACCACTTAAGTTATTTGGGTCATATGTAATGTAGTTACTTCCGGTGCTTGTGTCATTTGCAGGAGCGGACAGGCAAAATGCGTTGGCTGCTGCTGCAGATTTTCTGTATTGGAAACCTATCATTGTTGCAGGAAGGGTTCCAACTGTGACACCCGTAATTGCAAAGGATTCGTTATCGTTATTATTGTTGTCGGCTAGACCAACAGCAGTACCCCCGGTACATGTACATGTAGCTGCGGTGACATTTTGGAGTGAACCATTTGTACAACCACCGGCAACAGTACCCGCCAAAGTCGCACAAGTAGGAAGATTACCTATACCTGAAATATCGGCTGCTGCCTGAGCTTTCACATCCGCAGCAATCTTATTCATAGTTGCAACAATAACGCCATCTCTAGCTCTTGCCTGCTGTCTTGCAGGGTTAAGAATGGTAATAACTATTCCTGCCAAAATACCAATGATAACAATGACTATAAGAAGCTCTATAAGCGTAAATCCTTTTTGAGATTTGAATTGGGCAAGTTTTTTATTCATGATTCACCTCCTTTACTAGATGATACTTTAAACTAACAAAAAATAGCAATACTTTTTCAGTCACACGTAGAATCCGTTTGCGTTGCCCCGGAATCCACTCCGTGCTTATACCTTAAAAACCTTCCCTTTTTAGAATTGTTGGCCGGAGCAATCAAACAAAACGACGCATTGTCTTTAGCCAAATACTTAAAACCCTCAAAAGGCTCTGCTGGGGTATAGACATCTTTAACTGTAAAATAAGGGCATTTACAATAAGAAATGTTCTTAATAAGCGAGTTTTTACACGTTTTTCCAACGCCCACCACTTCAACACATGTTGGAAATCTGCCATTATTTGAAATGGCAAAGCTTTTAAAATCTGAAATCATTCTATTCATAGCAACTCTTAAAGTAACATCTTTTACCACCTGAGCAAAAATTTCAGGCTTAACCAAAAAAAGCACGGCAGCAACTAATATAAAAATGAATACTGTGGATAACAGGGTTTGACCAAAAGTGACACCCTGTTCAATAAAGTTTGGTGTTAAGGGTTTGTAAAAAGGCAGGTTCATAACAACTTAGGAAAGTTTCAAATACCATTGTATTAGGCTCTGACCAAAAAACAAAGCTATAAAACACCCAAGAATCAAAAAAGGTCCAAAGGGGATTGCATCTTTTACACTTTTCTTCTTGAGCAAAACCAATCCAACGCTGTACAAGGCCCCTAATACAAAAGCCAGAAAAATAGCCACAATGCTTGCAGGAAATCCAACCACAAGCCCTATCAAAAACCCAAGTTTTACGTCTCCGCCCCCCATACCTCTCCCTTTAGTTAAAACTATCAAAAGCAAAAAAAACACTGCTATCACTAAGGAAGCAATAAGTGTATATAAAAGCTCCCAGGACTCTATAGCAACATGACTTTGCCAAAAGCCCGCTTTAAGAAGGTATTTGCCAAAAGAGTCATTGGTAAGTCTGTAATACAAATTCCAGGCATAATATCCCAGATCCAAAAGCCTAAAAGCCAATACAAAAAGTATGGCTGGAATGACTATTTTATCCGGAACAAGCATAAACTTCATGTCTGAAAAAAGAATGATCAAAAGCAGAGAAGTTATGACTATGTAAACTGAAAAAAGTAGCATTTTCTCAAGAGTCAGGGCGTCAAAGAGCTTAAGCCACATAAAAACCCCCATAAAAGAAAGGCCCGTTAGAATTTCTGAGAAAGGATAAACTGCACTAATTTTTTCTCTGCAGCTTTTACATCTGCCTTTTTGTATAAAATAAGAAAGTACAGGAATAAGCTCAAGAGGGGAGAGGGGCTTTTTACAGGCTTCGCACTCGCTTCTTCCAAAAAATATGTTTTTTCCACTCTCAAGTCTGTCAGAAATTACGTTTAGAAAAGAGCCAACAAACACACCGCCCACAAAACTTATGGAAGGACCAAATAACGCAAGAAAATTCATCATCTTAGTTTAGCACAGGAAGAAAGCGGCAAGTAACACTGAACTAATTCAACACCTCTATATGCGCCTATGAGCATTCCCTACAACCAGTTCCAGTCTCAGCAATCTTAAATCAAACTGGCCAATAATTAGCTTTGTTATTTTTCTTAAACACAAAACCCCGACCTTGCAATCGGGGTTTTCTTGTGACTTAAAGCTTTAAGCTGCTTCCTAGTTAATGATAGTAAGAGATGTGCCAAGCTCAAACGCAGCAGCGTTATCCCCACCATCAGTAGTCATCCTGGCTGTATTGTCAGCAGATTCTAAAACTGCATTCAATTCAAAACCCGCGGCATCTGAAGCGTAGGTATAAACACTGGTCCCCGTGTTAGTTGGGTCTCTTGGAAGCGTTGGAAGGTATTTGGAAAGACCTGTCTTTCCGGTTGGAATAGTAAATTTCACCCAACCGTTTACTCCTTCAACAGCTTGTGTACCGGAAAGGCTTGTACAAGTAGTACAACCGGTGGTACTGGATAAAGTAAGCTCAGTATCAGCAAGCGCAAGAGTGATAGCTTTGTTTACGTTGTCAATATCCTGAAGTCTTGCAGAATCCCTGCTTTTAGCAAGAAGGGCAGTCGGGTTTATGGCAACAAGAACAACTCCGGCTAAAACTGCAATAATAGCAATAACAACAAGAAGCTCAACAAGCGTAAAACCTTTTTCATTCATTCTCATATTCATCTTTCACCCCCTTTCATAAGTAAAATCATAACGAACTTGTAATCTGATAAATCGGTGTAATTATGGAAAGTATCAAGAGTAGCACCATACCACCTAGCATAATTAAAATTATAGGTTCAAGAGCTGTGGACAAACTTTTAATTGCGTTTTCAGCGTTACTTGCAAAATAAGTGGAAAGTCTTTCCAAAACCGTATCCAAAGCTCCGGTTTCCTCTCCTACAGCCACCATTTGTGAAATTACAGGCGGAAAGTTAGGGTCCCCCCTCATATACCGGGACAGCGCGTAACCTTTTGACACATTTTTAGCAGCATTAACAATCGATTCTTTAAGTAAAACGTTGCCAACCGCGTCGGACACTATTGACAGAGACTCCACAATAGGAATACCGGAGGCTATAAGAAGGCTGAAGGTTTGAGTAAATTCAGTAAGATCTTTTTCTTTATTAATTACACCAAAAATGGGCAGAGAAAAGGCAATTCTTGAAAGTAAAATGGCACCGCTTTCGGTTTTTGAAAAGTACCTAAAGGCTATTACCAATCCAATACACATAATAATTACAAACCACCAGTAGGAGATAATAAAATCTGATACACCTATGAGTATCTTAGTTGAAAGTGGCAACTCTGCTTTCAAACTTTCATACATAGTTGACAGCTTTGGAATTACAAAAACCATCATGACAACCATAACGCCACCCATAGCAACCAGTACTATTAAAGGATAAATCATTGCGGCTGCTACCTTTGACTTAAATTCCTGTTGGGATTCCATAGTTTCAGAAAGTTTCAACAAAATCTCCTGCATCTTACCGGAAGCTTCTCCGGCTTTTAGAAGGGCAATATAAGTTGGAGAAAAAACGTGCGAGTACTTACTGAAACTGACTGACAAGGGCGCTCCTCCCTCAACATCATGCAAGGCTTCAGAAATAATTTTTTTAAGTTGAAGATTAGTCATCTGCTGTGACAAAACCTCAAGAGATTTAGGCAGGGGAAGACCTGCAGCTACCATTGTTGCAAGCTGTCTTGTAAATACAACCTTATCTTTACCGGAAACGCCTCGAATGTTTCTAATACTTTCAAGTAAAGACTCTCTATCCTTCCTTTGAATATTAATAATGTAAAGACCTTTTGACTTGACAAGAGAAATAGCAGCTTGTTCATTAGCAGCTTCAACTATTCCTGCAACTTGTTTGCCGTCTCCACCTCTGGCATAGTAGTTAAATAAAGCCATAAATCAGCTTGTTATAAAACCCTTATAATCTTTTTACTAGCCTTGAAAGCTCGTCTGGCTTGATGGTAAATCTTAAGGCCTGTTCTATTGAAACCGTCCCCGCCGCAACAAGTCCTGCAAGGCTTCTCTCCAAAGAAACCATTCCCAAATCAAAGCTTGTTGACACAACATTATCAATCTGGTGAGTTTTACCTTCTCTGATAAGGTTTCTGACAGCGGGGCTTGACAGAAGCACTTCAACTGAGGGAACCAAAGAACCATTCACTGACGGAACCAGTCTTTGGGAAACAATGGCTTCCAAAATAGAGGAAAGCTGAACCCTAACCTGTTGCTGCTGCACTTCAGGAAAAACATCAATTATTCTGTCAATTGTTTGCGCTGCGGAGTTTGTATGCAGGGTTGCCAAGACCAAGTGTCCGGTTTCCGCTATGGTAATAGCTGAAGAAATTGTCTCAAAATCCCGCATTTCACCAACCATCACAACATTTGGATCCTGCCTTAAGACAGAGCGCAGAGCCACTTCCCAGGAATGCGTATCCAAATACATTTCCCGCTGTTCAATAAGCGCCTTGTTATTTACAAAAACATACTCAATTGGATCTTCAATAGACAAAATATGAGCATCTCTTTCAGAGTTAATTCTATCTATCATGGCTGCTATGGTTGTTGACTTGCCCGAACCGGTTGGACCAACAATTAGTATCATGCCTTGATTAAGAGCTGCAAGGTTTGCCAAAATATCCGGCATGTTAAGCTCTGACAGAGTGGGAATTCTGAACGGGATTGTTCTTAAGGCTACGCTTGGATAACCTCTTTGAAAAAACGCATTGACTCTAAAACGGGACGCCCGTCCTAAAGAGAAGGAAAAATCTAAATCTTTGTTAACGCTAAAAATCTCTTTTTGTTCCTGGCTTAATAACTGCTCTAAAAAGTACTCCACATCCTCAGGAGTAAAGGAAGAATACTCCTCCATTCTTATAAGTCTGGAATTGACTCTCATCACGGGAGGAACACCAACAACCACATGCAAATCGGAAGCTTTCTTTGCTATTACATTTTCTAACAGTTCATTTGCTGCAAATTTCATATAAAATCTCCTTTAAAACTAATCTTTTGCTACTCTCAAAACTTCTTCAATAGTTGTAACTCCTTCTAACACTTTAAGATACCCATCCTGAATCAAAGTGAGCATCCCATCACTTACCGCCTGAGTTTCAATTTCAGAAGATGGCTTATGCTCCAAAACCATCCTGGAGACCTTCTCATTCATTGTCAGGACTTCGTAGATGCCAATTCTACCTGTATAACCGGCGTTACATTTATCACAACCATTTGGCTTGTATAAACTGATTTTGTCTTTTTTAATTTTTTTAATATCATCTTCTATCAATTCTTCACCTTCCTCTTTGGTAGACACAATAAGATGCCTGTCCATCAAAGGCCCAAGCACCCTTTTCATATCTTTTACAAGTTCTTCACTTGCTTCATAGAGGCTTCTACAAGAAGGACACAGTCTTCTTACAAGTCTTTGCGCTAAAATCGCATTAACAGTGGAAGCTAAAAGAAAAGTTTCAACACCCATATCCAAAAGCCTTGCAATGGAGGCTGCGGAGGAATTTGTGTGCAAAGTTGCCAAAACCAAATGTCCCGTAAGAGCCGACTGGATTGCAAGAGAAGCGGTCTCTCCGTCCCTAATTTCCCCAACCATAATAATATTTGGATCCTGCCTTAAAATTGATCTTAGACCGGAGGCAAAAGTAAGCCCGGCCTGAGGATTTACTTGAACCTGATTCACTCCCGGCACTCTTATTTCAACAGGGTCTTCAAGAGTTATTATATTTACTCTAATTGTGTTTAACTTGGAGAGGGAAGTTGCTAAAGTGACAGTTTTGCCAGATCCGGTAGGACCAGTTACAAGAATAATACCGTTTGGTTTAAGAAGGCCATTCTCAAAGGATCTTAGAGCGTTTCCTCTCAAGCCTAAATCTTTGAAAGTAAAAGTGATGCCTTCCTCTTTCAAAAGTCTGATAACTACTTTTTCACCAAGAAGCGTTGGCAAAGTAGAGACTCTTAAATCAGTTTTCGTGTTTCCAACCTGGATCTTAAATCTACCGTCCTGAGGAATTCGTTTTTCATCAATTTTCAGCATGGATAAAACTTTGATACGGGCAACAATTGAGTCGTGCACTTTTTTAGGCAGTGTTATTTTCTCCTGCAAAATACCATCCACTCTATATCTAACTCTTGTTTTTTCTTCTGTTGGCTCTATATGCACATCCGAAGCTTTAAGTTTTACCGCATACTCTAAAATTCTTCCCACAATTCTTGACACAGGAGCATCCTTTAAAACCTCATCCCCCTCACCAATATCTTTGATCTTTTCATCAATTTTGAGAGTTTCCTGAGTAACTTCCTCTAGAGCTGCGGAAACGTGCTCGCCTATGGTTCTGCTGTACTGCTCTTCAACAGTTAGCATTAAGTCTTTTTCTGTTGCTACATATGGCCTTACCCTCAAACCTGTTCGCCTTTCCATAAATTCAACTGCCTGTAAATCCAAAGGATCAAGCATTGCAACGCTTAAAATATTGTCGTTTTGTTCAAAAGGTAAAATGCCGTATTTCTTGGCAACCGACTGGGGAAAGTAATCCAGCAGTTTTGGGTCTATTTGTTTGCCTACAAGAGTTACAAAGGGAATATTAAAGGCATCACCATAAGCTTTGGCAAAATCTTCACTTGAGATATAATTTCTTTCCCTCAAAATCTGAAAAACCGGCTTTCCAGTGTTAACATGTTCAAACTTAAGAGCAGAAAGCTGATCTGATGTGATCAACTTTTTCTCATATAGTATGTCTTCTATTCCTCTTTCAGTATCAACTTTTTGCATGGGCAGAATCAAATTTACCTAGTTAAAAGTATCTCATTACCATTTGGGAGTGTCAATGTAAGTGGAATTTAAGCCTTATTCGCTCTTTAAGTGCTTTTAACTGTTTTCAAGTTAGGCTAGAATCAGGGAATGTATGCTAAATCCGTATTGGTAGTAGGCAGAGACCCCCAAAAACAAAGAGAAATAATCAATGATTACTTAAAAGAAACAGGCGTTGGAGCAACTAACAGCCCTGATTACCTTCAGCTTGGAGATGAAGAGCGTTCCATAGGCATAGATGAGATCAGAAAGGCTATTAAATTCCTATCCAAAAAGCCGGCAAGATCCATGTTTAAATTGCTTCTTATAAAAGAGGCAAAAAAGCTCACCGTTGAGGCTCAAAACTCCCTTTTAAAAACTTTGGAAGAACCAAACAGAACAACAATCATCCTCATTCTGGCGGATTCTCAAAATGACGTTTTAGAAACAATAGCATCAAGATGCGAGAAAGTGCTTATCAAAGACACCTTCTCCCCTGATGAGGTTTTTTTGGGCCTTGCGGAAAAGTTCATTCAGAGTGGGGTAGGGGAGAGGCTTGCAATTATTGAAGAATACAAAGAACTTTTTACTGACAAAGCTACCGCTCTTAAATTTTTAGATCATTTGGCGTACTCCCTAAGAAACAAAGTGACAAAAAACACATTAAGCCTGTCAAAAAAAGTGATAAAGGTGCAAAATGATTTGGCAACGGCAAATTTAAATCCAAGGTTGTCAATGGAATATTTAGCCTTGGGCTAAAAATTTCAAAAAAGGAGAGAAAGCAATGAACGTACTCTGGGACATACTGTTTGCAACTTTGATGATTTACTGCGCGGTTATCTGGGTAGTGTTTGCAATTCTAACACTGCTTTCTATTTCCACGAGCAGTGGACCCAGCAGTCTAGGAGGGATCATCAAAACAATCATCGCCTGGGTCTTGTCTCCAGTCCTGATTCTACTTTATATAGCTGGGACTTTTCTTGAGATCATGTTCACACCAAAGATCTCTACTGCAAAAAAAGTAGATGAATCAGGAGCTGTGTAACACAAAATGCCTTTAGAAAGGAGAAATCTAAAGGCATTTAACCTTCATTTACCGCGGTCTGTTTTTTATAGGTACTATGGTACAATTCTTAAAAATCTCCAAGGAGGCTCAAAATGAGCAGATTGCAAAAAGTATCCGCAGCCACAGTCATTCTGTTTTCACTCTTGGTTCTTTGTTCCACCTCAACGCTTGGTTATTGGGCATATCAGAGAACCCAACTGTGCAAACCAGGCAAGCCGCTCTACCATCTCTTTAAAATTGAAGGCGGTGCAAGCACAAGGTCAACCTCTGACGCAATGCATGGTGCAGGGGTGGAAATAGTTAGCCAATACGGACAGGTTCAAGCAACAGTTTACCAAGACGGGACCGTGGTCTTTCCTATTCCACTAATCAGGTACTCAGACGCAACAGTTCTTTCTGATGGGACTGTAGCTCTCTGGGATGGCTACTCCATCCTTAGCTTAAGGTATGTTCAAGGAGGTTGGTGCTATCTTGTAAGCTACGGTTAACTAACTACAAAGCCTGGTCAAAAGCAAACAATTGACTGGGCTTTAACTTTTTTCCAACTCGCTCTTTGTGAGTTCTAAATGAATTTCCCCACTAGCAGAAAATGACTATGCTAGTGGAC
>ERZ1292633.1100-Hain-H41-02um-R1-1100-length-29712-cov-5_pt1 | contig 29712 bp, 31 predicted proteins | sample MGYA00564406_ERZ1292633 | MGnify/ENA primary metagenome ERZ1292633 (study PRJEB36523, sample SAMEA6512639) | groundwater metagenome | collected 2019-01-08 | study: AquaDiva: Metagenomics assemblies of 32 groundwater samples
TTTCAGTGATGTGTGTCGCCATTACCGTAGGTAAATCCACGACGGTGTACCCCGCCATTTCAGCTCGATCACGATTTGTGGGTGAAATCCAAACCGCATCTAAACCGAAAGCCGGCTCTTTAGTTGCTACACCATCAATACGTTCTGATACTTGCCCCGGGTCCATTGCTAAAAGGGCCTCGGGACGCAATAGCCCACCACCAATTTTATTGCCTTTAATCAGCAGTCTATATTCGCCAGGAGCCAACTGTAAATTATCACGAATATGCACGCTTGGAACCACGATACCTAAATCCAAAGCGAATTGCTTTCTTATCGAAGCGATTCTTTCAAGCAAGTCTCCGGATTTCGAAGAATCCACTACATTAATAAGCCCATATCCCACCTCAAGTTCCACCATATCCAGCGGTAGCATGCTTTCAATATTTTCTTTTTTAGGCGCCGTTAGTTCTGCATCTAAACGTTTCTTTTCATTGGTGATCACTTCTTTTTTATACTGTGAAATAATCCAAGCAAATCCGGCAAGCAACCCACCCATTGTTAAAAATGGAACTGCCGGCAAGCCTGGTATCAAGGCCAAAACAGCCAAAACCCCACCGGTAATATAAATAGCACGCGGGTTAACAAATAACTGACTCGTAACTTCTGTGCCCATATTTTCGCCGCTACTGCTGCGAGTAACAATAATACCGGCGGCGGTTGAAATAATAAGTGCTGGAATCTGTGCCAGTAATCCATCACCGATAGTTAACATAGTGTAATATTTTGCAGCGGTTGATAAATCTAAATTTTTCTGCATCACCCCGATCAATAATCCACCCACTATATTGATCACAGTAATAATTATCCCGGCAATAGCATCACCACGTACAAACTTACTGGCACCATCCATTGCCCCGTAAAAATCCGCTTCCTGTTCTATTTCCCGTCTGCGTTTTTTAGCCTCGGCTTCATTAATGGCACCAGCATTTAGTTCGGCATCGATCGACATCTGCTTACCTGGCATTGCATCTAAAGTGAAGCGAGCTGCTACTTCAGCCACGCGGCCAGAACCCTTGGTAATAACTATAAAATTAATCACGACCAAGATTGCAAAAACAATAAACCCGATAACATAATTATTGCCAACAATCACATTGGCAAAAGCCTGAATAACCCCGCCCGCCGCCTGCGTGCCCTCATGACCGTGCGACAGAATCACGCGTGTTGTGGCCACATTCAAGGCTAAACGAAACAAGGTCGTCATTAAAAGTAATGACGGGAAAGAAGTAAAATCCAAGGTACGGGTAACATATATTGAAGTTAATAAAATCAAAAGGCTCAGCGCCAATGAAAAAGTCAGCGCAATATCCAGCATAAATGCCGGCAGCGGAATTATCATCACGCCTATAATCGCTAGCACACCGAACGCAATTAAAAGATCGGTATTTTTTGCGAATCTTTCAAATCTTTTTAAAAACTGAAATACTTCGTCCATAATTACAACTCCCGCTCAGATTGTACTTTTTGCGAATTAGTTTTTCTTTTTTTTCGGCGCAACCGGTAAACATAAGAAAGTACTTCCGCCACGGCGACAAATAATTCTCTTGGAACAATCTGCCCAATCTTAAGTGTTTTAAATATCGTACGCGCTAAAGGTTTATTTTCTATGATCGGGATATTATTGTCCCGCGCAATCTGCTTGATTTTCTCAGCCACCAAATCAGCGCCTTTGGCAATCAATTGAGGTGCTGGCAAATTGTCAGAGTATTTAAGTACAATTGCAATATGCGTTGGATTCGTGATAACCACATCGCCTTTTGGAACCGCCGACATCATTTTACGATTTGCAACTTCACGCTGAATTTTTCTGATCCGAGCTTTAATCATCGGGTCACCCTCGCGAGACTTATGCTCTTCTTTGACTTCTTGTTTTGTCATCATCATTTCTTTTTCAAGCTGCCATCTCTGAAAAAAATAATCGGCTAGAGATAAGACCAGCATAAAAAAACCCGCCGATAAAAAAAGCTTAAAGGTTATAACCCCCAAGTAAGACAAAATCTGTTCCAAACCATAACCCGATAAGTAGGGAATCATGGTGATTTCGGATTTTAAAATTAAATAGACTATCGAACTTATCGCGATAAGTTTCAGAACGGATTTAATTAAGTCTACAAGACCCTTCATAGAAAATATACGCCCCAAGCTGTTCAGTGGATTTAGTTTGTTCAGGTCGGGTTGTAATGCATTTTCATTTTGCAAAAAGCCGGTTTGCATAACCTGAGAAGCCACACCAATGACAAGAGCCACAAAAAATATAGGACTTATAAGCACCAATAATTTATAACCGATGAAAGATAGTGTTTCGGTAATTTTTCCTTCGCGAATTGTTGTAATCAACTCCGGACCCATGGCGCGATTAAATACATCAAACAGATTTTGCAGAAAAAATCTTGAAACGAGATAAAGAGCGCCGGCAGAAACCAAAAAAAACAGAGCGGTACTGAGTTCCCGCGTCATAGCCACTTGACCACGTTTACGGAATTCTTCCCGTCTACCGTCCGTTGCTTGTTCTGTTTTTTCGCCCTGATCTTCAGCCATCTAATCCCTAAATTGTTCTTAGTTAAATTGTTTTTAAAAACCTAAAAAATTCACTCATCGAAAAGTCGACCAAGCCTGACATCTGCATGACTAAAAGCGGAAGACTGATGAATAAAGTAACTAGCCCTATCAATACCGTAACCGAAACTGAGGTGAAAATAACATTAATCTGTGGCACTACTCTGCTTAATAAAGCCATTCCAAGCTGAACAATAATCATTGAAATCATAACCGGAGCCGAAATTTTAATACCGATAATCAAAAAGCTTTGCACTCCGGAAACAAACTCAGACATGGATGCGTAGCCAAAACTCAACTCGGCTACAGGTGTTGACGTAAAACTTTCATGAATACCCGTTATCATTAAATGATGACCATTCAGGGAAAGAAACACCATGGTTGCAATAACAGTATAGAATTGCTCCATGGCATTGCTCAATGAGTCTGTCATCGGATTAAAAACCTGGGCTTGTCCTAGGCCCATAGAAACAGACACAATTTCACCGGCTATTGAAACGGCAAAGAAAAATAATCTGGTTACAAATCCCAGCACTATGCCAACCAAAACCTCACGCCCTGCCAGTAAAAGCAAATCGCTCTGCGATTCACTTAAGCGGACTAAGGCCTCGTTACTAGCCACTGTTTTAAAAGCGACCAACGTAAAAACCAGTGAAATTAAAATTTTTAGTGGGGCCGACAGAGACTGGGAGTTGAATATTGCGGCAGAAACCACGAAGGAAGACATTCGTAGTAATATTAATCCGAACATTAGAATTTGAACTTCATTTAATTGCGAAAAGCTGAACATCAACTAACCTCGTACTATAGTTGCAATATTTTCAAATAAGTTTGTCGTGTAAACGCTTATCGTATCCAGCATCCAAGGCCCGCCAAGTACAATAATAATAGCCACGACAATCATTTTCGGAACAAAAGTTAAGGTGTTTTCATTGATCTGAGTCAACGCTTGAAAAATACTGACAATCAAACCTATTACAAGCGTACCTAACAAAAGGGGAGCCGAAAGCATCGCGAGAGTTTTTAGCGCATCCTGTCCTAGATTTATAACAATTTCCTCACTCATTTAGCATTCCCCTTCGGTACATAAACGAAACCACTAAGTCAAACTTCCAAACTATTTAACCAAAGCTTCGTACCATTGAACCAATAAGTAAGGTCCAGCCGTCAACTAGCACGAACAACATTATTTTAAATGGCAACGAAATGACCGTCGGAGGCACCATCATCATACCCATGGCCATTAAGACACTGGCCGCCAGTATATCGATTATTAAAAATGGAAGAAAAATTATAAAACCAATCATAAATGCAGTCTTCAGTTCAGATACAATAAACGCGGGAACTAAAACGATCGTGGGAACATCAGCTCTAGTTTTTGGCTTTTCGACTTTTGCTAACTTTACAAATAAAGCCAAATCCTGATCGCGAGTTTGAGTGAACATAAAACGTCTTAGCGGCACCAGTGCATTTTCTAAAGCCTGATCCTGGCCAAGATTGCCGCTTAGATACGGTTGCATGGCTTTTTGGTTAATCTCTGTAAAGGCGGGGCCCATAACAAAAAAAGTTAAAAATAAAGATAAGCCGACTAATAATTGATTAGGTGGGAGTTGTTGTACGCCCATAGCCTGTCTTAAAAATGACAAAACAATCAGAATTCTTGTAAACCCGGTCATCATTATCAGTATGGCAGGAGCGAGTGTAAGCACCGTTAGCACCAACACCATTTTAATCGCATTCACAACTTCTGTGGGGCTATCAGATGTTTTAAATCCCATATTTAATGTTGGTAAAGTAACTTGCGCCAAGGCCCAAGTACTGAAAAACAATACAAATACAGGCGCCGACAAAAAAATCAGCTTGCGGATTAATCTCACGAAAATCTCCGCATTGATTTTATTTTTTTGCTGACGGAATCTGTTACTCCGGCAAATGAGAACTCTTCATCAAGTTCTGCCGCCATCATATTTGCTGATTTATCTTTTTGCGCCATAGTGTCGTTTAACGACTCTTTAAAGTTTTTCGGCATTTCTGCTGGAACCTCATCATCAATTAATGAAAGCGATTTAATCATGGAAATATTAGAATCCGTAATCCCCACTAAAATCGACTCTCCCGCCACATGAATAATCGCCAAACTTTTTTTCGGGCCAAGATAGTGCTGGGTTAATACCTTAATCTGCATACTCGATTTATTAATGGTATTTGAAGTTTTGTACTTACGTACATAATAATAACTGGCGCCCAGTAGCGCGATCACAATGAGCCCTGAGGCCAGAGCTTTTGTTGAAGACGAAGAGCTTTCAGCAGTTTTTTTATCAACGGTTATCGAAAGTGGAATTTGATCCTCCGCCAATTTTGCCGGAGCCGCAGTCGGAACTGTAGTTGGAGCCGCAGCCACTTCGCCATATGATAAAACTGATAAGCTTAATACAAATAATGTTACTAAGACTTTTTTCATCATTTTAACTGCTCAATTCTTTCTGTCGGAGAAATAATATCTGTCAGACGCACCCCGAATTTTTCATTGACAACAACGGCTTCGCCGCGGGCAATCAACTTGTCATTTACCAGAACTTCCATCGGTTCACCCGCAAGCTTCGCGAGCTCGATAACAGAACCCTGAGTTAAGTTAAGCAGCTCACTGACCGGCATTTTTGTACGCCCCAGCTCAACCGTAACTTTCAGTGGGATATCCAAAATAAGATTCAGATTTCTATCTTTCACGTTCGATTGCTGAGTTGTAACTTCAGTCGGTTCACTGATTTCGCCTAGCTGATCTACAATTTTATCCATTGGATCGTTTGACATTTTCTCCCCTTATTTTTCGATTTGCCTAGTAATTTGCATGGCCACTGTGCCATGATGCACACCATAGTAGCCTTTAAATTTTTTAATATTCTCAACTTGCACATCAAGCTCACCTGAAGAATCCTGCGTCAGCGGAATAACATCACCGACCTTCATATTCATCAGATCTTTCAACTGTATTTCTGTTTCTCCCAGGTTCACCTTGATATCAACATCGGTTTCAAGTAACTGCTCTTTAATAATTGAAGTCCAAAGCTTTTTATCTGTCTGATCGGACTCGACCTGAAAACCCGTCGAAAGCTTTTGCTTAATCGGCTCTATAGTCGAATAAGGAATAACAATTGAAATAGTTCCAGAGGCCTGCTCAAGCTCGACATCAAATGTTGAAGCAATAACAACATCCGTAGGCGGAACAATACCCACAAATTGCGGATTGATCTCAGTTCTTTGAAATGAACAATCAATTTTTTCAATGCTTGACCACGAAATTTCTAAATCATTAATCGCCAACTCGACCACTTTTTTTACAATCTGCAGCTCGATTGGCGTAAACTCTTTACCATCTAATTTAGCATACGGACGATCCGCTCCACCAAAAAACGAATCAACAAGGGCGTAGGCAAGCTTTGCCTCAACAACAAACAAAGCCGAACCACGCAGGTTATTAAAACGCAGAACGCTCATACATGTAGGTATCGGTAAAGTATTAATAAACTCACCGAATTTTAAAAATTCGGTAGACGTCAAAGTGATGGAAGCAATTTTTCTTAATGAGGCCGAAAGCGAAACCCGAAAAGATCTCATAAATTTTTCATAGATAACTTCAAGCTGAGGCAAACGACCGCGAATAATTCTATCCTGACTGGTTAGGTCGTAGGAAATAACATTTTTATCTAAGTCTCCACCGTTGATACTTTTGACATTGCTGCCACCGCCGCCGCCACCACCGCTGCTGGAGCTACTCGACGACAAATCACCTTCTGTTACTGCCGCTAAAAGTGCATCAACTTCACTTTGCGATAAAATTTGATTCACAGGCGCCCCCTTCGAAAACTTTAGTCTAGTAACTGTTAATTATAAATCAGCTCAGTAAAGTAAACGTTAATAATTTTTCCCTTACTCAAAAACGAATTAATATTATCTTTAATTTCAGTTCTTAAAGCGTCTTTACCTTCTTTAGATGAAACTTCTTCAAAACTTTTACTGGATAATATAATGATAATAAAATCACGTATTTGTGCTTTACGGTTTTCAATTTCCTGAATAACTTCCTGGCCTTTGATTTCAAGCTCCATATTGACCTTTAATACTTTGCGCCCTTTAGAACCGGCCATGTTGACAATAAATGTCTCAAGAGGAATAACTCTTCCAATTTCTTCGCTCGGTTTACTTTCTTCGCCCACCTGGGTCTGAACTTCGCCTTCAATAACGCTTTCGATGCCAGGCTTGGCCTCTTCAATTTTACGACCCTTCCAGATCATAAACCCGACGAAAGCCACGACGAGCATATTGATAACAATCATACCGATCATAAATTGAGGCTTAGATGTCAAAGAAACATTTGCCGGTGCAGGCGTAACCTCCGTCGTTGATGCTTTTTCTTCAGCCAAATTATCCCCCTCAGTAGCAAACACTTAGATGCGTCTTTAAATAACTTTTTTCTACAACTCATTTTATAAAGCAACAGCAGTGCCACATGCACTTTGGTCTGGAGTTCAAAAATTTTCAGCGTCTATGTCAAAAAAACGAATGCTGGCGACCTGGTCTAGGAAATTATAGGCCACAAAGTTGACTAGTCCTGTTAACTTTTTGTCGGTGCCTGGACTAGACTAGGCCGGGTGATATTTTGAGTTTACGAAGCTCAATTAAAAATTTTTCAACTAAAACAGCGTTTCCCGCAATAATGTTTTTTTCAAATGGATTAAATTTATTGCCTGAATATGTTTTTACAATGCCACCAGCCTCTTCAATTAAAAGCTGACCGGCTGCTGTATCCCAGGGTTTTAGATTTTTCTCCCAGAATAGGTCAAAAATTCCTGATGAAACACAGGCCAGATCATAGGCCGCGGCTCCAGCACGACGCACGCCACGAGCTTTATTTACCAAATTCGCAAAAATTTGAATTTGGTCGTTCATCTGTTCTGCCTCTTCTGGAAAAAATCCCGTGGCTAGCAAAGAGTCCTCAAACTCGCTTGTCTGTGAAACAGACATTTTCTTTCCATCACAAAAAGCTCCTTTTCCTCTCTGTGCTGTCCAGGTTTTACCCAGCTTAGGCATATCAATAATTCCTAGCTCCAGCACACCATCGATTTCAAGAGCTAATGAAATGCAAAAAATCGGAAACTGATGAATATAATTGGTCGTTCCATCTAGAGGATCAAGTATCCATCTTGCGCCCTTGTAGTTCTTAACCAATTTCAGATTTTCTAGATGTGCCTGCTCCTCACCCAAAAAACCCACATCTGGGCAGTGCTCATGTAAATAAGTTTGTATGATTTTCTCACACTCGCGGTCCGCCTCACTGACTAGACCCTCTTTTTCTTTTACTTCAATATGGTTAATTTTACCAAAATATCCCAATAAACAGGCTCGCCCCAGCTTAACGGCCTCCAAAGCAGCTTCATACCTAGACTTTTTCATATTTATTTACCTCGAATTGGCATTTTTTTATCTATAGGTTACAATATTAGTTATAGATTAATTAATAATCTTTGTGAGGTCTAGATGAGTCAAAAAACAGATAATATGATCAAGCTGGCGTTAGTTTTTTTTGTTACATTACTTTCTTTTTCAATCGGAACCTACGTAGGTAAAAAGTACTCTGACAATCAACATAAACTGGCTTTACTTGAGCCCAAAAAAGAGACTCCGGTTACAAGCAGTCCTGATGAATTTGCATCAGAAGCCACCCAAATGGGAGACGCTCATGGACTAATTGATGGCGAAAATCTTGCGGAAAATGCAGGGATAACAAGTAATCAGAAACCAGCTGCTTTATCAGATTCTGAAGTCGCTAAAATTGCTGAAGAATTTGCCATCGAAGATGAGCCTACTGAAACATTAGTAGCCACAATCGACCCACAGGAAAAGGATTTAAAAACTATTCCCGAAACTACTCCCACTGCAACAACTACAAAAACTGTGACGAAACCCGTTGCAGTTGCGAAAGCGGTTGCGGCAACGCTTACTAAAGCGGTTCCAAAAGCGAAAGATACTAACCAAAATGTGTTAACTCCTGAAAACCGAATTCCGGCCAGTATCAATCCTAAAAAAGAAGTCATACCATTGCTCTATACCGTGCAAATTGGATCCTACTCAACGCAAACTGAAGCAGAACAAATTACACAAGATCTACAAAGCAAAGGCTTTAAAACAAGCTTCGTACCTGCCAATGTAAATGGGCAAACGTGGTATCGTGTAAATGTAGGCTTATTTGGCACAGTTAAAGAAGCTCAAGAGTATAAAAAAGAATTTCTGATAAAAACAAAACTCACTTCTGCAATCGTACAAAGGGTTTTACAGTAATATTAAGTAATACATAGCCAATGCCTGCGGGCGTCAATAAAGAGATATTTCTCTCGAAAATATCTCTTTTTTTCTGTATTCATTAGGGCTTATGAGCTCTGTAGAAACTCTTACCAATCAATTAAACCCCGAACAAAAAAGAGCTGTCGAAACAATTGATGGGCCCGTTCTTATTTTAGCCGGGGCCGGTTCAGGTAAAACCAGAGTTCTAACTCACCGAATGGCAAATATCATTGCCAAAGGATATGCTTCAGTTGACGAAATTCTTTGCGTTACTTTTACCAATAAAGCGGCCAAAGAAATGGAACATCGTATATTCAAAATACTTTCTGATTTAGGCGTGCCCATAACACGTAATTTATGGGTCAATACATTTCACGCCTTCTGTGTGCGTATTCTACGACTGCATATTGATCTACTTGATTATAAAAAACCATTTACGATCTACGATTCCGGTGATCAGTTGGCCTTGATTAAACGGGTCATGACGGCTCTGAATATCAACGACAAAATGTTTCCGCCAAAAAATTTTCAATCACGAATTAGTAATTCTAAAATGCTGGGGCTAACACCTGATAAGCTCAGGTCCGGTTCAACATCGGTAAAACTAGATCCTAAAACTTTAGAGGTTTATTCGCGCTACGAAGAAGAAATGAAACGTGCTAACGCGGTTGATTTTGATGATTTACTATTAAAAACTTATGAATTATTTCGTATGTATCCTGCAATTTTAGAACAATACCAGAATAAATTCAGATACATCATGGTGGATGAATACCAAGACACCAATCACATTCAGTATTTACTGGTGCAAATGCTGGCCAAAGCTCATCGTAACTTATGTGTTGTAGGAGATGAAGATCAGTCGATCTACTCTTGGCGCGGAGCGGATATCTCGAATATTTTAGATTTTGAAAAAGATTTCAAAGAAGCCGTTATAGTTAAGCTCGAGGAAAATTACCGTTCAACCGCAAATATCGTAACGGCAGCCACAAAATTAATTGCCAATAATACTCAAAGAAAAGAAAAGACACTCTTTACAAACAATGCACAGGGTGCACTGATTCAAATTCGTGAAGAACGCAACGAGTACGACGAAGCCCGCTATGTGGCAAAAACTATTCAGGAGATGATTTCCTCCGGCGAAAGCGAACTCAACAACTACGCCATTTTTTACCGAACCAATGCGCAATCGCGCGTTCTAGAAGAACAACTGCGCACTATTGCACTACCTTACCGACTTATTGGTGGCATACGATTTTATGAACGTGCGGAAGTAAAAGATTTATTATCCTACTTACGACTTTCACAGAACTTCAGAGATGATATGGCACTTAAGCGTATTATCAATGTACCCGCGCGCGGCATTGGCAAAACCACACTTGAAATGCTAGAGGGGCGAGCCAGTGAGCTTAAAATATCTCTTTATGAAGCTGTACAGATTGCAATCAATGATCGAGATTTCAATTCCGGCACGACTTCAAAACTACGAAGATTTTTAGACTTAATCGAGGACCTCGCAGCACAGCAAACTTTGTTTAAGCTTTCTGAGTTTTACTCAATCGTTCTTGAAAAAACTGAATATATTAATGTTTTAAAAAAAGAAGACACCCCTGAAGCTGAAGCCCGCATCGCCAATTTAGAGGAACTGGATAATGCCATAACCCAATTCGAAGAAGAACGTGGTGATGAAGCCACTTTATCAAATTACCTTGAAGAGTTGACACTAGCTTCTGATCTAGATAAAGCCGATAGCACCACCAGCGCCATCACGATGATGACCATGCATATTTCTAAGGGTTTGGAATATCCATTTGTTTTTATTATCGGCTGTGAAGAAAATTTATTCCCCTCTATTCGTGGTGATGAAGAAAAACCAGAGGATTTAGAAGAAGAACGCAGATTGGCTTATGTGGGAATGACCCGCGCCCGCGAAAAACTCTGGATGACTCATACCAAAATCAGACGCGTATGGGGACAAGAACAAATGAATCCGCCCTCACGTTTTTTAAAAGAAATACCGAAAGAATTAACTCACTTTTCTTCAGCAGGCGTAATGACTCAAATGCCACGCTTTATGGCCGGTCGCTTTGATAATAAAAATATGGGCACACAATATAATGAATTCTCTCAAGCCAGTTATGATGACGACTATTCACAAGTCACTCCACAAGTATCAAAAGACAGCGGCTACAATAAAGGCCAGCGTGTGCGCCACCCCACATTTGGTGTTGGCTCCATTTTTTCAACTGAAGGAGCTGGCGATGCACTTAAAATAAGTGTGCTTTTTCAGGACAACACCATCAAAAAATTTGTTGCCAAATATGCCCGACTTGAAAAGGTCTGAGTAAATGCAAAAAACCTTAGGTTTTATTTATGTTCTACTAGCAGGAGTCGGCTTTGGATTTTTAGGTATCTTCGGGCGCCTGGCATTTAACAGCGGCTTAAGTATCGGTGATACTTTTAACTTTTCGTTTTGCACTTTCAAGTATTTTATTATTACTCTGTTTACTGATTTTTAAACCTCAACTTATTAAACTGCCATTCAAACAAGTTTTAATTTCTGCAGCCCTTGGTGTTTTGGGCTACGCCGTATTTTCAACTCTCTACTTTAAATCCATTGAAGGTATTTCAATTCCGCTGGCCGCATTATTACTTTTTACATTTCCGATTTTTGTGAATTTAGGCTCACATTTTATTTTAAAAAATAAAATGTCCGAAATCGAAGTCATCAGCTTGGTTGTGGCCTGTGTGGGTTTAGGAGTATTACTTTGGGGCCCGATGCTTGTTCATTCACTTGCGGCCGTGGGTTTTGCCTTACTGGCAGCTGTCATTTACTCAATTTATGTGCTGACCAGCGGAAAATACCAACAAAATGTTCCGCCCCTGTCATCAAGCCTTTACGTTATAATTTCTGCCACATTAGCTCTTTATTTTTTTCACCAGCCAGATCTTTCAAAAATCTCTGAACTCAACTCGAAGAAAATTTTAATTATCTTTGGCATCGCCACAGTATCGACAATAGCACCTTTAACTTTATTTCTTGCGGGTTTACAAAAATTATCCAGTGCGCAGGCTTCAATCATTGTTATGATCGAACCGGTTGTTGCCGCTCTTGCCGCTTGGTTTTTATTAAATGAACAGTTAACCAATCTGCAGCTGTCTGCAGCTGTCTGGAGCTGGACTGGTTATGTTAGCGTTAATTTTAAATACGCGTAAATAATTCTAAATTAAAAAACTATTGCTCAACTAAAATGGCTCCGGCCATTCCATTACCTGTGGCAGAACCATGATTATCACAGTAGTATCCAAATAATCCTGCTCTGTCCATAATTCTGGTTTGGGCTGCATCGAATAATTTGCCATCTGCAAACGGATTTTGTTTCCCGTTGATATCGGCCATAGCCATTAGTGGATGATGTCTGCTTGCTAGAATCGTAACAGTCGCGCCAACTTTAAGCTTAAGACATTTTGGGCTATATGTCGTACCAACTATTGTAATTACATTTGCATCAGTACCACTAACAAAACTAGCTGTGGTGCACCCACTAACATCGGGTAAAACTTCAGCATTACTCAGTATTGGAATTAAAGATATAACTACTAATATCAGGGCGGCGATGTATCTTAAAATTCTCATAGCTATCTCCTATATGAAAGCTTGCTCACATAAGTTCTTTTAATATTTGTTCTATAATTTAGCAATTAAATAGTTAAATCAGGATTAATTTGGCGCTCTTTAATATATTCCACTCGTCCAAATAGACCTCAAAATCGATTGGTTTTATCAGGCCCGAAGCTTCTGGGTTGATGTATTCAGATTCTACGCCATCCCAGCCGATAAATTTGCGCGAGCTCGCAGAAACTTCGGTTTCAAACTTTGGCACATAATAAGCCTTGCCGCCGCCGTCAGGTATATCTAGAGACAAAGTCGGCATGGCTAAACCCGACAAATGCCCCCACAATTCTTTTTGAATTTCAAGAGAGTCTTCAATGCTAGTTCGTAAATAATCTGTGCCAATAGAAGGATCGCACTGAAACATATAGTAAGGCTTAGCCCTCAGGTACAATAGTCGCCGCGAAAGTGCCTGCACCACCGCTGGATGATTATTAACTCCATTTAATAAAACCATCTGATTCATAACCGGAATCCCATTATCAACAAACTTTTCAACAGCCATTGCGGCCTCTGCGGTTAACTCTTTGGGATGATTAAAATGCGTCATTAAAAAAACTGGTTTAGATTTTTTAATTATTTTAACTAGGTCATCTGTAATACGCATCGGAGCCACCACTGGCATTCGAGTGCCGATGCGAATAATTTCGATATGTTCGATATTTCGTAAATCCGTTAATACCCTATCAAGCTGAGAGTCAGAAACCGTTAAAGGATCTCCACCGGATAAAATCACTTCACGAATACCGGTGGTTTTTTTTATATAATTCAATGCCGCTTGATACTCGTCTGGCTTTATAAAAGCCTGATCACTACCTGTAAAATGTTTGCGCGTACAATATCTACAGTAAACACTACAAATGTCGGTAATTAAAAATAATACCCGGTCAGAATAACGATGCACAATTCTAGCAGCAGGTTGGTTTGATTTTTTTAACTCCCCAAGTGGGTCAAACTGAGACTGCCGCGTATCAGATAATTCCTTTTCATGCGGAGCCAATATTCTACGTAGAGGATCAAGAGCATTAGTTCTAGAGGCCAGCGACGCATAATAGGGTGTTGAACGTATATTGAAAATTTCAGAACCCTTTTGAAATGCTATTTTTTCGCCTTCAGTCAGATCAAAATACCGTAAATAATCTTGCTCTGTTTTAAGCGAAAATCTAAGCTGCCAGGTCCAATCAAGCCATTTTGCTGGGTCCATATCCGTGGGTTTAGGCGCTGGTTTAAACTCAAACTTCATGGGTTTTTTATACTAATAAAGACGAAAAAGAACCAGCAAATAGGTCAATTTTTGTCTAAGGTCTTAATTTTAACAAATCTGAAAAATACAAAATCTTATCAAAATCCCCTTTCTTTTAGAATGCCTTTCTGGACTTAAATCCAGCTTAAAAGTACCCAAAAATGCCGATAAATAGGCATGACCTACGAACAAAGTATTAAAAATATCGAAATTTTGAAAAACCTAGTTTGGCCTTGGGATGTTGACTATATATTTTTTGATTTCAAAACTGAGACTGAGTTTGAAGTCATTTTTTTAGATACTGAAAACTCAAATAAAATTGAAGAGTATTTACCAATAAAATATAGAGCTAAATTACCTATTGCGCATATTCATGAAAATGACCTAGGGCATGAAGTACTTTATTATGTAGATGATTCTTTTCTGTACCAAATTAATTTAGTTACCAACGAAATAAATATGCACGATGTCTTGGGTCAGTTTAGGCATTGCCCAACACAAGTAAAATTAGAAATGGCCGCCTTAGCTCGTAAACTTGAAAACTTGTGATTTAATTAGCTCAAAATATTCGTATTTAATAGTGACTGATGATTCCATTTAGTAATGTGGATGCAAACACGTGCCATGCTTCAGATATAAATTAACATGATTAGCCTTAAGCCCAATTCCGTGAATCGGATGGCTCAGGCCAAGTTTCAGCTTTAGACTTTGTCACAATTTGCCAAACCTATTTTTTTATAAGTTTCCTAACTATCTAATATTATTTAAGAATATAAAAAATATCGTTATGGTTCGCCAAAAGTTATACACACATATCAATTTGAGACAGTTTTTAGTTTCATTTTTATTCAATAATTACAGATACATAGGTATTGTGATCCGAAATGATACATGGCCCTCCCCGTGCTTTAAGTACTAGTGAATATAAAAATTAGACCGGGATGGTCTGTATAAATGGAGGAATTATGAAACAGTTATTTACACAAAAGTGGGTCTTATCATCGCTCTTAATAGCAGCCTTAGGTAGCCAATATTATTTTTCGGTTTCGTCAAAAAATATCGGCGCTATTGATATGGCATCGGAGCAACTTGCACCACAAATTTTAGATATAAATAATGTTCTGCAGAAACTAAAAGAAAATAAAGAGTCTGCAACTATAAAACCTGAAACTACACCTGCTGTTGATGATTCAACCAAGAAAGCTTTAATGTCCGCGGTCGAAGGAAAAAGTTCAGCCGTACCTTGTAGTGATTGCGTCATCTTAACTAAAGACGAAGCTATTAAAATTCGCCTAGCATTATTAGAAATTGCAAATCCATCCGCAAAAAAAGAAGTTGTTAAAACTAATCCTTGCGAAGACGAAACTGGCGTAGAAAAAATGCGTTGTGAAAGAGAAGAGCGCGAAGAAAAACGCAGAGAAGAAAGATTAGCTAAAGAAGAGAAAAAACAAGAACGATTAGAAAAAAGAAATGAAGCGAAATTAGCTAAAGAAGAACGAGAAAAAGAAAAACAAGAATTGCGTGATGAAAAATTCAAAGATGATTTCGAAAGAATGTCTTTGTCATGTAAGAACAGCAATCTTAAATGTTATACTAGCGCCTACGGATCGGCTTTGAATCGCTACACTAGCAAAGACCCAACTGTGGCATACGTTCTCTTTAACGAACATATTGCTAAAAGATTAAAAGATGCTTTAAAAGACCCTTCAAATGACGATGCGATCGAGGCTTTAAGAAATCTGATGTCCGATATTCCAGAAGAGTATAAAGCACTTAAAACTAGATCCATTGAAATGGCTAAAGCTGCAACCGCGCCGCTGGCTGTAGAAGCCAATGCAAAATTTAAGCAAGCTGAGCAACTGCAAAGAGCCAATAAACTTGTTGAATCTAGCGAGGTGTTCACACAAGCTATGACACAAAAATCTGAACTTGAGGCCTTATTGAATAACCACCACCGCGCAATATTTGAAGGTACTGAGTCTAGCGATGATAGAAGTACAATGAACTATTACAACCTCAACTACAAAAAACCTGCAAGCCAATGGTTAGCTAACATTATGAATGGCACAAGTTTTTCAATAGATGGAAAAACAGGAGTGGTTAATGGTACAGATACTAATGGTAACACTCGCGGCAATATTCGAGGCGGCGGTAACACTAACGGCACCAATACCTTAGGTAGCAGCATAACTATCCCAACTACAAACAACGGTACCACCCAATTTGGAACACAACAAAGTGGTCCACGTAGCGGCGGAAGAGGCGCTTACTAAATTGTTATCGAAAGATTAGAATTTTGAACTCCAGCCAGCTCAGGGAACCCGAGCTGGTTTTTGTCGTTTATATATAATATGTAGAAGCTACGAGTTGATACTAATTAAAACTTAGCTGCAATTTTGACGTACATAGCAGATGGCTCTTTTACAGTAGGATTAGCCGTTTTGTAATCATCTTGAAAAGTTTCAGCTTGGTAAAATAAACCCAAGTTGATTTTGTTATCCGCTAAATTCCAAGTTGGACCGATCATCGCTTTAGCGCTTGTCGCCTCCCCAGTATCTGCAAATTTATCAAAGCCAGTCCAATAGTGGGCATATACATTAGTTGAGCTGCCACCTACTTTTTTAAATACTCCGTTGATACCTATGACTGTATTGTTTTTTGGTGCGATGCCAGCTTCAACTGCGTACGCAGCTTGGTGATAATTCAAATTTAGATCCATATCTTCGATACGATACAGAACACCCACCGATAAAATATTAGTGCTTTTTGCTGCTGCCGCAGCTACACCTACAGTGCCCTCATTCAAAATTGAATTTTGCAACCAAACTTTAGTGCTTTCATTAACTTGGTAATCTAACATTGCACCATTAAGCTTATTATTATCGTCTGTATCAACAGAATCACCCGACTCCCCTGATAATGAAAAAAAATTAACGCCAAAATTTGCAAATTTTATTGCATATGAAGCTCCCGATTGAATACTTGAATTCGCAGCAAAAGCTTCATCGTCCGCCAAGGTTTTACTAATCCAGCGAGTACCCATTGCGGACTCTGCCGTAACGATACCATTTTCTATAATACCGAATTTAAGCGTATCACCATCCATTAATACAGATGTTCCAACAAAGTGTGCTTCGGGAATAACAGCCACACTTTTAGTGTTTTTAGTAGCATCAGCATCGGCCGTACCAGCCTTAAACTCAAAACGGCCCTTAAAGGTCCATTGATCATCGAACTTATTCGATATAAAAATTCTGAATCTTTCAACATCTGTACCCTCTTTTTGGGCGCCATCCGTAAGAGTTACTTTATGAGTAACAAAAACCTCAGCATTCATATCGATTGCATAGGCCGGAACTGCTATTAATAACGAAGTTAAAACAGATAATATGGTTGTTTTCATAGCCGGCTTCCTTTCGTGAAGTGCTTTTAAAATTTATGCTAGTTTATCGACGGCTCTAAAATCAAGTTAAGATTTGGTTAAGCTGATTGTACTATTAATAAAACATATTTTGTCAAAAAAAATCCGGAGGGGTTACCCCCTCCGGCCCTGCTCACCACCGCACTTGTTGCGTCTAGATGAATTCTAAGCTGTCGTACATGCTGCTCTCACATTGTTATCAGAAGGTGATGGCGGCTTTAGTTGAAATTCCTATGTTGGTTTTATTTTCTAAGTTAGACGCTCCGTCTTTCCACGCCGCACCCGGAAGTAAAACACCAAGTTGATTCGACCATGTAACACGTTCACGCGGTTTATAAATTAACTCGATGTCTAATTCTGTACCCAAATCTTTACTTGTGTCCAGTGTTAAAGTTGGATTCACCGTTAACTGTGCATAGATCAAGGTCGATTTAATATCTAACTTTTCACTCCATTGATATTTTGCACTTGGAGCAATGTAAGTTACATTTCCGATGGCTTCATCGTCTGCGGAATTACCAACGTTCAATCCCGTACCCGCATCAGCATGAGTTATTCCCGTCGTTAAAAAATCTCGCTGACCCATTCTATGATTGAACAGCAACATCGCCACATCGTAGTTTTTATCAAATTGATAGCCCTCATAAATGTTGGTCGTCGATTGCTTATCACCGCTGGCAAAGCCAAGTTTTGCACCAAACTCCCACTTACTTCCTTCTTGTTGTGGAAATAACAGTTCAGCAGCAATGGCGTGTGCATTAAACTTAACCTCTTCACCCGCCATCACCAAACCGGTTTCTCCGGTTAAAAAACTAGCTTCCATTTTAAGTTTAAAAGTCTCCCATGAACGTCCAAAAAATAAATTAACGGTTTTAGTACTCCAACCGCCAAGTAGAGTTGCGGTTGTAAAAGGTGGTAGAGGGTTAACGGGTGTAATTGCCGTACCCAAAGCATCATTCGACTGCAAACTGCTTTTACGGTTTACCTGAACAACTCCGGCCTGTGCACCGTTATCTTTGTTGTTGTACTCGAACAACAAAGTATCATCGGTTGCAGTTACCCCGCGACCAAAATCTTTTTGTGACACCTTAGAAAGCATGTACATAAAGGAAATATTATCGACCAAAAATTTGTAACCGGCCGAATCGCGCGTATCATACCAGTGATCAAATTCGCCAAGCCCTGCATTATGAGTAATTCCCATACCAAATTCAAATGGAGCACGACCCGCAATTAATGAACCGTATTCGTGATTTACATTCAGATAAAGCTGGCTAACTCCGATGCTGCTGGCTTCCTGATTTTGAGAATTTATCTTGGGTTCAACAGTACCGCCGCCAGAGCCAAAAACAGAACCAAGCTGAGAGTTTCTGTAAGCGGGCGTTTGATTTCCTAAAATATTAAATCGACCTATAATATTAATACCGTCTGAAGCTACAATTTTAGGATTTAAATAAAGATATTGCAGCCCGTAGGTTTTAGGTTGTTTAGCATTAGAATCTAATGAAGGATTATCAATATCGTGGAATTCAATGCGGTATCCACCAGTCCAATCAATTGAAATAGCCGATGCCACCTGAGAAAAAATCAATGAAATAACAAGTAATACCAATTTACACATACGATTTCCCTTATTTAAGTTAAATTGATTAATTTTGAACAACACCCATCACGTCAGTTTCATGAATAATCTGTAAATCTTCTGAATTAAATGAAACCTTAGTTCCCGAATGCTCCGCAAACAAAACTGTGTCGCCAATTTTCACATCAAGTGGGCGCAAGTGCCCTTTTTTACTTTTAGCACCGGAACCAACAGCTAAAACCATTGCTTTTAAGTAGCCCGTAGCAATCGAAGAAGCGCTATCAGGTATTATCAGCCCGCCTGGAGTTATTTTTTCAGAATGAGTTACCCTCACAACCAAACGATCTCCTAGTGGTGTTATCGCTTTAGAGTAATCAACATTAGCTTTGGGTACAGGCTTTAATGAACTGATGGGTTGAGCCCCAGTTTTTTTAAGTGTCTTTTTTGCTACCGGCTTAACTGATTTTTTCGTTGTCTTTTTTTTCGTTGTCTTTTTAGCAGCTTTTTTAGCGACTTTCTTAGTAGGCTTTTTAACAGTTTTCTTCGTAGTTTTTTTTACTAGCTTTTTCTTTTTATTTGCCATGACGTCCTTTTTCCTCTTCATAATATTTTTTATATAAAATATCCCACTCACGCGTTCCTTCGTACACATCCCGCTTTAGTGAGGCCACTTTTTCACGGGCTTTTTTATCAATTTCAGCGTCCTCTTTAACAAAATCTGCAATCGCTTTTTTTGCTGCACGCAGGGCAATGTCATCATCTGAAAAATCTACAATGTCATCGCCCCAGACTTTGTCGGTTACAATGTGGGCCAATACAGTCTGGCGTTCATCAGATAAAATCATAATATAAATTTTCTTTCTTTAGCTAATTTCTGTTTGAGCATTGGAAACATTCTATGCCGCTGAAACTGGCCCTCATGTTCACGTTCCATCTGGTCCATCAGTGCATTTACATCCCGATCTAATTGTTCTTCATTTTTTAAATTCAATGTAATAGCATCAATCATTGTTGTTAAAACAATTTTTTCATCAACTTTAAAGCTAATTAAATTTTGTGCTTTCCATTGTTTTAAAACTTTTTCTGCCAGTCTTTGTATTTGACTTGTGGTGAGCTTCATCATTGTATGTTGTATGCCCCTTATTTGTCCTCAATTAAAGACTATTTATCTTGTCGTGGCAAGTACACTAATAAGCACCATGTCCCCTGCGCCGGCACATGCCTTTGAATGGCCTTTCAGCACCATTGAATTTAAAAAAAAATTATCCAGTCAGGATTTAACGCCATCGACCCGTTATTTTGCCAGGGGCCCCAGCTATTTAACGGGTCAAAAATGGAATGAGAACAAATTTTCAGCCTCACTTAAGCAACAAAACTACAGAATACGTGAGCCCGAACAGGTTTTAATGGCAGGTGATGCAAAAAAACTCACCTTAGCCGATTGCAAATACCTTACGCGAAATGAATCTTTAGCAGAGGACTATCATTGCTGGATGTGGCAAAACCATGAAAAAGAAACCTTTACTGTGGTTATTGATCCACTTCTGATTATACAATCAACATGGCGGGGCGCACCCGTTGCTGAGCCCCATTGGAAAGCCTCATTAGATCCCATTTTGGTGGCTCAATATAAAAATCAATTGCCTATCATGCAGCACGAGTTGAAAATTTCAGAATTTCCTGTGAATTGCCTTAATGCCGTAATGGCAATTGAAGACAGCGAATTTCTAAACCATTCAGGGCTTAGTTATTTAGGGCTTACCCGCTCACTTATTAAAAATATTACTAAAAGGCGCTATGCACAAGGTGGCAGCACGATTACTCAGCAACTTGTTAAAAATTATTTTTTAACTCCTGAGAAAACCTTAAAACGTAAATTAATTGAGCTTTATCTAGCAGTAAAACTTGAGTCTGAATGGACTAAGGATGAAATTCTTGAGACCTATTTAAATATTATTTATATGGGCCAAACTGGCGCTTTTCAAGTTTCGGGTTTTGGCGCGGCCGCTCAGTATTATTTTGACAAACCCGTACAAAAATTAAATCTAGCGGAATGTTCATTAATGGCCGCAATCATTAATAACCCGAAAGTTAACAACCCTTGGAAAAATTCAGAAAAAGCATTAAATCGACGAAATAATGTTCTATCTAAAATGAAAGATTTAAACCTGATAAGTGAAATCGAATTCAACGAGGCTCTAAAAATCCCGCTTCCTAAACAAATCGAAACTAAGGCATCAGAAACTGCACCGTATTTTTTTGAAGCTGTGCGTAGCCAAATTGCAGAATTAAAACTCCCCGCCGAGATGCAAAATATCTACACCAGTCTTGATCTTGAGGAACAACAAAATGCTCAGGTTGCCTTACAAAAACAGATCGCGTATTTAGAAAAAAATCGTAGCCATTTAGTTAAAAATAAAGAAAAAGGCTTAAAACTGGAAGGCTTGGTGATTTCAACTGAAAATCAGACTGGTCTGATCAATGCACTGGTGGGAGGACAAAGTTACCGCCAAACCCAATTCAACCGCGCACTTAATGCCAAAAGACAAATCGGCTCATTAATAAAACCATTCGTCTATTTGACAGCACTAAATGAAGGCTTTGATCCCAGTACCGAATTGATCGATGAAAAATTTGAATGGAAATATGATAAAAAGAAATGGACTCCCGAAAATTATGACAAAAAATTTCACGGAAATATCCCACTCTACTACGCACTAAAAGAAAGTCTGAACGCTTCAACCGCACAGCTCGCCTTTAAAATCGGGTTACCTAAACTTATCGAGCTCACACATCAAATCGGATTTACTTCAATCATGGAAGGGACTCCTGCAACAAGTCTTGGAGCCAGTGTACATTATCCCATTGAGGTTCTCGATAGCTACCGCACCCTTGCTAATTTAGGTCAGTTTACCAAGTCTGGTTTTATTGAAAAAATTAAAAATAAAGAAAATGAAGTCATTTATTCTTTTAAACCGGTTTTTGAACAAAAACTTGATGTCATAGCCACTTCTGTGCTTGTCGGAATGATGAAAGAGACACTTAAAAGTGGTACAGCCAAGTCCGCAATTTCATTGGGTTGGTCTACGCCATCCGCTGGAAAAACTGGAACCACCTCTGACAATAAAGACGTATGGTTTTCGGGCTTTACGCCTTACCAAACTACACTTGTGTGGCTTGGTTATGATTATGGAGCCTCAAGCCAGCTTACCGGCGCTAGTGGAGCCGTTCCGGTGTGGGTTGATCTCATGAAATTGTCTCAACATGTTTGGCCAGCAGCAGATTTTAATTTTCCGGACACTGTGGAAAAGCGTGATGTAAACTTACATGGAACAGAAAATAAAACCGAATTGGTATTTAAAAAATAGTTAAGAAGTAACACTCAGCAGTTTTTAAAACAAACTCAAACTCTCACCAAATTTTTTGCCGATGGCAAATATTACACCATTACCACCCACAAAAGATTGATCGGTCTGATAACTTCCTGCGCCCGCTGTTAAATCCAAATCATTCCAGCGCCAACGATAGAAACCATAAACACTGTTTGATCTACGCCGACCATCAGAAATTTCACCTGCGGAGTAGGCAGCGCCAAGCATTTTTTTATCTTCAAATAAATATCCAGCGGTGATCGACATTTCATTATAATAATGACGGCCTGGAACCAACGTAAAAAGCTCCTGCTCTGCAACAACTAAGTTTGTGCTACTCGGAGTTCGAATGTCTCGCCATAAATATGAAACGAGCCCGACAATATTATTATACGCTGCGCCCGCTGTAACCGAAAAATCAGTACGATCCATAACTCCAAAACAATATACATTAGCGCAATCAAAAGTAGAAGATTTTGTAAATCTATAGGTGGATGATTTTTGTAATTTAAAAATCACCGGAGCAATTGGCGCCACTTCAACAAACGCAGCGGCAGTGGGTGAACCGCCCAAAACTAAACCTACTTTGTAAAAACCATATAATGGTTTTTGTTTATCAACATTTCCCCATAATAATCCATCATAGGCCACTGTTCCTAAAAAATTATTGGCCGCAGGGGTTGATCGGTATTGTCCACTTAGTTTGTAATTAATTTGCGCGTGCGAGTTGAAACAAAATAAAAATACGAATACGGCGACGTGTCGTAAGGTGCCAGCTACCTTATAGTTTAACAACTTGTCCCTCATAGGCAAAATCCCATTGAAGTTTTAATTCAGAGTATTTTTTTTGGTAGCTCTCGGTGGCTTTTTTCTTTTGCTTACTAGAATCCTTAATAGAAAAAGCAGGATCATGGTGAGCAAAAAGAATCTGTTTAAGACCAAAGTTGGCACAAACTTCAAAACCTCGATCACAAGTTCCATGTCCCCAACCCTTTTTAACTTTCATATCAACTTCTTCATATTGTGCATCAAAATAAAGTAGGTCCGCATTTTCATAAAGCCCGGCATCGGCACCGAGTTCAAGTTTAGACTGCCTGGTCGCTTCATTATCTACAGCATGAGCATAAACTTTGTTGTTTTTTTCAACTCTGAAGCCATAGCACAAGTCAGGATGGTCCATCATATAAGGGGTCACCTGAAAACCATTTATTGTGTTTTTTTGATGAGCCTTAATGTGATGAAACACAACTTCAGCACCAAGACCTTCAAAAGCAACGGGGAAAATAGGTTTCTTAAAAAGATTTTTAATAATTTGTTCAGTTTCGGGATGCACGGAATAGTAATTTATTTTATAACCTTTTATAAAATGCGGTGTAAAAAACGGCAGCCCCATAATATGATCAAAATGAAAATGTGATATCAAAATATGAAATTCTTTTTGATTATTGTACTCCTGGCGATCGCTCTTAGTTTTAATACCACTTCCACCATCAATTATAATGGCTTGTCCTGAGTCTGAAATTTCAACACAAGTCGTCGCGGTTCCATAACCTCCGACATCAGTCAGCGGTTTAGATTTTAAAAACTGTGCTATATCGGAGGATTTAGAAAAACCGGATTTGAAAAAATCAGACATGATTTCTTCAATATGCGCGGCCCAACCCTGTGTATCCAGCGAGTGAGGTATTGAGCCTCTGACTCCCCAAAATTTAATATTCATCCTAATATCATGAACTAGTGAATAATTGATGTCATTGCCGTTTCAAAAACTTGACTAGACGAAAGCATTGCTTATTTAATAAGTTTTTTTTCCAATAATTCAGTAATATCATCAAGCACGATCTGTTTATTAAGTTCTGCTGTGTAAACTTCGGCTTTTCCATCGATAGGCATAAAGGCAAAAGTTTGTTTTTCCGGATAGCACACGCCAAGGCAACCTGATACGACAACCCGAATCTGTCCTTGAGTTTCATTCGCCTTTTGTTTTTTTCTTATTTCACTTTTTACTTCTTCGGCTAAATTAGGTTCATTCAGCTTAGCTCCACATTTATTGCAAATAAAAATTGAACCTATTTCCCAGGGCGTTTTATTAATTTTAGCCATTTGATCCTTTGCTTAACTCCTCTATCAGTATATGATTTAACTCTTCAGTTTTCAACTTTCCCAGATCAGTTCTGGGTATTTGTCCCACAACGACACACTGCTGAATTTTTTCATAAGGCCTACAGCTGCTATTAAAGAGTTCCATTAAGCTCTTAGCTTGTGCCAAACCAAGTGCATTTTCAACAACCAGAACCAACTTAAATCCAGCTCTATCATCATTTAAAGCCGAAAGTTCAAACTGAAATACATTCTGATTTTTTGAAAACATTAAGTCCGCAAATCGACTGCGCAGTTCGACTAAAGAAACGCCCTCTCCTAGTATTTTTATATAATCTGATGACCGACCTAAAAATCTAAAACACAACTCATCGTTACTCCTAAGAATTTCAACATGGTCATTCGTTTGAAACCAGGAATTCTCCTGCAGTTCATTAATAATAATCTGATCCGCGGATTTTTGTAAACTTGCTGACATTAAGGAATTGCACCTGATAGCTAGTAAATCTAAATTCGTTTTTATTTCAACCCCTGGCAATACAGTGAAATAGCTATTCTCTTTAAAAGCTATCATTGATGAAGTCTCTGTCATGCCGTAGGTTTCAACGAAGGGCCAATTCAGCTTTAAAATCTGAGCTTGTAAATTAGTTGCCAAATGACTAGCTCCAACAAAAACTTTTTTTAATCTCTTGGGTGCTCTGATTTGTTTTTGTGCCAAGTCATATATCTGGGCCGGAACCATTGATATGTAGCAGATTTTATTTTCTTCAATCCAGTCCGTCAATTGGTCGGTCTTCCATTCTCTCTCAAATACCTTAGCCCCCGACAAAAAAGCTCTGGCTCTAATACTTAAACCAGCTACATGAAATTCTGGCAACACTAGGCCCCAGTGCTCATCTCCGCTTGTAATAAAGTACTGATTGAAGCGTCTGGCGGAGTTCAGTATTTTATCAACGTGCAAAGCTATGAGCTTAACACTCTCATCACTTTTTTGTGACGAGCCCGAACTGGCAATTAAAAAATATCCGGAGTCAGAATATTTTTTATCAAAAACATGCTTCAGTTCATTTAATATATTTTTTTCTGCAATTGATAATCTGGGGTTCAATAATAACTGATTGGGTTGATTAGGTGAAAAATCTATCATAACTCACGCCATGTTAGCTTATTCAACTCTTCACTCATGCCAATACCAAAATCATTTAAGGCCAGTTGTGAAAAATTTAAATAATTTACTTTTTGCTCAAAATATTTATTGAAATCACCGGCTTCAAATAGATCGAGAGTTAAAAAACCTGAATCATTATTTGCCATTTGCTGCGCCAATCGCAATCCGTGTGCTAAACCTACAGGGTGCTCCATCGCTGAAGTTAGGGTAAAATTATCGCACTTCATAACTTTTTGCCGACTGGGTTTTAAAATCCGATACTTAGCAAACTCTTGACTGTATTGCGTTTTTTGAAAATCAAAGGCTAAAGGTATAACTACGTTCCATCTTTTCCAATCAATACAAAAAACGCTGGGATCTTCGATGTATTCAATTTTTCTTTTAGCTTCAACAGATAGTAGTTTTAAAAAATCTTCAAATTCATTTTTATTTAAGCATGAATTAAAATCTAGGCGAACCCTCAGATCCGCAGTGAGAGAATTTAATAGCTGACTCAAACTTAAAATGTCACGATCCGCTTTTATTTTAACTGTTTGTTTGGCATAAAATGGCTGATTCAAGTCAACGTTTCGGTAATCACTAATTAAAAAATTATTTTTTAGGAATTTATTTTGTAAAAGAGACTTTTTCGCCAGTCGCGCCTCTAAGTCTTCTTGTGCCAATTCTAAAGCCCGGGCAAATAAAAAGCCTCTGTTTTTAATTTCATCTTCTAATAGGTCATCGCCCATTTCCGGTTTAGGGCAAAGGTCGGCGGCTCCCCAACTTTCACCTTCTGTAACTTTTATTAGTGCGCCACTCTGTGTATTAGACTGCTCCCGTGAGTTCAGCTTATTTATTTTTTTTAATAAATAAGGTGAATAGGATATTTTCATTAAATTTGAAATCCTGCTGCAAGCAATACACTGAAAACCAGACTGTACATGGCAGACATCGCTAAATACTTATTGTATTCAGTGCTAGGTTTTTCCTGCTGTTCAGCATGAAAAATTCTTTTTGCTATAAATAATCCAAGCGGAAAAGCCAAGAGAGGAATAATATAAACCCACCATCTTTGAATAGAAAGCCAGTAATAAGCTACCAAAAAGGGTGCGAATATTAAAAATCCTACCCAAATTTTGGAAAAACTTTTCCCGAACCTGACAGCTAGGGTTTTTTTATTCACCAGAATATCTGTCGAAATATCACGCAAATTATTGATCGCAATCAAAACCGTGCTTAAAAAACCAATCTGCAGGCCAACAATAAATGCCGCTGTCGTATAGAACCCCGTTAACAGGTAAAAAAGCCCTCCCACGGCGATCAAACCAAAAAATAAAATCACAAATAAATCGCCCAGACCGTGATAGGCCAAGGGAAGCGGACCCGATGTATAGGCATAGCCCATTAATATTGAAACCACACCAATCGCTATAATTGGCGCGCCACCGTGAAGCACCAATGGAATACCAAAAAAGGCGGCCAATAAGAAAAATAGCCCAGCACCCGTCATAACCTGCTTAAAAGTAAAAGTACCCTGCTGAGTTACTCGCACCGGCCCAAGTCGCTTTTCGGTATCTGCTCCCTTTTTGAAATCCATGGCGTCATTTACTAAATTTGTGCCAATTTGAATACAAACGCTAGCAAGTAAGGCAAATATCACAATCCACCACTGAATTTCATAACCTGAACCACGAGCAAGGCCCGTCGCTGCAACAATAGGAACCAAGGAGGCTGAAAGCGTCTTAGGACGCGCTGCTGAAATCCAAGCATTTGCTTTTGTCATCACGACAAACTAGCAAACTTTTGTTAGGCTGACTAATAAAATTTAAGAGGTATTCTTATGGAAGTAGCATTGATTTTAACAGGTTTTACAATAGGTGGCATCGTTATTGGTTTTATCGTTTACTCAAAGCTTAAGATTGAATCGCAAACCTGGAAAACCAAGTTCGAATTGACTCAAACTAACATTGAGCAAACCAAAGCAGGCAGCACGCAATTGCAACAAACTCTAACATTACAATTTGAAAACTTAGCGCAAAAAATATTTGATGAAAAATCTATTAAAATGACGGATCAAAATTCAAAGCAACTCGAAAGTATTTTAGCGCCACTAAAAGACAAACTTAAAGATTTTGAAAAAAAAGTCGAAGACACCTATGTTAACGAACAAAAAGACCGCAGCCATCTTAAAGGTGAGATCTCAAGGCTTATTGAACTTAATCAAACCATGTCAAAAGACGCGCAAAATTTAACTTTAGCCCTTAAGGGCGAAAATAAAACTCAGGGTAACTGGGGCGAAATGATTTTAGAAAATATTTTAGAACGCTCAGGCCTTCGAAAAGGCGAAGAATACTTTACTCAGGAAACTCTCAAAGGCCTTGGCGGAGAAATATTAAGGCCCGACATCATTGTTAAACTCCCTGAGGGAAAACATTTGATCGTCGATTCTAAAATGACCTTGATCGCCTACGAGGCCGCTGTTTCAGCCGTATCAGAAAATGAAAAAGAAAAATTTGCTGCGGCTCATGTGGATTCACTCAAGCGACACATTAATGATTTATCTGAAAAAAAATATCACTTGGCCGATCAGGTGATTTCTCCAGATTTTGTTATGCTCTTTATGCCGCTTGAACCGGCTTTTGCACTGGCTTTTAAACTTAAGCCTGAGCTATTTGAACAAGCCTGGGATAAAAACGTCGCTATTGTCAGCCCCACCACATTACTTTCTACACTTAGAACCGTGGCTTCGCTGTGGAAGCAAGAACGTCAACAGCGAAATGCCCTTGAAATCGCCAAACGTGGCGGCGAACTTTACGACAAATTTGCAGGAATTGTTAAAGATCTGGAAACTGTCGGAGAACGAATCACTTCTGTCCAAAAAGCTCATGGTGATGTGATGAATAAATTCTCGACCGGACGGGGAAATTTAATTTCGCAAGTTGAAAAGTTAAAAGATTTGGGTGCTAAAGCCGAAAAATCTTTGCCCGCAGCTATTGAATAGCCGGAGCTAAGAATTTATTTTTATTTTTGCAGTTTAAATTTTTTATCAAACAGTCTAAATAAATACATTCCGGCTATCATACTAACAACAAATATCAACGGCCTAATTTCAAAACTTGCAAGCGAAGTTAGAGCGGGCCCCGGGCAATAACCGCCAAGCCCCCAGCCGATTCCAAACAAAGTTGAACCTATAACAAGTGCAGGCGTGATCTCTTTTTTAGTCGGTAAATGCCATTTTGTATCTAGCAGTGGTTTATTTAGTTTTTTTGTGAATTTAAAAACTAGAAAATGCACAAGGATAGCGCCAATCATCACGAAAATAAGTGAAGGATCCCAACTTCCAAACAGATCCAAAAATCCCACCACCTTTTGTGGCTCGGTCATTCCTGATAGACCTAACCCAATTGCAAAAAGAAAACCCACACTCAGTGCCACTAATGAATTCTTCATATAAGTATTCCTATTTTTTTGAAAAAACAAACTGCGGCTATGCCAGCTACAATAAATATAATTGTTGCTGCCAGCGAGCGCAATGAAAGCCGACTGATGCCGCAAACGCCGTGGCCACTGGTGCAACCGCTACCCATAACCGTTCCGAAGCCAACCAGTAATCCCGCTGAAATTAGGGTCCATGTATCAGTAGCTAAAACACCATCAAATGTCGTTGGTCGCAAAACTTTTAAAATCAATCCCCCAAAAAACAAACCTGCCACAAATAAAACTCTCCACGCGGTATCACCTTTTAAAGGTGATAGAATCCCATTTACGATTCCACTGATTCCGGTAACTCGGCCATTCAGTAATAGCATAAGCGAAACCGAAATTCCGATAATACCTCCACCAAATAGCGCGTTAATCCAATCTTGCTGCATCTGAATACTCCTTCATTTAAATATAGCTTATAACACAATCTCACCATTACTGAGCTCAATAACCGCATCGTAGCCATCCAGCGTCGAAAGCCGATGTGCAATTGTAATTAATGTGATGCCCCCAAGCGATTCGCGAATGACCTTCTGCACGAGCGCGTCAGTTTCGATGTCTACACTGGCTGTGGCCTCATCCAAAAAGATAATTTTAACCTTCATCAGAAGTGCGCGAGCCAAACAAATTAACTGCCTTTGACCTTGTGATAGGTTCGAGCCATTTTCAGTTACCTTGAATTCAAGCTGATCCGGCAGATTTTTAACAAAATTTTCTAAAGATACTTTTTTTAATACGGCCCAGATATCGTCATC
>ERZ1292633.1101-Hain-H41-02um-R1-1101-length-29670-cov-23_pt1 | contig 29670 bp, 23 predicted proteins | sample MGYA00564406_ERZ1292633 | MGnify/ENA primary metagenome ERZ1292633 (study PRJEB36523, sample SAMEA6512639) | groundwater metagenome | collected 2019-01-08 | study: AquaDiva: Metagenomics assemblies of 32 groundwater samples
TGACCTCACGAGCCAGTGCCGAGTCACGCGTCACCAGTGCGGTGAGGGCCTTGTCTATCTGATCTTCCGCTTGAGCGGCCATTCGCAGGAGCTTGGTCTTCAAGTCGGCGAGTTCTTCGTCAAAGTGGCGTTGTGCCATAGTATTTATCCGAATCGTCCGGTGATATAGTCGTCGGTCTGTTTCTTAGCAGGCGTGGTAAAGATTTGTTTCGTCAGGCCAAACTCTACTATTTCTCCGAGGTACATGAAGGCGGTCCAATCGGATACCCGCGCAGCCTGCTGCATGTTGTGGGTGACAATAACAACCGTCAGGTCTTGCTTCAAGGAAAAGAGCAGTTCTTCAATTTTGGCGGTGGCAACCGGGTCCAGCGCTGAGCAGGGTTCGTCCATCAACAGGACATCCGGTTTGACCGCAAGCGCGCGGGCGATACAGAGCCGTTGTTGTTGCCCCCCGGAGAGACCGAAGGCGCTCGCTTGGAGACGATCCTTCACTTCTTCCCAGAGCCCTGCGCCTTTCAGCCCTTCTTCCACGATCTGATCCAACTGACCACGGTTTTTGATACCATGAAGACGCGGTCCATAGGCCACGTTTTCGTAGATCGATTTCGGAAAGGGATTCGATTTCTGAAAGACCATTCCGACACGTTTTCTGAGGTCGGTGATATCCACGTCAGGACCATAGATATCTATGCCGTCGAGCAGCATGCTGCCTTCCAATCGAGACCCTTCAACCAAGTCGTTGAGCCGATTGAGGCATCGCAGCAGGGTTGATTTTCCACAGCCGGATGGCCCGATGAACGACGTGACCTGATTTTGGACGATCTCGATATTGATTTTGAAAAGTGCCTGGCGATCTCCGTAAAAAAAGTCGACCTGGTTCAAGGCAAGTTTGATGGTTTGAACCTTGGAATCATGCTCAGGCGACTGTCGAGAACCATCCTGCACGTTGAGCCTTTGCGGGGTGAGCCCTTCCACTTGGGACCGCTGCTCTGTCGAAGGTGGAGAAGGCAGCATAAAAACCCTCTATAACACCGAACCTGCGTATTTCTTGCGCAGGTGGTTACGGAGGACGATTGCTGTGAGATTCAACAGCACCACAACGGTAATCAATACCAGCGTGGTGATATAGACCATCGGTTTCGCTGCTTCCACATTGGGGGACTGGAAGCCGACGTCATAGATATGAAATCCCAAGTGCATGAATTTCCGATCAAAGTGAAAAAAAGGCCAGGAACCGTCTACGGGGAGTGAAGGCGCGAGCTTGACGACTCCAGTCAGCATGAGCGGCGCCACCTCGCCCGCAGCGCGGGCCATTGCCAAGATCAATCCGGTCAGAATTCCCGGCAGGGCAGAGGGTATCACGACTTTGAGCATCGTTTCCAACTTCGTTGCGCCAAGGGCTAACGATCCCTCACGAAACTCTCTGGGCACGGCAGCCAGCCCTTCTTCTGTTGAGACAATGACCACCGGTACTGTGAGTAAGGCCAGGGTCAACGATGCCCAGAGAATACCGCCGGTACCGAACGTCGGAGCCGGAAGCCGTTCGGGGAAGAAAAGGTTGTCGAGAGTCCCGCCGATGGCGTAAATGAAAAAGCCTAACCCGAACACACCGAAGACAATCGAGGGCACGCCGGCAAGATTGTTGACGGCAATTCTCACAAGCCGAACCATGGCGCCCTGTCTGGCATATTCCCGCAGGTAGAGCGCGGCAAGCACGCCGAAGGGAACGACGATGAGACTCATGATGATGACCATCATCACGGTGCCGAAAATGGCAGGGAAAATGCCGCCTTCCGTGTTGGCTTCTCTAGGCTCGGTGCTGAGGACAGACCACACATTCGTAAGATAGATCCAGCTCTTGTGAAACAGGCCCATCTCGTTCGGACGTAGGGCGCGAATGATCTGTCCTACCGGAATCTGCTTTTCCCGTCCGTTCGCATCCACCATGACGACAGAGTATTCATCGAATTGTGCGCGGAGCGCTTCCAATTCGATGGTTTTTCCCTGGTAATGGGATTCAGCGGCTACAACTTGAGCTTTGAGATCATCGATTTGCCCTCTCCCCCTTGTATCTGGTGCAGAGGAATTGCCAATTTCGAACGTACGGATTTTCAGTCTGGCCTGTTCGATATCTGCGTTAATCGAGCCGATTTCATTTTTTTCGATCTTGGTGATCTGTTGATGAAGGTCATTGGCTGCGTCGATCAGTGGAGCCAGGGCAATCCACCCTGCTTCATTTCCTTCAGCCTGAACTGCCTCTCCTCTGTAGACAGCCTTGATCCTGGCATACATGTTGCCCCATTCGCGCCGTTCCAGAAGCACCATATCTGCCGGGTACATTTCTGACACAATCTGATCGTCGTTGACCCATTTGAAGTCGAGGCCGTATATATCGCGATTCCCGATTTTTACCCGCAGGCGTCCCTTCCCTTCAGGGCGATCCGGGGTGACAGAGCGAGGGATGATTTCGCGCCCGGCCAGTTGTCCCGTCACATGCTGTTTATCTTTCAAGGTGAGTTCGACGATGTCAGAGATCCAAAAATAAGCCAGACCGTTGATCATGATCAACAACAACAGCCCAAAGACCATGAGCAGGGAAACAGAAACGCCGGCGGCGCATCCCCAGATGAAGAGGTTGCCGGAGGCGAGGAATTTTTTGAAAGAGGTGCGCATTAGTACTGACTGTACTTTGTCCGTAACCGTTGTCTAACGACTTCCGCTACTGTGTTGATGAGAAACGTAAACACAAACAGGAGCATCGCCGCCAAGAATAAGATGCGATAGAGAGTGCCCCCATGTGGGGCCTCTGGAATTTCCACGGCGATATTGGCCGATAACGTGCGAAAGCCGTTGAACAGGCTCCAATCCATAATGGGGGTGTTTCCTGTGGCCATGAGGACGATCATGGTTTCTCCAATGGCCCGGCCAAAACCGATCATCGATGCAGAGAAGATCCCAGGGCTTGCCGAGATGAGCACGAGCTTGACCAGGGTCTGCCAACGGGTGGCTCCCAGCGCAAGAGATCCGGCAATCAAATGCCGCGGAACGTTGGATAGAGCTTCCTCAGAGATGCTGAAGATAATTGGAACGATGGCAAAGCCCATGGCAAATCCCACCACAAGGGCATTTCGTTGGTCATACCTCAGCCCCCAATGGGTGGCAAACCAGGACTTATAGTCGGCTCCGAACAGGAACGACTCGATCTGCTGGTTCAATCCCAGACAGAGCCAGACGGAACAGATGACGACAGGAATCAGTACAAACGATTCCATCCCAGGCCGAAAGTGACGAACGATTGTGGCTGGGAGATATTGCCAAAGAACCGCCGTGACTACGACAGACAGGGGCACTACTACAGTCATTGCGACTATCGCGGGAAACATTCGTTCGAGCACAGGCGCCAGCCACAAGCCTGCCAGGAATCCCAGAATGACGGTCGGGAGCGCCGCCATGATCTCGATGGTCGGTTTGATCTTGGCTCGAAGATTTGGGTGCATGAACATCGACGTATAGATGGCGCCTAACAGGGCCAGAGGCACGGCGAGCAGCATGGCGTAGAGCGTCCCTTTCAGCGTGCCGAAAATCAGCGGAATGAGGCCGAACTTCGCTTCAAAGTCATCGGCGCCACTGGAGGATTGCCACACATGTTCCGGCTTCTCATAGCCTTCATACCAGACAGGCTTGAACAGGGTTGCGAATGTGGTCTCTGGATGAGGGTTCCGAATCGCATAGGTCAGCAATTCTCCCTGATCGGTGAGGGCTACGGCTCCATCGGCTTTGGGAGAAAATGTCAGGGTGCGAATCGCCTGCTGGTTTCCCTGAAGCTTCAACAGAGTTTGTGCCGAGGTGGAATAGTGGACAAAAAGATTGCCCTGCGTATCGCCGGTGATAAATCCTTTGTCGCGAAGCGAGGGAGAGATCACGGTGACGGAAGAGGGATGCGCGTCGAACTGATGAATCAAGCGAAAGCGAGTCGTCGAGCTTTCTTGAGCCTGGCGCACCGGCATCCAGACTGAGACATCGCCGGCGCTGCTGCCGATGGCTAGTGAACGGTCTCCAATCAAGTAGGAGAGGGCGGTGACTGAAGCGCCGGACGGAGCCACGGATAGGGTTTCTAGCAGACTCGGCTGGGCTCCCTCTCGCACTTCATAGTGGTAGAGGTTTCCGGCTGCCGTACCAATCGACAGTGTTTCGCCTCGACTGTCAAAGATCACGGCCGTCACTGGTTCAGCGCCATGGCCGGTCAACGCAACCGAAGCTTTGTCAGTTGGCAAGGCGGTATACCACAGGCGTCCATGATCCGTCAGGGCTGCAGTGAGTGTCCCTCGTTCCGTCGGCTGGTAGGCCAGCCGGATAATCGGCTCTTTGGAGGAAGTCAGCTGCACCGGAGCGCCTACGGTGACTGTCGGAACAATAAGGCGGACCCCTGCTTCGTAAGCGGCGGTGAACTCGATTGTCACAGGAATGATACGGCCATCATCCGTGCCGAAGGCAAATCGATTGCCGATCCCGACCGCTCGAGCAATGGCGGTAACGCGAACTTTGGCTAACTCCGGAGGAAGGTCAAGGGTGATGGGTGAGCCGGATTGCACATTGAAGAAGCGAATCTGGCGATCGGATCCCGCCGTGAGTTGGTAGATAATCTCTTGATATTCATCCATCCCGACCAGGCTGGATTGCGGGAAGGCTGCGGATGGAGGGGTGCCGGAAACGTGACCGATCTGGGTTCCTTGTGGAGGGAAAAATACTGGGACCACTTCTTTCACCAGGAAAATAAAAATGCAGATGATGCTCAGGATGACGGCGATTCCACCCATGGTGATGATGGCTTGAGCGAGCCGATCGAAGATGCGGCGCCTTTTCACACTGGCTGAGTGGTGCGATATCTGCGGCAGGGGCGTATGGCTATACGCCCCTGCCGCGGGGGAGGGGGCTAGAGCGGGATCGCCGTCGTTACTCAAGCTTCTTGAGTTCCTTTTCGACTGCTTCGACCTTCAGCGGGAAAAATCCGTCCTTAACCACCACTTGCTGTCCTTCTTTACTGTAGATGAATTTAATGAATTCTCCGACGATCGGATCCAACGGCTTATTGGGCACCTTGTTGACGTAGAGGTAGAGATGACGCCAGAGTGGATAGGATCCATTGTCCGCATTCTGTTGGTTGGCTTCATTGAACGGCGCGCCTTCTTTCTCGGCGAGCGGAACTGCTCGCACGTTCGATGTGAGGTAGCCAATACCGCTGTAGCCGATGCCGGCTTGATCCTCGCTCACACTTTGGACCACGGAGGCTGACCCAGGCTGCTCTTTGACTTCGTCCTTGTAATCTCCATTCTTCAGCGCGTGCTCCTTGAAAAACCCATAGGTGCCGGATGCTGAGTTCCGTCCATAGATACTGATGGGATCGTTGCCCGGGCCTCCTTCCACACCTGCCTGTTTCCAGAGCTGAATGTTCTCATTGTGGCCCCAGCGTCGGCTCTTCGAAAAGATCGCATCGACTTGCGCCATCGTGAGTCCTTTAACGGAATTGTCCTTGTTGACGTAGACGGCGAGCGCGTCGATGGCGACCGGGAATGCTGTAGGTTTATATCTGAATTTTCTTTCGAAGGAGTCCAACTCGGTATTCTTCATCGTGCGGGACATTGGACCAAGCTGAGCTGTGCCTTCGATCAAGGCCGGAGGAGCCGTGCTCGATCCCTTGCCTTCGATCTGGATTTTGACGTTAGGATATTGTTTGCGAAATCCTTCGGCCCAGAGCGTCATGAGATTGTTGAGCGTATCCGAGCCGATGCTGTTGACATTACCGGACACCCCGCTGACTTTGATGTAGCCTTTCAAGGCCGGGTCAAGCTTGATCGCATCATCGGCATAGACGGTTGGGAGACTGGAAAGAAGCGCCCCGAGGAAAGCGGCGCACCATAGACTGGATCGGACAGCTGATTTATTCATTGAGACTCCTTTCGGTACTCATAAGGATGGACGTAGTTTGTTACCACTGCATTACACCAATGTTACAGCAGTGTTAAATCCCGCAATAACTCTGCTGATTCCTAGCGACTGATCCGTGAAGTTGCTGTCAGTAATTCCACTGTAACTGAAAACGGACAAGCTGCCCATCGTGGATGGCATAGGGTTGGGCTATAGGATCCGTGCGTTTCATCCAGGCATAGGCGAGGGTTACCTCAAGCGCTTTGTTGATTTGATATTCCACACCGACTTCTGTTTCCCTGACGACATTGAAGGGCGAATTGGTCCGGTTCTTCTTTCCGCCGTTGTATTCCTGCCAGCGTACGTAGGGCATAATATTCTCCCACTTATACATGGCTTGAACATATCCGCCCTGGAGGTAACCTTCCTGAACGGCTGTCCGGGCTGCGTTCAGTTCCGGTCCTCTGCCCCAGTTCCATTCTGCCTGGAGGCCGAAGGGCTGAGGATATAGGACAAAATGTGTGCCGATTCGCTCGTCGTTGATATTCCCTCCGTTATCCACTGACGGAAGCGCAGCTGGTCCTCCCGCTAACGGCGTTACAGCGCCTGGAGTGACAAGGATTGTCCCACGGTACGCATCAACTCCGACTTGGACGATTTGCCCATAGGGCAATTCGAAGGGGTAGGTGGCATGCAGCGCGATATGTTTATTATCATTGGCTTCCTGGACATTGAGAGTCTGGCCGTTATAGACCCCGACGCCCACTATGCCATAGTCTCCGGACCCCTTGAGGCCCTTTTCAACCAGGCTGCGGAATAATTTCCTGGTCTCAACCGGTGTGTAATAGAGGAAAAACCCGAGATCCCGCTCATTGGGTACCGCGCTGTTGATCGCGTCGGTCCGGTCCATCGCGAGGCGCTGTTGGCTGGACTGTAACACTTCAAACCCAAAGGGAACCTTCGAGATTCCTCCTCGAATACGCCATTCTTTGTCCTTTGTCAGGAACACATCGGCATAGAGGTCTCGGATTTGGGCAAAATTTTGGTTATTACTGTTAGCAGTAGTGGTTCCGGCGGTTTGCGCAAATTCCGTCTGCATATACAGGGACACTCGCTCGTGGATATCGCCGGAGATGACGATGCGGCCACGTCGGACCAGGAAGCCTTTATTATCGCCGATGGAGCTATCGTTATCACTGACCAGTTTTTTATCGTCGGTGACGTAGTTATAACGCAGCTGGGTATAGCCGCGGATGCTGATTTTTTCATACCATTTTTCGGTCCCGGCTCTTTCAGATTGAATAATGGCTTCTTGTCTCTCCTGGTCGGATTTCGTCTTGAGCCATTCTTCTTTGGTGATCTGACCTTTCTCGTAGAGAATGTCCTCAAGCCCAGCGTGGGTAATGTTGGCCTGGACGATTATTCCAAGTCCGATCACGCAGGCGATGGTCGCGAGCCACGGTCGTCTCATTCAAATACCTCCGGTTGTATGTATTGAAAACTATCCATTGGCTTCTATGAGCAAAAGGATAGTCCGGATCTATTAAGTCGAGATGACAGTGGTGTTACAGGATTGTTAATTTAGGATGTGGAATCGAAAAACTTTGAGCAGTCGGGATGAGCGAGACAGGGGAGGGGTTCGAGGTTCGAAGTGCGAGGTTTTTCGAACTTCGAACACAGAACATCGAACTTCGTCGTATCCTGTTAGAGGACTCGATAGTACTGGACCGTGCTCAACCCAGTGCCAGCGTCGCGTTGGAGCACCACGACCGCATTTCTAGTCACTTCGTTCACCTTCACCGTCATGCGGGCCAAGAACAGGTTGCTCTGGACGTCGTACAGGTTTTGGGAACTGAGCGTCAATCTAATATTATCAAAACTACTCACACGATCTAAATCTTGAATGGTTTTGTACGGGCGAGATTGAACAATATCAGCAGCCACGCTTTGCGTGATAGCAATATCAAGGGCTTGAATCACGAGGGGATCTGCCGTGTTCAGGTTCACCTTGCCTTGACCTTCGAGTGGATAAACGGTCACGAGCTTCGAGAGCTTCGCCATGATTTCTGGCGTCATTCCCTTAATCAAGCGCAACTCCAAGAGGGTCTGCAATGGGGCGTTGGCAGCCCGGTAGGATGGGCGTAGTGTTTGATAGTAGAGGCTCTCTGCCCCCGCTGGTTCAGGTGTGTCGTCCGTATCTACCCAGTCGACGATGGCATCCACCAGATCCGGATTGATCTGTACGAGCTCGAAGAGCCGCTTGAACCGCTGTGCTTTTTTTCTCTTATCGTCAGTGGTACCACCAGTCGCTAGATCGTTCAGGTTCATCTTGCCCCGTTCATCTTCGATCTTCGCGTTCAGCAAACCGTCGCCGATGGGATAGTTCGTGATGGGAAAGGCCCACAAGTCGGTCAGGGCGTCAAAGAGCTGTCCCGTTTGCTTGTCCTTCAAGAAGTCTTGCTGCAAGACGCCACGGGCTGCCTGCACCGCTGCGCGAGCGAGCACGGTCGCTTTGAAGTTATCGCGGAAAGCCGCAGCGTCGCGGTACTCCCGCCGCGCTTCGGCGTCGAACTCGAGAATCATTGCAACCAGGAGAGTGAGGACTAGGAGCGTGAGGAGGAGGGCGATACCCCGTTCATCAGACCTTCGCATAGGTCACGATTTTCAGTGTCGCGTCGAGATTGACGGGATTATCGTATTTGGGTTTCATCTGCAGATGATGGACCTGGACGTCATAGGGCGCCTTCTCGATAGCCAGCAGCAGCGCGAGGAGCTGGGGAAGGGTCACGCCGTCCAGTCGAAGGTCGACGGAAGTCTCTTGGTAGCCTTGGACAACAATGGGGGCCTGCGGCTGCATGCCGACGATGCGATCGCGAATCTGCGCGGTCGTCGTCGCTTCTTCCATGAAGGCCAGCAGCGAGAACTGGGCCGGCGGGACGGGCATATGTTGTTCGAGCTTGGCGATGCGCGCCTGCTTGACGACATAATCTTGCGTGACAAGCGCAAGTTCCTGGCTGTCTTTCGCTTTCCGTTTTGCCTGCCGATCGAGCTTGTCAATCGACATCATGAGCGGATCGACGATCAGCAGAAAGACAAGCGCGACAGCGACCACGCCTCCGCCCGCAGCCACGATGATGCGCTCGCGCTGTGTGAAGTGCTGCCACCGTTCTTTCAGCATCTGCATCATGGCCGTTGCACCATATAGGTCAGGCGAAACACGACTTGGTTCGGCCCAGCCCCGACGCGGGTATCGCTGATAGAGACGTCTTGAAAGGTTTCGTCCGAGACGAAAGCCTGTTTGATTTTTTCGACCGCATCGAAGGTCGTGGTTTCACCTTCCAAATGGACGCTGGTCCCGTCGATCGTCAGATCCCGTACTTTCAACGGCACGCCTGGCGGCACATGCTTCACCAGTTCTGCAAGGCCGGCAAGGACGTTGTAGCCTCTACCGTCGACAATCGAGAGACCTTTTTCCAGCTGCGACAGTCGATAGCGCGCTTGATCCAGCTCCTCACCAGGACTTGCGCCTGGACCGAATGTTTGTTCGTATTGCGCCTGGAGTCCGCTCTTGAGGTTCTTGACCGTCGAATCCTTGAGCATCACGCGCACTGAGAGATCCATCAGCCCCAAAACAGCCAGGATGAGTCCACCCCATAGAGCCAGTCGGCGATCCTGTTTCGAGACATCCGTTGTGGCGGACGCGGCATCGGTACCGGATTTGAAGTCGATAGCGAGCCCTGATCCCGCCAACCTCGACTTCCAGCGGGGGCGGACAATATTTGGATGGATTGCCAATCCGAACGCAATGGAAAATGCGCGGGGACAGCTCGACCCAAATCCTTGCCGTGGGCCGACCGGGAGTAAGCCCAGTTGATGCGCCATATGTCCGCTCAACTCTCTGAGCTTAGAACCGCCGCCCGATACCCAGCAATGAGTCAGCCGTTGATGGACCGCGCCTTCGTAGGCATGGAGGGAGACGCGTAGCTCTTTGAGGACAGGCTCAAGCCAGGCATCGACTTCCTGTACGGCCATGGCCCGTTTCCGCCGTTCCGCTTCGGCGAAGCTGCAGGCATGGCGAACGGCGAGCGCAAGGGTGAGATGATTCCCGCCCCAGAGCACGGTCCGTAACAAAACCGGACGGCCTTCATGCACCAGGCACAAGGTTGTCTTCGAGGCTCCGACATCGATGATCGCCATGTCGCCGGGAACCTGGGCCCCTTCCTCTTTCAAAAACTGGCTGACGGAAAACAAGGCCATGCCATCGATCGTGATCGCTGAGGGATTCAGGTCGGCAGATGCCATAAACCCTAAGTGTTCGGCAATTTTTGATTTGGGCGCTGCGGTGACGAGGACATCGGACCCGGTGGCTTTCGCGGCCCCTTCCTGAGGTTCGCGCGCCGGCAGCAACAGACTGCCGATGGTGACATCCTCCAGGGGCATGGGAATCAGATTTTCCATTTCGAAGGGGACGACCTGCGCCAGCTTGGAGGCATCGCGAAAGGGGAAGGAGAGGGTTCTGATAAACACATCCTGGCAGGGAAGCGCGGTGACAATCTCTCCACTGCCATACAGACCATGCTGCCAGAGGAAGTTTCTGAGCATGGCCGTTCGCTGCGCCGGTTCCGTGTGTTTCTGCCCCCCATGAGGTACGGGCTGGTGAAAATATTCCACCGACTCGCGCCCGGTCAGGCGTCGGCGAAACCGCACAGCCTTAAAGGCCGTCTGTCCGATGTCAAGACCGACACATTCAGCAATCATCGATAACTTCCGACTCCTGGTCCGTCTGGTCTATTCAGTCTGTCTGGTCTATCTGGTTATCCGACTCTTCCAACCAAATAGACCAGACAGACCTCCTAACAAGATAGACCTATTAAAGAGCCACTCTCGCGGTCATCATGGGTCCCACCAGCTTGAAGGTCAAGGGGGTACCGGGCTGGAAAGGCGGCAACGAGAGGCTCGCTGCCTTTTGGGCAAACCCTGCACCGGGAATTACGGTGACTGTGAGATCGAGAAGGCTCTGTTGCACCGGTTGCTGCAACGTCACGCGCCCCTGAGCCGTAAACGATCCATCGATCCCGTCCCCCTTCAATTCCGTCACATCGCATGCGCCGTCGCGGCAGGAAAGCGCAGCTTGGATCCGATCGAAAGAGAGCGAGGGAATCGAGGCGTTGCCGGTAGCGATCCGTTCGACTACGAGATCCTTAACTTCAACTTTCACAGTCCCTTCCCCTTTGAGAGCAGAAGCAGAGCCTTGCGCGCTGTCCCATCGATGCTTGAAATCTCCCTGGACAGTTCCTCGGCTCACATAGGGCTTCAAGATTGCCGCAAGATCCATCTGTTGGAGATGGCCATCGACTGCAACCGAACCAAGCAGGGACCACGAGGCCGCATTCAGAGATCCCGTGGCTTTCCCAGCCCCCGCTTGCGACACTCCCGGCAGCTGGACGGCGTAGTCTATCACCAGTCGCCCTAACAATGCCTGAAAGACTCCCACGGTTGCCCGCGCGGCTTCAACTGGAATTGTCCCGATCGTCGGTCCCGCAAGGACGAGATTGCGCCATTCAATGGCTGCGGGAAGTCCTACCGACCAATCGGCGGCACGAACCTCCCACCCACTTGCCCGATTGAGTTCGCTCAACAGACGGTTCTGGAGCAGGCCATAGGGAAAAGTAAGAAATAGAAATACGATGAAGCAGGCCAGCGATGCCAGTCCCCATACGAGGGGGCCTTTCAGCTTCAGTGTCTCAGGCAAGGCAATGGGCCAGGTCATCAGGAGGCCCCTATCGATACCCATTGGCGGACGGTCTGGAGCTCCGCTTTCTCTTGAAGCAACGTCAATTCAAGCAAGATCGCCTTTGGAGACTCATCCCCACGGCCAGTCCATTCATCCACCCAGAGCTTGCTCTTGCCATCGTAATACCGCACGTTGAACCCTTTCACCTTGGTGGCCAGCTCGACTAACTCGACTGATTCATCTGTCAGACCGTAGAGGTTCCTGCGCACGAATCGAAGGAGCCGATCGCCTTCTCTGGTATAGACGATCCGAACCAGCTCGGTATCTTTGGCCGACTCCGCCCCTCGAAACTGACCCATCGTGAGAAAGGCCACCGAATCGGCAGGCCGACCATCCAACAGGCCGTTGATCCCCATCCAGGGACCAACTTCGCGGCTTTCGCTGACAGATAGCTCATCGGCCATGACGCGTAAGGTGCTGCGAACGATCTGCTCAGTGGCCGAGTTTGCCCTGGCCGTCTCGATCGCGCTCATCGTCACATAGAGGGATCCAAAGACCAAAGTGGCCATCATGGCGACCAGAGACACCGCCAGCAGAACCTCGACCAGGGTAAAGCCGTTCTCAGGGGGTTGTCGAAACGACATAGGTACTGACCTCGACCATTTCATCCGTTTTCCCCCGGGGCCACAGAACCTGAATCTTGATTTCCCGCACGGACGGCAACTGCGTGGTAGACACAATCCTTTTCCATCGATAATTTGCTGGGCGATTCGTAATGTCAGCAGTGGGCAGTGATCCGAGTGGGGTCGCAAGGAATTCCCCACCTGTTTCACCGATGGGTAACTGTACTCCCAGCTCTGTCTCGATCAACTTTTCCTGCGCGAGGATCGTGGCAGTCATAAGTTCCTTGGCTCTGGCATGGAGATCGAGATCCCAATTGCGAAGGCCCAATAAGATCGGCAGCGCCAGCGCGAGAATGCCGAGCGCAATCAAAACTTCCAACAATGTGAAACCCCGTTCACTGCCCATAGAACTTCCGTCTGCGATGATACAGTTTTTTCAACGTCGCGTAATTACAGGCCTGCCGTCGCAGTCTTGAGCAACGGTTTCACACGTTCGGGAATGACCAGTGGTCTGGGAGGCTCTATCCGCTCGTCGCTCATGCGGATCGCGCCTGTCACCGGCTCGATGGCAATGGCCAGAATGTTGTTCTTTGTATCCATCATATGCATCGTCATCGGATCGATCCTTCCCGTGGGGTAAAAGGATAGATCGACCCGCCCGGACTCTTTTTTCCCCTGACTCAGCAGAATATCTGAAATACGAATTGTGGCTGGGAGGTTCAACGGGGTGGCCCAGGTGGGATCGGTCGGTATCTTTTCTTGATTCCCATCTAGAATCATCGGCCAGTACAGCCCTCGATCCATATCAACGTACAGACGCACCGTCTTCTGGCTCGACATGGCCAGGCTCTGGAGGGATCGCACAGTCCCGACCATTCGGCGGCCGACGGAGCTCAGATTTTCTTCCAGCGAAATTCGAGGCAGGACGATGCCGAGTAGGCCGGCGAGCAAGAACAGCACAATGATGATTTCCAGAATGGTAAATCCATTCGAAGCCCGTAACCCTTTACCCCTTACCCCCGTTACCCCTTGCCCCATCCTTCTAGTCCTTGTCCAAATTCCAATTGGTGATATCGGCATTGACGCCTTCGCCACCGACTTCGCCATCGGTTCCGAGAGAGATAATATCGTACTCACCTCTCTGACTAGTACTCTGACTGGGACTCAGAGCGGAACTCTGACCGGGACTCAGATACTTGTAGGGGTTGGCCCAGGGATCTTCCGGAAGCTTTGGAAGATATCCGCCGAGCTTCCATTTCTTTGGGATGACGCCGACGGAGGGTTTTTCCACCAAAGCCTTCAACCCCTGTTCAGTTGAGGGGAAAACACCGTTGTCGAGCTTATAGAGCTGTAAGGCCCCTTCGATGTTACGGATCTGGACCTTGGCTGCCGTGCGCTTGGCGTCATCGGTCCGTCCCATGATGCGAGGGACAACCAAGGCGGCAAGAATCGCGAGAATGGCCACCACGACCATGATCTCGATGAACGTAAAGCCGGCGTTTCCCCGGTAGGCGGTAGGCGTGAGGCGTGAGGCGTGAGGGCCTCGATGCCGGCGTTTCCTGCTCCACATCACCCGCACATGTTGAACCTGTTCCCGTAGACTCATCGAACACCTCCCATTAACATAAGGTTAAGGTTGAGGCTAAGGTTAAGGTGGTTTGAGGCCGGATGAGAAATCAGGAGCTTTTTTTCCTTAGCATTTCAGCCTCTACCCGCCCACTCTTTCCCCCTTAACCTTAACCTAAGCCTCAACCTTCCGTTATCTCACCATCTGGCCCATTTCAAAGATCGGCAGCAAGATGGCTACCACAATAAAGAACACCAAGACACCCATAACCAAGATCATGATGGGTTCCAGCAACGATGTGAACCGTGTGATGACCCGATCCACTTCTCCATCATAAATTTGTCCGATTCGACGGAGCATCTCTTCCATTTCACCGCTGCGTTCACCGACTGCAATCATGTGGGTCACCAGCGCGGGAAATTCACCGCTGCGCTTCAGCGGTTCGGCAATCGTTTCCCCTTCGCGTATATTCTGTCTGGCCCCCTCGACCGCATGTTCCAGCACGCGATTATTCATGACGCGCTTCGCGACGTCCATGGCATCTAACAGCTGCACGCCGCTGGCCAGCATGGTGGCCAATGTGCTGGTGAGCCGCGAGATGGCGACCATACGGGCGACCTCGCCTATAAGTGGAATTTTCAGCAGCCATCGGTCGGCCCTAGTCTGTCCTGCTTCCGTCTTCATCGCCCGACGGACCGCCCACACAATCAAACCCACTCCACCAAGAATCACCGCCCAATAGTCTGCAAGAAAATGACTGATGCTCATGAGCACGACTGTAGGCCAAGGGAGGGCCTGCTTCAAACTCGTAAAGACGGCGGTAATTTTCGGAACGACAAAGGCCATGAGGAAAAAAAGCACCGAGGCGCCGACGATTAACATCAGGGCCGGATAGAGAACGGCATTTGTCACTTTATGTTTGAGTGCCAACTGCTTTTCCAGAAACTCCGCAAGGCGGAATAAGATCTGGTCCAACGCTCCGCTGGCTTCACCGGCCCGTACCATGTGCACATAAATCTGGGAGAACTCGCGCGGATAGCGTTCCAGCACCGCGCTATAGGACGCACCTCCGCGGATTTCTTCGCGAATATCAGCCATGAGGCTCTTCACGGTTTTTTTCTCGGTTTGATCGACCATCACTCCGAGCGCTTCGACCAAGGGCAGTCCTGCGACCAGCAATGTCGCCAATTGCCGGGTCATCATCGCCACATCGGTTGTGCTAAGGGCAGGGGAGCGACCGATTCCGGCCGAGGATTTTCCAGCTGAACCAGCTTTGGAACCAGCCGAACCAGAGCTCTGTTCCACCATATCGGTGGGGAACACGCCGACCTTTCGCAGTTTTACGCGCGCAACCTTCGGGCTCTCGGCATCGATGATGCCGGTCGCGGCTCCGCCGTCGTTTCGATAACCTTTATAGTGATAGACCGGCATCGGGCTATATCTCGACTTCCTGTTGGGTAATCCGCATCAATTCTTCAGTCGTCGTGACCCCATGAAATACTTTCTCTGCGCCTTCATCTTTCAACGTGATCATCCCTTTCGTCATCGCCGCTTGACGAATCGACGCCGAGTCCGCCTTGTTGCCGATGAGGCGGCGGATCTCATCGTCCAGCACGAGGAGTTCGAAAATCCCGGTTCGACCGCGATAGCCTGTTTGGGCACAGGCCGGGCATCCGACTCCCCGGTAGAATGTGGGGCGTACCCGCGGCGGGACGATACCGAGCCTGATCAGTTCTTCATCTGCCGGATGATAGGGTTGCTTGCAGTCCGAACAGACCTGGCGCAGCAACCGCTGCGCTAAGACTCCCACCACCGAGGAGGCGACGAGAAACGGTTCGATGCCCATGTCGATCAACCTGGTGGCCGCGCTTGCGGCGTCGTTGGTATGGAGTGTGGAGAAGACCAAATGCCCCGTGAGTGACGCATGAATGGCAATTTCTGCGGTTTCACGATCGCGGATTTCGCCGATCATGATGACATCGGGATCTTGCCTGAGAATGGACCGCAGTCCCGCGGCAAACGTCAGGTTGATCTTGGGATTCACCTGCATCTGGCCCACACCGAGCAGCTGGTATTCCACCGGATCCTCGACAGTGATGATGTTCTTGTCCGGCGCATTGATGTGCGTCAAGGCCGCATAGAGCGTCGTTGTCTTCCCGCTTCCGGTCGGCCCGGTTACGAGAATGATGCCGTGCGACAACTGGATCAGTTGCAGGATGATCCCCAACCGATCTTGCGAAAACCCCATCTCCTGCAGATTCAGCAGGCGGTTCTCTTTCTCCAACAGACGCAGGACTACCCGTTCGCCATGGGAGGTCGGCAGCACCGAAACACGCAAATCGACATCCTTACCAGCAGTCCTGATCCGAAACCGGCCATCCTGCGGCAATCGCTTCTCCGCGATGTTCAGACTCGCCATGATTTTCAATCGCGCGATAATACTGGCCTGGAGATGCTTGGGGGGGGTTAAGACGGGATAGAGGACTCCGTCTATGCGATAGCGCACGACGAGTCCCCGTTCGAACGATTCGAAATGAATATCGCTCGCTCGTTGCCTGACCGCCTGGAAGAGCACGGAATTGACTAACCGAATGATGGGGGCTTCGTCCGTGGCATCGAGGAGATCTTGCGGTTCATCCAACTCATGAGCAATCTGGTCCAGGCTCTCACTGGCCGCAATATCCTCCATCACTTGCTCTGCGCCCGCAGGGCTCGCGGCTTCGTCATAGACACGGTTCAAACAGGCCAGGAGCGACAAGCTGCTTGTCAGCACCGATTTAATCGGGAGTCCCAGTAAAAGGCGAAGGTCGTCCAATGCAGCCGATTCCATAGGATCAGTCGTCGCGACAAGCACCGCTCCATCTTCTACCTTGAGAGGGAGCACATGGTAGCGGCGGGCGAAATGGATCGGAACCTTCTTGACCCATTCATGGTCGACCTGGCTCACATCAAGATTCGGGAGCCAGGGAAGTTCAAATTGAATGGCCAGCGCCTGAAGGAGTTGCTCTTCGGTGATCGCCCTGAGTCTGATCAGTATTTCACCGAGGCGCCCCCCCTTGGTTCCTTGAAGATTAATCGCTTCAAGCAATTTGGCTTCGGTCAAGCCGAATTTGTCTTCGAGGATCGCTCCTATGAGCGGTCGACTGGAACGTTCGTTATTCATCAGCGAACACTCAATAATGGATGGCTCATCTCCGGGAGAACCCATCAGCGCTAGAGCAAACCCGGAAAGCGTTAAAAGTCAAAAGAATACTCTCTACCTGATACCCCTGACAAGGCATCTAGTCTATTTGGTCTATTTGGTTTGCCTGGTCTATCTGGTTGATTTGGTCCATCTGGTTTGTTTCGTTCAACCAAACAAACAAGACAAACCAAATAACCTAGGTTGGTAAAACCAAAACGGGGCCGCAGCAGATGAGGACTCAGCGGATGTCGAATGTCATGGCAGTTCGCTGATTGTTACGCAGGACGTCAAGTTTCACTGTCTTCTCACTGCGAAGCTGTTGAAAGAGCGTGAGCATCGTACCTGGGTCGCGAATGTCCACGCCATTGACCTGCTGGAGGACATCCCCGTACTTCAACCCAATTCTCTCGTAAAAGCTGGAGGGTGCGATATAGTCCAGGCGATATCCGTTCATCGCTCCATTCACCGAGTTGGGCACGGCCCGCGCCTGAGACAACAACTTGGGCAGATCGCCCACCGCTTGCTCAACTTCTCTCCGATCGAGCACCGCGCGCACCGGACTCCCAGGCGCGGGAACTACGGCTGATCCTGCTGTGGCCGGGGCAACCGGGGGCTTCTCGCTCTGCGATGCGGCGAGTTCCAGCAACTCCTGCTGATCGCCTTGACGAACAACTATTCCGTCTCGGCGGATTTCGCTGATTTCACCCACATCGGGTATCTGTTCATGCAGCTTGAAAAATAACTGGCGTTTGCTGGAGAGTTCTTCAATGATCGCCGAAACCCCTTCACGATCGCCGATCACCACCCCCAGCAGCTTGAGTTTCGACGCCAGATTTAACGGAGCACGGGCAGGCGGTGCGCTGAAGCCAGTGGCATTGACGCCAAGGGGATCCGGCGGCAGGGGAAAGAGTCCGCTCGTCCGAATGCGTTCAACCAAAACAGGCAGAGCAGCTCTCACATCAACCTCTCGGTCGGAGGCAGACGATGGCGCGATCAAACCTGTCGGAACAGACAAAGCCTCGGCAATCACCGCGTTCACGATGTGGGCCACGAGAAAAGCGCAACACATGACAAAGGCGAATATGAGGCCCCGACGTATAGTGATCGTCTTCAAGACTTGCACGTATCTCTCGTCCCCTTCAGCGAGGCCATTCTAATGTGGAGAGAAGGCTTGGCGCAAGACCGCGCAGCCTGTAGACAACGCTATGTAATCAAGCCATAATTTGGCTACTTTCAACGAAACATAAGGAGTGGATTTGTGAAAAAAGCGTTGATCACCGGAATTACCGGCCAGGATGGGTCGTATCTGGCAGAGTTGCTTCTCGGGAAGGGCTATGAGGTATACGGCATTATTCGGCGGTCAAGTTCGTTCAATACGGGGCGAATCGATCCTATTTATGAGGACCCGCACGTTCCGCATCGGCGGCTTGAGTTGGTATACGGCGACCTTAATGACGCGAGCTCGCTGAACCATATTATCCGAAGGATCCAGCCCGATGAAATTTACAATTTGGGCGCGCAAAGTCACGTGCGCGTGAGTTTTGATATTCCTGAGTATACCGGCGAGATTACCGGGCTCGGCGCGATCCGCCTCCTGGAAGCCATTCGGGAGTCAGGGCTGAAACCGAAGTTTTATCAGGCCTCGTCGAGCGAGATGTTCGGCAAAGTACAAGACGTACCCCAACGGGAAACGACGCCGTTCTATCCCCGCAGTCCCTACGGAGCGGCTAAAGTCTACGCCTACTGGGTGACGGTCAATTATCGAGAAGCCTACGGCCTCTTTGCCTGTAACGGCATTTTATTCAACCATGAATCGCCCCGGCGCGGCGAGACGTTCGTCACGCGCAAGATTACGAAAGCGGCGGCACGAATCAAGTTGGGTGTCCAGCAGGACCTGTTCCTGGGGAATCTTGACGCCAAGCGCGACTGGGGTTTTGCCGGCGACTACGTCGAAGCCATGTGGATGATGCTGCAGACGGAGGTTCCCACCGATTATGTCATTGCCACAGGTGAAACGCACACCGTCAAGGAAATGCTCGAGCTTGCATTCGACCGTCTGCAACTGGATTGGAAGAAACATGTCAAGATCGATCCGAAGTACTATCGTCCCACCGAGGTAGACCTCCTCATCGGCGATGCGAGCAAAGCGAAGAAAGAGCTTGGCTGGCAACCGAAGGTAAAGTTCCAAGAGTTGATCGCCATGATGGTCGACGCGGATCTTGCGACAGAGAAAGAAAAACTGGATGGCACACGAAAGAGAGGTTGAGGTTTAGGCTAAGGTTGAGGTTGAGAACGTGAAGGATAAGGGAATGCGACTCGTTGCGTCCGGGCTTGGCCTTAACCTCGACCTCAACCTTCCCCACGACCTAAACCTGATCCTTCCGCTAAGGCTAAGAAGTGTTTAGTTCCTTCGAGGATATGCCGGTTTGGCAAAAGGCAATGGATTTGGCCCAGAAGGTGTTTTCATTAACCGAGAGTCTTCCGAGAAAGGAAGACTACGGGTTGACTTCACAAGTCAGACGATCTGCACTCTCGGTTTCCGGAAATCTTGCCGAAGGATTTGGTCGCCAACATACAAAGGACAAACTGAATTTCTATTATGCTTCTCGTGGGTCACTAGCTGAGACCAAGAACCACCTCATCTATGGACAGAAGGTAGGGTATTTCAGACAGAGTGAATGCCTTCTCGCAATGAAGCTGACTGACGAAATTTGGAAAGAACTCAACGCATTGATTCGTTCGCTTCGCAAGACTACTCAACCTTAACCTCAACCTAGGCCTTCATTATGTCATCCTTTTGGAAAGAGCAGCGCGTCGTCGTCACGGGGGGAGCCGGCTTTCTCGGATCGTTTGTCGTAGAACAGCTCCGGGCGAAAGGCTGCCGAGACATCTTCATCCCCCGCAGCAAAGACTACGATCTCGTGCAGATGGAAGCGGTGAAGCAACTCTACAGCGATCAATCTCCTGATCTGGTCATCCATCTGGCCGCACGAGTCGGAGGGATCGGCGCGAACCAAGCCAACCCAGGAAAGTTTTTCTACGACAACCTGATGATGGGCACCCAGCTCATCGAAGTCGGGCGCCAACAGAGACTGAAGAAGTTTGTGGCGTTGGGCACCATCTGTGCCTACCCCAAGTTTGCCCCGATTCCATTTCAAGAGGACGATATCTGGAATGGGTACCCCGAAGAAACCAATGCGCCCTATGGCCTGGCGAAGAAAATGATGCTGGTCCAGTCACAGGCCTATCGGGAACAGTATGGGTTCAATTCCATCGTGCTATTTCCGGTCAATCTCTACGGCCCTCGCGATAACTTCGACCTGGAAACGTCCCACGTCATCCCCGCCCTCATCCGCAAATGCGTGACCGCACGAGAAGCAGGCCACGGCACACTCACGCTGTGGGGGGACGGATCGCCGACACGAGAATTTTTGTATGTGGAGGACGCCGCAGAAGGTATCCTGCTCGCCGCTGAGCACTATGAAGGCAGTCTACCCGTAAACCTGGGAACAGGGGAAGAAGTCACGATTCGCGATCTTGCCACCATGATTGCCGCGGAGGCCGGTTTTACAGGACAGATCGCCTGGGATACCACCAAGCCCAACGGGCAGCCACGACGGTGCTTGGATGTCAGCCGGGCCAAGCAACTCTTTGGTTTTCAAGCGCAGCATGCGCTCCGGGAAGGACTCAAGAAAACCATGCAGTGGTTTGCTGCCAACCGCCATAATCTTCGACAGGTCACTTTCTGAAGAAGGCTAAGGCCTAGGGGAAGGCTGAGGTCGAGGCTAAGGTTGAGGTTCAGCGGGATCAATTATGAACGAATCTGCCGAACCACAGGCTCAAAGACATTGAAACGTAACGAGTTCGAAAACCACATTGAATGGTCTAAGAATTGCGATCTTCATGGCATTCGTTATTATCTCCCTCGGGAAACTAGCGCATGAATGAAACCAACCCAACATTACTGATGAAAGAGAGCTATCCGGCCTCACTCCGAGCTCAGTCGGAAAATGAAGTTCGTGTCTTGATCCCGGAAACGCCTCTAGAGACAATCGTGTCCAGTATATCGGCAGAGGTACCAGACGGACACGAAGCATACGAACAGGGATCGGCGCTCAAGAATGTAGGCCTGTTCAGACAGGCAGCAGAACATTTCCAGAAAGCTGCACAAGACTCCGTATATGCGCTCAAGGGCTTGGCCCAAATGGGCCTTTGCCTCAAGCAGAGCGGAAAACAGGAAGAGGCTGTCGCGACCTTTCGTCGAGCCCTGCAAATACCCAAGGCATCAGTGAAAGAACAAGTACAAATCCTTTACCTCTTAGGAAGGACATTAGAGTCGATCGGGCGCATTCCTGAAGCGTTGGAGGCATATCGATGGCTCCGGCGTGAAGCACCGCAATATCGTGACGTCACCATGAGAATCGAATCGCTCAGCACGAGACGCCAGCACACCATCGGTCGCTGATTTCACACCTGCCAGATCATCACCGTGACCGCACCCCTTCGTAGAGGGGTCTCACCGTCGGCATCGGCTCCCATTTCAAGATGGCTAGAGAGTCTTCGACATAGTTCCGCGTCCTCATTCCGTTCAACACAGAGGCCACACCGGGGGTGCTCGCCAGCACCCATAAGGCCTTTCGTGACAACGATTCTTTGCGTCTGGGTTCCGGCAGCAGAGGATCGAGGGTCGCCGACATCATGGCGGTTTTGGCACGACTCCGCTCGGTGGCTTCTCGACGAAGCCCGCCTAACAGAATGAGTAACTGCGGCACATAGCGGTCACGCCAGGCCTCCCATTGCTCGGCGACCGTTCCGGTCAGATGCCGTGTCAGCGCTTGCATCACTTGATTGATATGCGGCGCGATCATCTGATGCTCGATCTGTTCCCAATGTTCCAGGCCTTGGATCTGAGGCCTCATGCGCGGTAGCTCAATGGCCCAGGTAAAGAAGTCTGCCGGGGCCATCCCTTGACCGCTATGTTGAAGGGCCGGGGCAATGGCCTTGCGATATTCCTCTTCAAGCGCCGCAACTGTCCGGCATTGTCGATCGAAATCCACGGGGTCGCCTTCGAGTGGGAAATCCGCCAATCGAACCACACCGCTCTTGTTCGTCGGCATGGCATTGAGCGGACGATTGACCAGCACGGCGATCCCCTCTCGTTGCGCCATCTCCAACACCGTCTCATGCTGATCGATGCCGGTATTGGGCGTCACCAGCGCACCTGCTTCATAGAGATTCATGGGGCATTGCAGCACTGCGAAGTGGTGGCGGGCTACTTTCTGCGATACAGCGGCAGCTCGCGCCGCATCGCAGAGGCGAGAGAGCAACGTCGCCTCGGCATTGGATGGGTCTACTGTGACCGTATTCGACGACACGCCGTAATAGCTGATCCGCCCCGCCGCCACTTGCGACTCAAAAAATGCGAAGGCCTGTTCAACTCGGCGGTAAAAGACCTCCCGCGTTGTTGCGAGATCTCCCCCTTCATGATGCGCTGCCTCGGATAGAAAGTATTCCGGGTTGTGCAGTAAACAGACATCGAGCGTAGCCAACCCAAGGCGATCCAACGACAATGTGAGTTGATTGGCCAGATACTCCGGGTGGATACAATGCCAGATGCCCTCACCATATTTGACCATGTCGGGATAAGGACGCCCGGTCTGTTCCCGTGCCTCCGCCTGTTTCAAGTTCTCTCCTTGCACGTAGCCATTTTTTGAGACGACGATGACCTCTTCACGAGTCAGTTCATTGCCCTTGATCAACTCGCGTAACACGGAACCAACCAGACGTTCACTGTCTCCATCCATGTAATTTGTCGAAGTATCGATCAGGTTCACGCCTTCCCGCAGAGCCTTCTTGAGTGCCTCTCGATGTTCCGGATCTGTCGTACCGACCCGATAGGTTCCGAACCCGAGTCGGGACGTTGTCAATCCCGTGGCGCCGAACTGGCCATAACCATGTTCCATACGGCCTTCATGGCGAGACTGACTCAGGATACGCGCAACATACCTGGCCGTTCCTTCAGGACTCGCTGATCCAGAGAGCGCTGCTCCTTGCAAGAGTGTCTGTTGGGTCGGCTGATCTGTCCGTCGCGACGCTGACAGCAGTGCCTCTGCAACCTCCCGTGGATCAGTGAGCGGACGCTGACAGGAAAAGTTTCGACAGATATAGAGGGCCGCTTTCCCTTCCACCAACCCCTTGCCGGCCAGCAGGGGATGGTTGGACGTCGTCCCGGTTCCATCGCTGGAGGCAATCACGCGATTAGGCAAGAAGACCTCGCGCACGGCGAGCTGCAACGCCTCCAGCCCAGGATCGTTGGGTGTCCCGACAAAAGCCAATTCAATCGGTCCTTCCCCTAACAGATCAACCGCGGCAAGCGTCTTGGCAAAGGCTCTCGGATACCGGGCGATCTGACGTCCATAGGCGCGAATCCCACCGATCGCCGCCTCGCGCTGATCCTGGCGATCGTAATGAAAGGAGAGTCTGGCGAGGGCTGAAACCGCCACAGCGTTCCCACTGGGTGTCGCACCATCCGCCCCCTCACGCGCTCGGATGATCAGCGTTTCATGTGCCGTGGCGGTCGTGTAGAACCCTCCCTGATCCTTGTCCTGGAACGAATCCATTATCCGCTCTCCCAGTTGAAGCGCGGTCGAGAGATAGCGTTCCTGCCCACTGGCTTCATAGAGGTCGACTAATCCTTCCGTGAGATAGGCATAGTCCTCCAATACTCCGTCAAGATGGGCTCGGCCCTGCCGCGAGGTACGGAGCAGTGTTCCCTCGGCAGTTCGATGCACCAGCAAGAGAAAGTCTGCCGCCTTCATGGCCCCATCGATGTAACGGCTGACCCCTAACACCCGGCCAGCTTCGGCCATTGCAGAGATCAGCATGCCGTTCCAGGCCGTGATGATCTTGTCGTCGAGTCCGGGAGGAACTCGCGATTGGCGGGCGCGATAGAGGAGGGGACGTACGCGAGAGATCGTCTCGCTCAGCTCATCGATCGTGAGGTTCAATTCCTTGAGTACAGCCTCGATGGGACGCAGCCGATTCGGGATATTCCGATGCTCCCAATTCCCTTGGTCGGTAATGTCGTAGCAGGCGCAGAATCGGCGGGTATCTTCTGCGTTCTGCAATACGGCCTGGACCTCCGCCGGCGTCCAGACAAAAAACTTGCCTTCGACCCCTTCTGAGTCCGCATCCGTCGCGGAATAAAACCCTCCGGCATTGTCGGTCATTTCCAGGAGAATATAATCGAGGATTTCCATGGTGACCTGGCGATAGGAGGCCCGCTTCGTGACTTGATAGGCTTCCAGGTAGGTCCTGGCAAGCAGGGCATTGTCGTAGAGCATCTTCTCAAAATGAGGCACTAGCCAACGTTCGTCGGTGGAGTAGCGCGCAAACCCGCCGCCGATATGATCGTAGATTCCCCCGGCTGCCATCGCATCGAGCGTGCCGGTGACCATCTGCAAGGTTCGACTCTCTCCTGTTCGACGGTAACAACGAAGGAGCAATGAAAGTCCGGCGGAGGGGGGGAATTTCGGCGCACTGCCGAATCCGCCATGTCGCTCATCGAAATTCTCACGGAACTGGATTACGGCCTCATCAAGCACGGAGGCATTAACTGAAACGGGGGACACCGCCTTGAGTTCGTTCTTCAACCGTTCAGTCAATTGATGCGCTTGACTCGTGAGTCCGGTGGAATCTGTTTCCCATGCTTCGGAAATTTTTTTGAGTAGACTGGGAAATCCTGGCCGGCCCCAGCGATCTTCAGGAGGGAAATATGTCCCGGCAAAGAATGGCTCTTGATCCGGCGTCAGAAAAACCGTCATCGGCCAACCACCCTGACCTTGGTTGAGGGTGACCGTGGCCTGCATATAGATCTCGTCGAGATCAGGTCGCTCTTCCCGATCGACCTTGATACAGACGAAATGCTTGTTCATGAGCGAGGCTATGGCCTCGTTCTCGAACGACTCCCTCTCCATCACATGGCACCAGTGACAGGCGGAATAGCCGATCGAGAGCAGGATGGGACGGTTCAGCGTTTTCGCCGCTTGCAAGGCCTCCGGTCCCCAGGGGTACCAGTCGACAGGGTTCGTAGCATGTTGGAGGAGATAGGGACTGGTTTCGTGGATGAGGCGATTGGAACTTGCCGATTCCGGTGAAATGGACATGGCGTCACGGTAGCATCGAGGCCGTGGAGGGGTCAATGAGCAGAACAATGAAAGAGGCCTGCGGCCGTTATTTTTTCGCTTTCTCTGTCATGGACTAGATGAAATAGAATGGTCATGAAAAATTGGTTCTGGTCAAGGCCGGCCTTGTGGTAGTCTACTGAAAGATCGTAACTGCTCAGGTGTTTAGGCTGAAGGCCGAAGGCTATACGTGGTCTCGCGAAGCATGAACCAACCCATTCAACACCTTCTCTGTTTCTACGACCGTGGGTTCAAGAGAAGATGAATCTTCGTTGCGCAAGAACCTTAACCCCTAAAAACCTTCAGCCTATCTACCTGCGTAGTTACTAAGGACCAGCCATGACTGACATCGGGCCCTATTCAAACTACCGCCTGACCGTTCGTCTTGAACTTGCCAATACGCCAGGCATGTTCGCAAAGGTGGCAGCCGTCCTGGCCGAAGAAGGCGCCAATTTGGGCGCGGTGGATGTCGTTTCTGCAACGGCCGACTCTATGGTGCCGGACGTCACCTTCGACGTCCAAAGCGAAGCGCATGGGGAGAAAGTGCTCGCACGGATCGGGGCGCTCCCGGACGTAAAAGTGCTGTCGGCCTCCGACCGAATTTTTCTTCTGCATCTTGGAGGAAAGATTCGCGTGCAAAGTAAGTTCCCCATTACGACAAGAAACCTCCTGTCGATGGTCTATACGCCAGGAGTCGGCCGGGTGTCGCAAGCGATCGCGAAGGACAAGACCAAAGCCTATGCCTTTACCGGCAAGGGCAACACGGTTGCCGTGGTCACCGATGGGTCTGCGGTACTGGGCCTTGGCAATCTTGGCCCGGAAGCCGCATTACCTGTAATGGAAGGCAAGGCCATGCTGTTCAAAGAGTTTGCGGGAATCGACGCATGGCCGATCTGCCTCAACACGCAAGATTCTGACGAGATTATTCGTACGGTTCAAGCCATTGCTCCGGGGTTCGGCGCCATCAATTTGGAAGACATCAGTTCGCCGCGCTGTTTCGAGATCGAACGCCGCTTGAAAAGCGCCCTGGATATTCCGGTGATGCATGACGATCAGCATGGCACGGCCGTGGTCATCCTTGCCGCCTTGACGAATGCGCTCACCGTTATCGGGAAACGAATGGAAGACATCCGCGTGGTCGTCAATGGTCTTGGCGCCGCGGGAACCGCCTGCTGCAGGATGTTGCTTGCCGCCGGCCTCTCGCACCTTGTCGGATGCGAACCTCAAGGCATCGTTTTGCGGGGGGACGGCCAACAACTGCGGGCTTGCCGAACGGATCTCACTCCCTGTATGACCACAGACCATCCCCAAGGCACACTCCGGGATGCGCTCAAGGGGGCCGATGTCTTCATTGGCTTATCCGTCGGTAATATCCTTACAGCGGAAGACCTGGACCTGATGGCGGCTGATCGCATCGTCTTTGCCATGGCCAATCCCGATCCTGAAGTCCCTCGTGAATTGGCTGCCTCCCACTGCCGGATCTTTGCCACCGGACGATCCGACTATCCGAATCAAATTAACAATGCGCTCGCATTTCCAGGCATTTTTCGGGGTGCGCTGGATGTGCAGGCACGCGACATCAACGAAGCGATGAAACTGGCTGCGGCCAAGGCCCTGGCAGAGACCATTCCTCCTGCGGCTCTCAGTGCGGACTACATTATTCCGAGCGTGTTCGACAAGGGAGTCGTACCGCGGGTAGCAAAAGCCGTGGCGGCAGCCGCACGCGAAACCGGTGTAGCGCGCCGCCGCACCAAACTCAGCGACGACTTCGCATCCTCTTAACCCGTCATTTCCCATGAATTCAGCCGTTTCCACTGCTCTTCTGGCATAGGGTCCGGCTATGCTACAATGCGCGCCGAGCAGGGGAAGGTTGAGGCTGAGGTTAAGGTTGAGCGAGAGAAGGTCTGAGCTAGAAATTATGAATGAGGAATTAGGCATTTTGTCCGAACCTCAGCCTCAACCTTCCGGATAAGAGCCATGCCGTTTACACAAGGCAAATTTATCAAGTTTCAGAATGGGATGAGAAAACGGATCGATTCGTTGCGCCCGAAAGCCGAAGAAAGTCTGGATCTCGCCGTCGATACGATGATGCAGGAGCGGGTCGACAGCTTCTTTCGCGTTGAACAGGGGCTGGAGGAAATCATTAAATCGCTGCTCCAGATTGAAGAGGAGATTGGAGAGATCCGTGATCTTTCCGGCGCCATGCGCTTGGAGTCGCGTCTTGAGTTTGTCGAAGACCGATGGGACGATTTTGACAGTGAGATTCGAGAACGTCCCCGGCGTCGGCGCAGGAAAATCAGCCTCGCTGATATGTTGAAAGCCGCCGGCGGGGGAGGCGGCGATCTGTCGCAGGGGTCGAGCGGGATCAACAACGCAATGGACGCCTATGCCGCGATGGGCGTAGATTTCGGCAGTTCGCTCGCCGATGTCACCGCCTCATTTCGCCACAAGGCCAAGCAACTCCACCCCGATTCAAATAACGGCGATCGCAGCGCCGAACCGGAATTGAGACGCATGCTGGAGGCCTACCAGTTCCTAAAGGAGTACTTGAGCCTCAGCAATGTCGAACCTCCCCGATCACCAGACGCCACCTACCGCCCGACAGAATGAGATATACGTGACACCCAATCTGCCTCTGCCGTATGTAACAGACCAGCAAGCCCTTGAATCCCTCTGCCACACATTGCGGCAGAGCCCGCGACTAGCTTTGGATACGGAATTCGTCGGGGAAGACACCTTCGTTCCGCGTCTCGAACTGATTCAAGTCGCCACCGCCACCACCGCTGCAGTCATCGACTTCCCTGCCGTGCAGGCCAGTGGATCGCTCGACGTCTTCTGGGAACTCATCTGTGAGACCAAAATCGAAAAAATCTTCCATGCCGGGCGGCAGGATCTCGATCTCTTTGCCATACATGCAGGGCAGATCCCGAAGCCATTTTTCGATACCCAGATTGCCGCTGCCATGGTCGGGTATGGCGCCCAAATTGCTTATGCAAACTTGGTTCAGCGACTCCTCGGCACCAGGCTCGCGAAAGCCCATACCTTTACCAATTGGAGTGCGCGACCGCTCTCGGATGGCCAAATCGCCTATGCTTTGGAAGATGTCGAATTCCTCCTGTCGATCCATACGCATTTACAGGATCGCCTCCGCACACTCGGCCGATTGGAGTGGGTCAGTGAAGAGTTTGCACGCCTCGAAACGGCGGTAGGAGAAAAAAGTCGAGAGCCACAGGAACGCTACCAACGAATTCGAGGGTGGGACACTCTCAAGCCCAAAGGGGCTGCGGTGCTTCGTGAGTTAGCTGCTTGGCGGGAAGCGGAAGCTCGCCGCCGGAACGTGCCTCGCGGACGTGTCATGCGCGACGAGGTGCTGCTCCAGCTTGCACGTCATCCACCGAAATCGGTCAACGATCTTCGTGGCCTCCGTGGCGTCCATTCATCCGAGATCGATCGGCACGGGTCACAATTACTAGTGGCCATTACCTCGGCGCTCGCGCTTCCACCATCGGCCTGGCCAGAGGTTCCTAGCGAGCGAAAACCTGATCCTGAGTCGACGGGTATCGTCGAACTGCTGCAAGCTGTACTGAAGGCACGATCCGCAGAGGAGGGGATTGCTCCCACTATGGTGGCCACCAGTGCCGACCTGCAAACACTCGTGGAGACCAAGCAGAATCGAACGGCTCTTGATGTGCCCATCCTCCGCGGCTGGCGACGACAGCTGGCCGGGGATCTACTCTTACAGGTATTAGATGGAGCGGTCACTATTACCGTAGACCGAACCTCCGGTGCTCTTCGAATGACCCAAGACCGTTCATAGGAATGGGTTCATTTGGTTATTTAGTTGATTTTGGTCAACTAAATAACCAAATGAACCAAACAAACCAGATCTGACTTTCCTTGGCCACAACGCTCTCCTCGGACTGTTCGAAAATGCCCCCGCTTCGCCCCCCTACCTTCACTGCTTCCGGCAGCCTGATCGGAAAGAGCCAAATTTCAAGCCGAAAAGCCATGGTTTTTCAGTCATGTTGCCATATCGACTTCTACAGACTCCCTTCCTAGCTCGATGCCGGCTGGGTACGGATCTGGCACCAAACAAGCAAACCGTGGTTGGTCTGGTTCATTTGGTTTGTTTCGGTCATCTGGTTAGTCCAGTTCTTGCCTATCCGGTTGCTTGCCAAGTAATCGAAAATGCTAGGACCGACTTAGGTTGGCTCAAAGTCGGTCAATAACGCCATGTTTTTCCGGGCTTTTATGTATCATGGTGTTCCCAGACATCTGTCGCTTGATAGAATTGGCAAGCAACCGGATAGGCAAGGTCCAGTTCAACCAAGCAAACCAAATAGACCAAACAAACTAAACAAACAAAATCAACCAATGACAAGTCAGCTCTGGAAATCTCTCCTCGCGCTTCTCTTCCCTGGAGGGCTGATTCTTCTCCTTGCGATCGGATTTCT